>Ga0074195_1004424_pt1 | contig 11587 bp, 8 predicted proteins | sample EPASupsiteHSE623_FD_64525 | JGI IMG/M metagenome (GOLD analysis project Ga0074195, IMG submission 64525) | Bioremediated contaminated groundwater from EPA Superfund site, New Mexico - Sample HSE6-23 | ecosystem: Environmental > Aquatic > Deep subsurface > Groundwater > Contaminated ...
GGGGAATATAAATGAAAAATAGCGGAAGAATAGTTGCTCAACACCACCGGTTTCTTTTCCTGATGCTTGATTTCCGTCCAGGTTTTAATGATATTTTCTTTCTGGAAAGCCACAAAATTCAGGCGCACTTCTACCGGATATTTAGGATCTTTCAGGAGAATGGAAGTCGTAACGAGATTACCGTCGCGGGTAACTTTTTCGTCGGCAACCAGCAATTCGAGTGACGGATTTCCATCATTGTGCAGCATTTTAATCGCGGGCTCGAACAAATTATCGCCACCAGAAGGAATGTAAGCTTCGTGCTTATTGGGCAGCAATTGATAATCGGCGGCATTCTTTAATTTTTCACCCAAATAAACCTGGTACAATTTCTGATTTTTCCCAATCGAATAAACCAGCGCTGTGTTATCGGTTTCAATAATCAGTTGTTTTTGGGTTTGAGTAGCAGGCGGAAACTGCGCTTGCAGATTTACGGCCACTAAAATCAGGATGAGAAGAAGGAAATTCTTTTTCATGGTTGTTACAGTTAGATTATACATAAATTGGCAGGGCTAAGATATTGAAACCTCATGGTTAAACAACTTGAAATTGACTAAAAAATATCACGGTTTCTTCGCCAAATACCTTAAATTCGTTCATTATTTAACAAACAGAAAATATGAAACTTAAAGCTTTCCATAAATTATCCTACGGACTTTACCTGATTGCTTCCGAACATGAGGGCAAAAAAGCCGGATACATTGCCAACACTACGTTTCAGGTTACTTCGGAACCGCCACAACTGGCTATTTCGTGTCACAAAAACAACTATTCAACGCAAATCATACTCGATTCGGGCGCGTTTTCAGTTTCTGTCCTGAAAAGGGAAGTGAACATGAAAATCATTGGCGACTTTGGCTTTATGTCGTCAACCGACATGAATAAGTTCGCCGGGATCAATTACATTAAAGGCCAATCCGGAGCGCCCATTGTGATGGACAGTTCGGTGGCCTGGTTCGATTGCAAAGTGGTGAAATCGATTGATTTGGGTACCCATTACCTGATCATCGGTGAAGTGATCGACTCGGATGAAGTTTCGGATGAAGAACCGCTGACTTACCAGTACTACCGCGAAAAATATAAGATGTTCTCACCCAAGAATTCACCGACTTACATCGAAAAATCGAAGCTGGATGACGAAGTTCAAACGATTATTGTTGAGGAACGCGACGGTGAAACCGATGTTACTTACTTTGACGGCAAAAAATACATTTGTGCCATTTGTGGGTTTGTTTACGATCCGGAAGAAGGCGATCCTACCATGGGCATCACACCCGGAACGCCATTTGAAGAACTGCCTGAAAGCTATCGCTGCCCCATTTGCAACGCCGGTAAGGAATATTTCCGGGAGGAATAGAAAATCCCGCGCATCGGTAATTTTAATCAATTATTAATACCATCAAAAAACAAAGCCGGTAAGTTGGCTTAAATAAATGCCTTAATTTGCTGCTCCAAATTGTATTCATCAATTATGCAGGCCAACCTGAATGCCATCCGGAAAGAAAAACAACTTTTCAACGATTTTCAACAAGGAAGTCTGGAAATGTTTGATTATTTCTTTGATAAGTATTACCAGGGACTTTGTGTGTATGCCTGTCGAATGTTAAAATCAAATTCGGAGGCAGAAGATCTGGTTCAGGATTTTTTCGTTCGCCTTCTGGAAAACAGGAAGAGCATCCGAATCGACAGTAGTTTGAAATCCTATTTTATTCGTTCGATCCATAATCGTTGTCTGGATTATATTGCGCATCAAAAAGTGATCAACACACACGAAACTTATCGACTTCGAATGATGACCGAAGAAGATTTTCAGGAATATCCACTACTCGATACGGAGCTTAAGCAGCAAATTGATCAGGCTATTCAGAATCTGCCAGATCAAATTCGTGAAACATTCATCCTAAACCGTTTCGAAGGTCTGAGTTATCAGGAAATTGCTGCCAAGGAAAATATTTCAGTAAAAGCTGTTGAATACCGCATCAGCAAGGCTCTTGGTATTCTTCGCAAAGATCTTGGCGACTATCTTCTGCTGCTATTGTTGTTCAGCAAATTTTAATTCTTTTTTCTTTTTCATTATTTGGTTAGGGTGAAGGTTGACTTTCCCGTCATATACATGAATTCAATTTATGGAAACACACGAACATATACCCGAATTTGTAGTTGCGTACCTCCAGGGAGAAGCCACTGAGGGCCAAAATCAGAAAGCTGTTGAATGGCTTAAAACTCCAGGAAACCTTAAAATTTACAGGCAACTGGAGAAAATCAACAGTTTATCTGCCGATCTTAAGCTAATGAAAAAGTTCGACATTCAGAAAGGGAAGCAAAAAGTTCTCCGGAAATACCGTTCAACGAAATGGATTGTTGTTTCTCAGTGGATGCAGCGAATTGCAGCACTTTTATTTATCCCGGTTCTTTTAACCGGAATCTGGTATTATTTAAAACAGGATGAACTCCGGAAAGATCTGGCAAGTCTTATTGTCACTCAGGAAATCGTTACTCAACCCGGAACTAAAACTCATATCTTTTTGCCTGACAGCACCGAAGTTTGGTTAAATGCCTCCACTACGCTTCGGTTTCCTTCAGCTTTTACCGGCGCGGAACGCCGCATTTCACTTGATGGGGAAGCCTATTTTAAAGTATTCCGGAATAAGAAGAAACCGTTCGTTGTCAATACCAGCTATTTCGAGGTAGAGGCACTTGGAACCGCGTTCAATTTATCGGCTTATTCAGGAGATCTGAAAATATCGACTACGCTTGAAGAGGGAAAAGTTAAAATAGCCGACCAGACCGTTGCTGACAAAATCATTTATCTGGCCCCTGGATCTCAATTGAACTATTATCCCGAAGATCAGACCTATAAAGCACAGGATGTTCGGGTTCAGGATGTTATAGCCTGGAAGGATGGCATACTTATTTTTAATGAAACACCTTTTTATGAAGTGGTTGCAAAATTAGGTCGCTGGTTCAATGCCGATATTAAAATTACCGACCAGTCAATTGCAAATTACCGGTTTACCGGAACCTTTACCAGCGAAAGCCTTGATCAGGTCATGGAGTTGCTAACCTTATCTACGCCAATTGGCTATTCGAACACCAAAAGAAAAATTTTGGGAAACAAAAGCTATTCGAAACAGGAAATAAAAATATGGAAAAACTAACCAGTATCAATCCTCGAAAACCCTATGCCTATGATGTAAAACAGGAGTAAAATAAAAACAGGACAGTTCCCCAACTGCCCTGAATCTAAGCCGTTTGATAACGGATAAATTTTTAATTTAAAAAATAAAAAGTCTTTCAAACGTATGAAAAAAAAATATAACTACCTATGGGTGGATGGAATTCATCATCCCTGGGTTAAAATTCTAATTGCAATGAAGCTAACAGTTGTTTTGAGCCTTTTGCTGATGTCACAGGTGTTTGCGCTAAAAAGTTATTCGCAACGTACGTTGTTAACCCTAAAAATGGAGAATCTGACCATTAAGGAAGTTTTGCGGGCGATTGAAGATAAAAGCGAATACTATTTTTTGTATAACGATGATCTGATTAATGTTATCCGTACGGTCAGCATAAATGTTAAAAATGAGAAAATTCAGGATTTGTTGTCGCAATTATTCGCAGATAAAAGTATCAATTTCCTGATCAAAGATCGTCAGATTGTCTTAACTCCAACACCTGAAACAGAATTTACCAGCATCAGGTCTGACCAACAGGAGGATCAGATTAAAGGTAAGGTAACCGAGACCAACGGCTCTCCGCTTCCAGGGGTTTCAATTGTCGTGAAAGGAACGTCAAACGGAAATATTACCGATTCCAATGGGAATTATACACTCCCCAATGTTCCGGCAAATGCAACACTGGTATTTTCGTTTGTTGGCATGAAAAGTCAGGAGGTAAAAGTTGATGGGAAAACAACCGTGAACGTGATTTTAACGGAAGAGTCGATTGGTCTGGAAGAAGTTGTAGCCGTGGGTTATGGCGTTCAGAAGAAAGTGAATCTGACTGGCGCCGTAGCTGTGGTTAACAGCGATGAACTGGCTTCGCGTCCAATGTCTTCCGTATCAAACGGATTACAAGGACTACTTCCGGGAGTCACAATTATCAATTCAACCGGACTTCCGGGCCAATCAACCGGAACCATTCGCATCAGAGGCTTAGGAACTATCGGGAACTCGAATCCGCTTGTTCTGATCGATGGTGTTGAAGGCAACATCAATATTCTGAATCCGGAAGATATTGAAAGTGTGTCGGTATTGAAAGATGCGGCATCGGCAGCTATTTATGGAGCGCGTGGCGCTAATGGTGTTATATTGGTGACAACCAAAAAAGTTACCGGAAAAGAGTCGCTTCCAACTGTAAATTTCAACGGATATTATGGATTTCAGATGCCTGTCAGTTTACCTGAAATGGCCAGTGCTACCGAATATATTGAGATGGACAACGAAGCCCGTGCCAATGTAGGGCTACCATCCAATTACCCGGCTGATGCCATCGACCGTATTCTTCAGGGAACTGATCCGGATTATTATAACAATACCAATTGGGTAGATGCTCTATATAAAAAAGCTTCTCCCCAGCAGAACTACTCGATTAATGTGAACGGAAAAAGCCCGTTGATGGGTTACTATTTTTCGTACGGTTATTTAGATCAGGAAGGTTTAACCGTAGGTTCCACCACCAACTCTCAACGGCATAACATTCGCGCCAAAGTCAATACGTTGGTTGCTAATTTTCTTGATATTACAGCGAACCTGGGTTATACCAGCAGAACGTATGCCATGCCTTCAGGTGGATTTGGCAGTGATGGAGGTGCTATTTATTCGGCAATGCGCATCAGTCCGGTCATTCCTGAACGGTTTCAGGATGGACGCTGGGGCTACGGAGGAGGTTCAGCTAATCCGGTTGCATTGCTGTATGATTCAGGACAAAATAATTTTGCATCGCAGGAAGTTTCCGGAAATTTTACCGGTAAGATCAATCTGATGAAAGGATGGGAAGCCTCAACGACTTATAGTTTCATCCAGTCGAATTCGTTAAGGGAAATTCTCTCTAAAACCATCAATTATTATCGTCCGGGAACTGAAGATATTTGGTATTCAACAAACCCAACCAATAAATTCGAAAACCGCGATTACTCCAGTCAAAAACAGACTTTAATCGCTCAAACCAATTATGACCAAAGCTTTGGAAAGCATAAAATTACAGGCATTGCCGGTTTTTCGCAGGAATGGTATGTAGAAAAGAACTTCACTGCAGAGCGAATTAACCTGACTACAGAATATGACCCGAGCCTGGAATTTGGGGCTCAGGAAGGAATGAGTAATAGTGCCAGCGCAGCTACCTGGGCCATTCGCTCGGGTTTTGGCCGTGCAAACTATAATTTCGACGACCGCTATTTGTTCGAAGCCAACCTTCGGTACGACTTATCATCCCGTTTCTATAAGAAAAACCGGGCTGGTTTATTTCCTTCTTTTTCTGCCGGATGGAGAGTTTCGGAAGAAGGCTTTATGGACAAATTCAACAATGTTTTCGATAACCTGAAAGTGAGAGCATCGTGGGGTATTTTGGGAAATCAATATGTTGGCTCTTCCGATTATCCTTACATGGCTGTTTTGGGGACTGTAGCAGTACCAAATATTGGAACGGGTGCCAATGTGGGATATACACAAACATCATTACCAAATCCAGCCCTTCATTGGGAAACGATTACCATGACGAATGTCGGCTTAGACCTGTCGGTATTAAATAAGCGACTGAATCTGACGGCTGACTGGTTTGTGAAAGACACCGAAGATATTTTGCTTCGCCTCACATATCCAGGTGTTTTGGGGCTATCGCCTACCGAGGAAAATGTGGGTTCAGTTCGCAATACAGGATGGGAAGTTGACCTTAGCTGGAACGATAAGATTGGCAGTGACTTTACTTATGGCGCCAGTTTTAATCTTTCTGACGTAAAAAATAAAATAACTGATTTTGGAGGATTGCAACCCAGTATTGGAAGCTACACCATCAGGCGTGTGGGTGATCCAATCGATGCATTCTATGGTTTGGTTTCCGATGGAATTGCTATGCCTTGGGATTTTGATCATTACGATCCGGTTGCCAAACGCTATGTTGGTCCTAAATTCCCGATTCTCAATGCCGATGCAGGATTAGTTCAACCTGGTGACATCAAATACAAAGATATTAGTGGAACCAACGGATTGGCCGATGGAAAAATAACACTCGAAGACGACAGAAAGGTGGTAGGTAGCGCTATTCCACGTTACACTTATAATTTTAGAGGAGATATGTCCTGGAAAGGTATTGATTTCAGCTTTGTTCTTCAAGGAGTTGGAAAAGCCGATGGTTACCTGGAAGGAGCCGGTCGTCACACATTTATTGACCAATCAGCCTATCCGCAAAAAGTACACATCGATCGCTGGACTCCGGCAAATCCTAATCCGAACGCATCGTATCCGCGTTTTACAGCCAATTACAGCTACAACCAGCGTTTTTCTACATACTGGCTGGAAGATGCGTCCTATCTAAGAGTCAAAAATATGCAAGTAGGTTATACGCTGAACAAATCGTTGACCGAAAGATTAAAAATCGCCAAATGCCGTATCTATTTTTCAGGCGATAATTTATTTACTCTATCCAATTTCTTCTATGCTTACGATCCTGAAACTCCCGTTTCAAAAGGAGGTTATTACCCTCAGGTAAAAACAATGGTTCTAGGATTTAATGTAACATTCAAGTAATCAAATAAAACTGAGAAATCATGAATAAAATAGTTTATACGATACTGTCTGTTTTTAGCTTGTTGTTGGTTGCCTGTAATGATGATTTTTTGGAAAGGCCGCCCTTAGACCAGCTTACCGATGCCAATTACTGGCAAACAGAACAACATGTACGTGATGCTGCCAATGCCGGTTATGCCGGATTAATTGGTAAAGATGTGATAAATATGGGCGAAGGATTGGCTGATAATGTGATGTGGTACCAACTAAACTCATGGCGGCAGATTGGGAGCGGACTTTACGGTTCAGACTTTAGTTTACTGAATACCCGCTGGAATTCCTGTTATACTGAAATCAGAAAGGCCAACTATTTTCTTGAAAATTACAACCGGGCAACCAGTGTTTCTGTTGAAAAACGCGAACGTTACGCCTCCGAGGTGAAATTTCAACGTGCTTACCAATATTGGTTGTTGACCTCGTTTTTTGGCGATGTACCTCTGGTGACCAAAACGCTTAACATGGATTCGGAAGAGTTGTATGCTCCACGCGATTCCCGTTCATCAGTAATTGATTTTGTGCTGAACGATCTGGAAAGCAGTTATCAACACCTGCCTGAATTTATTGAACCTGCATCCGACGAGTTTGGGCGTATAACTCAGGCCGCACAACTGGGCCTTTTGGCACGTATTGCCATGCAAAACAACCGGTTCGATATAGCCGAAAGGGCTTCGAAAAAGATTATTGACATGGGTAAATATGGCCTTTATTCTACCGGAAAGCCAGATCAGGATTATTTCGATCTGTTTACATTTGCCGGACGTGCATCGCGCAACAGTAAAAATCGGGAAGCAATCCTGTCCTATGTTTATAACTACGATCTGGGTGATGCCGGCACAAAACACAATTTGAGCCGCGAACTACAGGTTCCTGATCAGGAAGTCCGCCTTCAGCCTACCCGCGCCTTTATCGACAACTATCTTTGTATTGATGGACTTCCTTTTAACCGCTCGGCCTTGGCCGATAGTTCTTCGTATGCCAGCATCTTTGTCAACCGGGACCCCCGGATGAAACAATCCATCATGTATCCCGGTGCGCTGTGGTTTGGTGGTTACGATGGCGATCACGATCAGGCTCTTAATGTTTTTCATTACCCAAAATTTACTAACGATAAGAAGGGTGGCGTAAGCCTTACTGGCTTTTACTGCCGGAAATATGTGGAACCAACAAAAGTTCCTCTTTACAACCAGGACGACAATGATATTATTCTCATCCGTTACGGTGAAATATTGTTGATTTATGCTGAAGCGATGTTTGAACAAGGAAAACTTACCCAACAGGTAGTTGACCAAACCATTAATTTACTTCGCGACCGTGTGGGGATGAAAAGAATGGTATTGACTGAACTTGCGGCAAATGGATTGAATGTGAGATCGGAACTGCACCGCGAACGTCGCGTTGAACTTTTTCTTGAAGGTGAACGCTGGTTTGATATTGTTCGATGGAAAGAAGGATCACGTCTGGGCGCTGCAGTGAAAGGGATCAAGCGGAGCTGGGCATTCCGTCCGGCAGAACTCAGCAATCGCAAGGTGGACCAATACGATAATATCATTTTCGACGATTCGCGCGTTTTCTCCGATCCGAAGAATTACCTGTTCTCTCTCCCATTCACACAAATGGAGCGGAACCCAAATCTGAAACCTAATAATCCGGGATGGGAATAATCACCCAGTCATACCAAACCGTTCATGTCATGAAGTACAAGCCTATTCATTTATTAGTTCTTCTTGGATTTTTGTTTTTGGCCGGACAAAGTCTGGCACAGCACACACCTTTCCGATTAAAGGTGATGAGTTTTAACGTCCGGATGTCGGGCGAGCTAACGCTGTATTCGGTGACCCCTTTTGCCGATCTGATCAGGCAATACAATCCCGATATGATTGCCTTGCAGGAAATCGATTATAAGGTAGCCCGAAGCAATAATAAAGATTTTGTGACCGAATTAGGAGCCGCGCTGGGTATGTTCCCGGTATTTGGAAAGGCAATCTCTTCCGGTTCGGGTGAGTACGGGGTGGCTGTTCTATCCAAATATCCTTTCACTTCAATACGGACTGAGCTACTGCCTAAACCCGATGGCACTAAAGAGCAACGGGCTGTACTAATTACTGAAATTCAGTTTCCTTCGGGACAAAACCTTCGGTTTGCCAGCACTCATCTTGACCATTCTTCGGATGCCGTTCGCTCGGTGATGGCTAATGCCGTGAACGCTTATTTACTAAAAGGTGACATGCCAACTGTTTTGGGTGGTGATTTTAATGCCAAACCCGATGAAAGTACTATTGCTACAGGGATGCAGCAATGGAACCGGATTTGTACTGACGATCCGACTTATCCGAATAGTCCGACCAGCAAAATCGATTATCTGTTTGGCTATCCAAAAACAGGTTGCCGAACGGTCAGTTATCAGGTAATCAGGCAGACCAATATCTCAGATCATTGTCCGATTGTGGCAGAAATAGAATTTCAATAAAACGAACAATAATGAGACAAAAAAGAAGTAGTTTACTGTTTCTGGCACTAAGCCTGACGATGTATATATCCTGCAATAAAAGCAATGACCCTGCCGAACAACTTCCTGAGTGGAATAAAAACCGCACCATTACAATTCAGTTTTATTCGCGTTTAACGAAGGAATCACTGTTTAAAACAGCCGATTATTCACAAGCGATGAATCAGATTCGTTCCGGTAATCAGCAGGTTGCAGTATTCCACCGGGCCGATGTAATTTACGAAACTGCGGTCACGGTTAATCCAACAGTATCGGTAGCCTCCGAAGCAGGCAAAGTGCCATTTTTTGTCTGCAACCGTTATTCGGGCAATCGGGCTGAAGGCTCAGGAATATTAATTGGACACACTGTGGCCAGGATGGAAGCCATTCCGGTAAGTACAGGATGTACGTGGTTTTTGGTACCTACACGAGTCAATACAGCCATTGCGATGAATTTTGCCACCATTTCGTTTGAAAATGAAAGTCAGATGACTTCCGGAGCTGAAATTATCCGGAAAAATTTGACTGACGAAACAGTGCTGGTTGGTGTGGTTGACAAAACACACAAGGATAAGTTAACGTCAGAATTCGCGGCTAAATCATACCGGGTTAGCCTTATTGAAAGTACCAATAGTCAGGCGAGTCAATCCCTGTTTGTGCTGACTACCCAGAAATGGGTCGTCCGGGAACACACGGAAACACCGATTGGAACCGATGGAATTTTAAGTTTTAATTTACAAATTGAAGCATTGTGAAAATCGAAAAAACAAAACAAATATTCTTACTTATTTTACTGATTGTGGCATTTACGCTGCCGGGAAAGGTAGTCGCACAAGTAGCCAATGATCCAGTGAAGCTTAAAGTGTTGTGCTACAACCTCCGGTTTGGAGAACTGGCCTCGTTAGATGAGTTGGCTGATTTTATTAAAAGTCAAAATCCCGACATCGTGGCCTTACAGGAGGTCGATGTCAAAACCAAACGAACACTAGCCCCGCGCCAGAACGGAAAGGATTTTATTACCGAGCTGGGTTATCGCACCGGGATGCTTACTGCCTACGCAAAAACCATTCCTTATGCAGGTGGATATTATGGAATTGGCATCCTGTCGAAATATCCGTTTACCGAAACCCGAAGAGTGATGTTGCCTATGCCTGAAGGTTCGAAAGAACAGCGGGCTATGTTGTTTGGCAATGTAGAGTTACCTAACGGGAAATTGTTGACGTTTGTGTGTACGCATCTCGATTACCCTTCATCGGAAGTGAGGCTGGTACAGGTAGAAGCACTGAATCAGGTGTTAAAAAACAACCCCTGGCCAATGATTGTGGCCGGTGATTTTAATGCCGATCCTGTTTCGCCGGAAATAAGCAAAGGGATGTCGGCATGGAAACAGGTCAGTTCATCTGATTTTACGATTCCATCCAAGTCACCTCACTCGAAAATCGATTATATCTTCTGCTCTCCGGCAAACAGTTGGAAAGCTATTTCGGCGAATACTCCACGCGTGAGTTTATCTGATCATTTGCCTGTGAGTGCCGAGCTTGAATTAACATTTTGAACCTTAAAAAGTAATCATTATGAAATCAAAATCGATAGTAAAGTATTTACTGGTTATGCTGGGAATAGGCCTCTGCATCAACGCATGTAAAAATGAAGAAAACATCAATTACCTCAATTTGCCAGCACCCGATGTTCAGTTAACGACTGACGAAATTTCCTCTGCAAAATTTGGGGAAAGTGTAACTGTTGCAGGTCTCGTCAATTCCGAAGTTGGTGTACGCGATATTGCATACACCCTGATGAAAAAAAATGGATCGGATTATGTCGCCATTGGTTCCGCCAGATATTACGCATTGGATACTATCGCTAAAAAAATCGATTTTTCGATTCCGGTGTTAATCGATGATGACGAAGTTGCTGCGGTTGAAGTGGTCGCTACTGATGTAGTAACCAAATCATCAAAAACACTTTTTATTATCCAATCAATCTCTGGCGTTCCTCAAGGTGGAGCGTATGTATTTAACTCCATTGAAATGGCTCCTGAATACGAAAGACCGACGAATCCGGAGCAACCATGTTTGTTCTCTACTGTCGGCATCACTGTAAATGGCACCGTGAAACATGTGTTAACACTGAAAGAAGCCAAAGCAGCCAATACGCGTGGAATTGATTTTACATTCGTTAACCTCTGGAAGAATACGCAAACCAATCCTCCGGTTGCAGGATCACGTTTGGGGAATCGGGGATTTGCATTTTGCGATGTGAGTCAGTTAAGCCGTGGGCCAAT
>Ga0074195_1004425_pt1 | contig 11587 bp, 11 predicted proteins | sample EPASupsiteHSE623_FD_64525 | JGI IMG/M metagenome (GOLD analysis project Ga0074195, IMG submission 64525) | Bioremediated contaminated groundwater from EPA Superfund site, New Mexico - Sample HSE6-23 | ecosystem: Environmental > Aquatic > Deep subsurface > Groundwater > Contaminated ...
TTTTGGGCATATCCTCCCAAAGCGAACAGAGCCGTAAAGAGAACGGTTAGAATTTTCTTCATTTTTTGTTGATAACGGATTGAGTAATATTTTGCCAAAAATAATAAAAAACTAATATGTCCTTTTATCGGTGACGTTATCCAAAATGATTCTCTGTAATTCTTCATTTATAGAACCTTGTTTGTCTCTTTTTTGTTCTTAAGTGACACATCAAAGAGAAGAATCCATTAACTTTGATGTGTCGGGTGAAAGTAATCATGTGCTGACAAATGATTTAACCAGCGTGCATTACATGGTTTGCGAAATTGATCTGATCACCTCCGCTGGCAGAGTGGCCCGGATATAGTGGTTTCTGTAACTAACTAAAACTAAATGAAAAAAGAAGCAAATTCCAATAGCCTTACAGGATTGTATCAGCAATCGTTCATACAGAATCGTAACTTAAAGCTTTTCTCAGATTACGAAGGTGGTAGCTACACTTATGGCGAAGCCGCGCGGATGATCAGTAAGATCCATCTGTTTTTTGAGAAAGGAGGGGTTATCCCCGGCGATAAAGTGGCCTTGTTGGGACGAAACTCTTCGAACTGGGGGGTCGCTTTTTTGGCCACAATTACTTATGGCGCCGTTGCTGTTCCTGTACTGCCTGATTTTAACCCGGTAGACACGCATCACATCCTCACGCATTCGGAATCCCGTCTTCTTTTTGTGGCCGATTCTTTTTTAGAGAAGCTGAATAAAGAGGATTTGGACGGATTGGATGGTGCAGTCAGTCTGGTTTCGTTGAATCCGCTTTTCCTAAAGACCGTCGATTTGGAGGGGGCATGGGTAGATGCCGCACGGGAAACAGAGAATTTTTCGGAAGAGTCGTTCACCTTAAAGGAAATACCCAAAGATCAGCTTTGTGTCATTTCATACACATCGGGTACTTCAGGTTTTACGAAAGGGGTCATGCTTACTGCAGGCAATCTGCTTTCGAATCTGATTTTTGCCCGTGACCACATGCCATTGAAAGCCGGGGACCGGATCGTTTCATTTTTGCCGATGGCTCATGTCTTTGGCTTGCTGTTCGAGTTTTTGTTTCCTGTCACGACGGGTTGCCATATTACCTTTCTTACCAAGGCGCCAACACCGGCGGTGATTGTAAAGGCATTTAAGGAAGTAAAGCCACAGCTGATCTTATCTGTGCCGTTAGTAATCGAGAAAATTTATAAAAAGCAGATCCTGCCTAAGCTTCAGAAGCCCGTCATGCGTTTCTTATTGCAAACTCCCGGTATTTCAATGATCATCCGGAAAAAAGTCAGGCAGAAGCTTATCGAAACCTTTGGCGGGGAGTTTTTCGAAATTGTCATTGGTGGAGCCGCCCTTAACAGCGAAGTCGAATCTTTTTTCAGGAAGATGAATTTCCCTTTTACGATTGGCTATGGGATGACCGAATGTGCTCCGCTTATATCCTATGATGCCTGGAGCAGAACACGACCCTTTTCAGCCGGGAAGCTTGTCGACCGAATGGAGGTCAGGATCGACTCTGCCGATCCGTATAATCAGGTTGGGGAGATCCTTGTAAGAGGGGAGAATGTCATGCGGGGTTATTATAAGAATGAAGAAGCTACCTGCCAGGCGATTGACCCGGAGGGGTGGTTGCATACAGGAGATCTTGGAGTTATTGACCGAGACAACTATATTTACATCAAAGGCAGGTGCAAGAATATGCTGCTTGGTGCGTCAGGTCAAAATATCTATCCGGAGGTGCTGGAAATTAAGCTTTCAAACCAACCCTACGTGGCCGAATGTGTGGTCATTGAGCGCAAGGGCAAACTGGTGGCGCTCGTATACCCCGACAGCGAAGGTATGCAGGAGCATAAGATTGATAAGGACCATCTCAATTCGATTATGGAAGCTAACCGGCAGTCCGTTAATAAAGACTTGCCCAAATACAGTCAGATCAGCATGATCGAACTCGTTTCAAGCGAATTTGAAAAAACACCGAAAAGGAACATCAGACGATACAAGTACATGTAATCCGGATTTGTGCGTTTTTTACTTGCTACTCATTACTCATGACTTTTTGTTCTTGTGTCTGAATACGCTATTTTTGTCATTATGGAAACAATACCCCATAACGATTGTCTGAAAATTGGCTATTTACAAAAGCCACATGGCGTAAAAGGTGAAGTAGTTTTGCAGTTAGAGTCTGAGTTTGGCGCCAGCCTCGAAGAGGGGCCTGTGCTGTTTCTGGAAATAGATGGTTTGCTGGTCCCTTATTTCCCGGAAGAGCAGGGGGTCCGTTTTCGTACCGATGAAACCGCTCTTCTGAAATTTCAATGGATTGAAACTGAATTGCAGGCAAAGGGAATTTGTGGATTTCAGGTTTACATGAAAAAGGAAGATTGGATCGACGACGAGGACACGGGATCAATACATGATCTGATCGGCTTTAAGCTGATCGACAAGAAGCTTGGTATAATAGGCCTGATCGGGAATGTTGAAGATTATGGTGGTAATCTGGTCATTCAGATTACATGGCAGGGGAAAGAGATCCTTATCCCTTTCAATGAAGATTTTTTGATCCGTTTTGATGACCAAAAAAGGGAAATAGAAATGGAGTGCCCTGATGGAATTTTCGATTTAAATTAAGGATCGGAATGTGTAACATTTGTTGAAGACAGACGTCTTTATCTATTAAATATTTAATCACATTTTTAGAAACAGAAAACAAATATGAAGACTAAATTAACAGGTATTTTCACTCTGATTGCGGTTGTTGTTGGCTTTCAGAGTGCTCGTGCGGCAGAGGAAAACCGTGAAGTTGCTGCGTTCTCTGAGATTTCACTTCGCGTGCCTGCCACGCTCTATGTGAAGCAAGGTAAAACCCAGTCGGTCGAAATCGTGGCAAAGGAGTCGGCCCTGGAAGAAATTATCACGGAGGTGAAGGATCGTGAATTAGTTATTCGCTTTCCAGCTAAAAATTATCTCTGGAAGGACTTTACTCCCGGAAAGATTGAGATTTTTATCACTGTTCCAGAGGTCAATGCTTTATCGGTTGCGGGTTCAGGCGATATCATCAATGACGGCGAGATTAATTCGAGGATCATCGAACTGGAAATCAGCGGCAGCGGGCGGATGTTCCTGAAAGATCTTAAAGCCGAACGTGTGAAGGCCAGTATCTCAGGGAGCGGGGACATGGAATTGGCCGGAACGGGGAATACAGTTGATTTGAGTGTTCTGGTTTCAGGGTCAGGTAATTTCAAAGGCCTGGATTTTCCATCGGATGATGTGAATGTAAAAATTGCCGGCTCGGGTGATGCTTTTGTTCATGCGGTGAATTCCCTGAAAGTACGGGCAGCAGGTTCAGGTGACGTGAAATACAAAGGCAATCCTTCGATAGACCAGTCGATCGTGGGTTCCGGCAAAGTGTCGGAATATGCTGATTAAAAAATTATTTTCTTAATATTTCAATTTGTCCGCCAACTCCCAGCTTAATAATGCTTGAGGGGGAGGTGGGCGTTAAATCATCCTGGCGGTAATTAACGACGTAATCCGCGGCCGCTTTTATCTCTTCGCTGATGTCAGTGAAAGTGGCGGGCGAGGGTTTTCCGCTTATATTTGCCGAAGTTGAAACGACAGGTTTCCTGAATCGTTGGATCAACTGACGTGTAAAATTCTCGCTGGTGATCCTGATCCCAATCGTGCCGTCCTCTGCGATAAGGTTCTTTGCCAGATTTCGGGCACCCGGGTAAATAATGGTCATGGGCTTGTCTGTGACTTCAATCAGGTCGTAAGCAATGGCCGGTACTTCTTCGACATACCTTTCAAGCAGATTCACATTTTCCATCAGCACCAGCATACTTTTTGAATCGCTGCGCTTCTTGATGGCGTAGATCCTTGCTGCCGCTTTCTCATTGGTGGCGTCACAGCCCAATCCCCAGATAGTATCAGTGGGGTATAAGATCACACCACCGTTTCGCAATACATCCACCGCTTTCTTTAAATCCTCTTCCATATTCTCCCTTTTCCGTTTTCCGGTCTCCGTTTTCCCTTTTATTCGAATTCAGGGAGCGCGTCATAGTTGAGTGTGGCAAAATAATCATCAAGCGTTTCAGCGCGGCGGATTTGTACCACATCGCCATTTTCTCGCAACAGCAGTTCCGCGGAGCGAAGCTTCCCGTTATAGTTGAATCCCATGGAATGACCGTGAGCCCCCGTATCATGAATGACGATCGTATCACCCGGCGCCAGTTCGGGTAAGAGTCTGTTAATGGCGAATTTGTCATTATTTTCACACAGCGAGCCGGTCACATCGTATAAAAACTTGTGAGGCCGGTCTTCTTTGCCTAATACGGATATATGATGGTACGCGCCGTAAAGGGCAGGGCGCATCAGGTTTGCCATACAGGAATCCAGTCCCGCGTATTTTTTATAGGTTTCCTTAATGTGCAGAACTTTCGATATCAGGAATCCAAAGGGTCCCGTAATGACCCTGCCTGATTCAAAGAATATTTTTAGCGGATCCAGACCGTTGGCTGTGATGAGTTGGTCGTATAATTCTTTGATCCCGTTGCTGACCCGGATCAGATCAACCGGTTTATGCTCATTTTTATAGGGAATCCCGATACCACCACCAAGATTGGCAAACTCAAACCGGACACCTGTTTCTTTCGAAATTTCCACGATCAGCTCGAATACGATGCCGGCAGTCTCCACAAAGTAATCAGCATCCAGTTCGTTCGATGCGACCATGGTGTGGATACCAAAGCGTTTCACTCCTTTTTCCTTCAGCATCCGGTATCCCTCGAAAAGTTGTTCCCGGGTAAAACCATATTTCGATTCTTCAGGATTGCCGATAATGATGTTTCCCTCTTTCAATGCTCCGGGATTATAACGCAAACAGATTAATTCCGGTAAAACGGCATGTTTTTTAAGGTATTCAATATGTTTGATGTCATCCAGGTTGATGATCGCTCCAAGCTCAATGGCTTTTCTGAATTCCTCAGCCGGGGTATCATTCGAGGTGAACATGATCTCTTCGCCACGCATGCCAACCCGCTCAGCAAGCACCAGCTCCGCCATGGAACTGCAATCAATTCCCAGTCCCTCCTTCCTCAAAAGTTTCATCAAAAAAGGATTTGGAGCTGCCTTGATGGCATAATATTCCTTAAATCCTTCATTCCATGAGAAAGCCTCGTTAAACTTGCGGGCATAGGCAATCATTCCTTTTTCATCGTAAATATGAAATGGGGTCGGATATGTTTCTGTGATCTGTTCAATCTGTTCCTTTGTAAAGGGTAATTTCTTTCCAATCATGTTGTTTATTTTGAAGGAAAGCAAAGATAAAAATAAATGACCGCCCTTTCCTTTTAGTTTGACGTTTCCATGCCTCAATTAACAGAGATTTGACATTTTTTGTACCGGATGTAAGAAGCCTGTCGTTTACCGGGTCAATTCGTTCAGAAGTTCAGGACTGAAATGGCCGGTGGCTATCTCGCGGACTTCACCGGTCATGTGGATCTGCCAGTCTTCATCAACTTCCAGTTTCAATTCTCCACCCGGCATTTTTATGGTCAGCTTCCGGTTGGTTAACCCTTTTTTCACCAGAACAGCCGCTACCGCGCTTGAGGAGCTTCCGGAGGCCAGCGTATAGCCGGCACCGCGTTCCCAGATCAGGATCTCCGCCAGGTCGCGCGAAACAACCCTTGCAAACTGGACATTGATGCGGTTCGGAAATTTAATATGGTTTTCAATCTGTGATCCGTATTGCATGATTTCATCCATCGACAGCTCATTTTTCAGTATGACGCAATGCGGATTTCCAACCGACACACAGTTGATCCGATAGCTTTTACCTTCCAGTTCCAGCTCCTCATCGAGACATTCCGTCAGCTTGCTTTTTACCGGTACTTTTGCTGCTTCAAATTCCGGCCGTCCCATATCAATCCTGATGGTGCGGGCTTTCCCGTTTTCTGTTTCAATGACCTCGGCCTGTACTACTCCTCCCAACGTATCGATCGAGAATGATTCAGACTGGGTATAGCCATGGTCGAACAGAAATTTTGCAAAGATCCGGAGCCCGTTCCCGCTTTTTTCAGCTTCCGAACCATCCGGATTAAGAATACGCAGTCCGAAATCAGCGTTAGAGGTATCGACGAGTGCCAGGATGCCGTCAGACCCCAGACCGTAATGGACATCACAGATGGTCTTTATATTTTTTTCGGATAATTCAAAACGGATATCGTGGCTGTTAACTACCAGGTAATCATTGCCCAGTCCATGTGATTTTACAAAAAAATTCCTCATAACTTAACGATTGATGGATTGAATGACTGAATTGTTTGTCAAATGTATAAAATTCCGTTTAAAGAGACGCTTCAGAATAGTTACCGCAATAATTCATCTCACCATCTTCGAGTTTAATCAGTTTGACCACGCATGGCGGGATTTCCTCTTTCAGGTGAGTGACATAAATCAGTGTGGTATGGAGCCGGGTGCAGATGGTATTCAGCAGCCGGATGAAAGAATGCGTCTGGGTATGGTCAAGTCCCTGGCAGGGTTCATCAAGGATCAGCAAGGACGGCGATTTCACCATAGCCCTTCCGAGCAGCAGTGAGCGCTGCTGTCCAAACGATGCCTGGGCATAAAGATGATTTTTCAGGTGACCCAGCTTCAGGATGGAAAGCCAGGTTTCTGCAATTTCCCGTTGCAGGTCTGTTGGTTCCGATGCGAATCCGATCTCGTCCCTGAATCCTGACATTAATGTGTCGAGACAGGTTAAAGAATCATATTTGACTGATGCTTTTGTTTTTAATCCCGGAATGGTGTTGAAGATGCCGGCACCTCTTAAAAAGTACAGGTGCAGTTCGGGCGAAACGAAACCAATCCTTTTTTTAATGTCCCAGATGCTTTCACCGCTTCCGCGTTTCCGGTCAAAAAGGACCAGATTGTTTGCGTACCCTTGAGGATTGTCGGCTGTGATCAGACTGAGCAAGGTGGTCTTTCCTGCACCATTTGACCCCAAAAGCGCCCATTGTTCCCCGCTTTTTACCTTCCAGCTAATATCCTTTAAGATTTTTTTTGTGCCGATGGTCACATCCACATGGTTCATCCGGACAACGTCGGTGAATTTTTCGTCCGGCTCAGGAAGTATTTGAAAGAGGCGCTCATCTGCTTTTTTGTCTTCTGCATCATTCTCTTCTTCGGAAGGGAGATATTCTTCAGCGGTGGTGTATTGACAAACCGTTCCCATGGCGATTTCCAGAACATGATGAACACCTGAAGGAATATGTTTCGGATCACAAACGATCACAAAAGAAAGGCCTGCCTGCATTTGTTGTTCAAGCAGGGCTGCCAGGTTCAGGCGTGCCGAAGTGTCAAGTCCTGTAAAGGGTTGATCAAGGATCAGCAAACCGGGTTTCTGTACCAGTGCGGCGGCCAGTTGGGTCCGCTTCCGTTCCCCGTTACTCAACTGGAGCAGCTTGTTTTGAGAAAGGTGGCTGATCTGCATGATCTGCATAACGGATGCTAAAAATGTTTCGTTTGAAGAAGCATTCGTTTTTTCCTGCACTTTTCGCAGATAATCCTGTACCGTTGGGGTATTTTCCATCCCCTGATTTTCATAACGCTGCCCGTAATAAGTACTTCTTCTTCCTGAAAGTGACATAAACTGATCCTGCTGATGAACCATCACGCGTTTCAATCCCGGGCGAACAGATATCATACCCGTTGAAGGACATTCGAGTCCGGCCAGAATTCTGGCAAGACTTGTTTTCCCGCTACCGGAACTCCCTGTAACAGCCAGCGATCCACCCTGTTTCAGAACAAGGTGAATATCTTTTAAGATAGAGGAAAGACCGTTTCTGAGCGATACATTTTCAAGCCGGATCAATTCATAGTCAGGATTTGACATAACAGCACCATTTTATTTGCAAATATAAGACGGAAGAGAATGCCAGGCGAAACTGAACAGCATAAAAAAAGCCTCTCCTGAAGGAGAAGCTTTGTCTGAGATCGTGGATCTAAAATTATTGCAGGACGAAACTAATGGGTACACTGAACGATACCCGAACTGTTTTCCCTTGCTGTTTCCCGGGTTTCCAGCGAGGGAGACTATTTACGACGCGAATGGCCTCCCTGTCGAGTGAGGGATCAACACCCCTGAGCACTTTGGCATCGGAAACCTGGCCGTCCTTTCCAACAACAAAACTGACATAAACCTTTCCCTGAATACCATTTTCCTGGGCAATGACCGGGTATTTGATGGCGTTGGCTATAAACTGTCGAAGCGCCATTTCACCTCCTGGAAATTCAGGCATTTCTTCAACGATAAAAAAGACAGGAGAGTTATCCTCTGTATCTTCTTTTTCCCTTCCCATACTGATAACGGGTTTGACGTCGATCATCGTTTCTTCATCTGCTTCAGTATCCTCAATGTCAAGTTCTTCATCAATATCAGCGTCATTGGAAACGATGGTCAGGATCTCAACTACTTTCTGCGGGGGCGGAGGTTCAGGAGGACGGACCGGTTCTTGTCTGGTGATGGGGATGAGTTCAGTCTCAGCTTCCTGAACAGCAACTTTCCCAAGATCGCTGGCTTTTTGCACAGGGGATTTCCATTCAAAAGCAGCAAAAGTGATTATCAACGCTACAATTAACCCTACTTCCAGAAAAAAAGTGTGAAACCGTTCCATATCTACCTGAGGGTATTTTTTTACTTCCATGATTTTTGGTTTTTAAGTGAAAGTTAAATAAACAAACAGGTATCTTAGTAATGTACCACTTGAGGCAATGGCTTCTAAACATAGTCTCCGCAAGGAGATGAACACGGTTCATGAGCAATATGGAGTGCAAGTTATGCAGGTTTAAAACCTGAACTTATGCTAAGTATACGTATAAAATCAGTATTGGTTCAGCAAAGTGCGTGCCATTGTATAAATAGGCAAAAAATATTTTTTTGGTTTCAATTGTTAAAAAAAGATCACTAAATGAAGGGAAATTATAAATAAAGTGTGGCCTTTTTTGAAAAATTAAAAGTGAAACGTTTAACTTTGCTGCCTAAACAATGTTCTTTAACGGCTTGTTAAATAAGGTATATTAAATACATTTGCCGAAATTTCATAACGCTAATTGAAAAAATAAACAGAATGAAAGTTGCAGTAGTTGGTGCGAGCGGAGCAGTGGGCCAGGAATTTTTGAAAGTCTTGGCGGAGAGAAATTTTCCATTGGATGAATTAGTGCTGTTCGGATCGGGCAGGAGTGCCGGAACAGAGTACGAGTTTAAGGGGAAGAAGCTGGTTGTAAAAGAGCTAAAGCATAATGATGATTTTAAAGGAATTGACATTGCTTTGACTTCGGCCGGTGCGTCTGTTTCGAAGGAGTTTGCACCAACCATTACTAAATACGGTGCGGTCATGATCGACAATTCAAGCGCTTTCCGTTATGAGGATGATATTCCTTTGGTTGTGCCCGAAGTAAACCCGGAAGATGCCAGAAACCGGCCACGCAATATTATTGCCAACCCGAACTGTTCAACCATTCAGATGGTTGTTGCGCTGAAGCCGGTCAATGATCTTTCAAAGATCGTAAAAATACATGTAGCCACCTATCAGGCCGCCAGCGGAGCAGGAGCCCAGGGTATTGCAGAACTGGAGGAACAAATCAGTCAGGTTGCCAGGGGAGAAGAAGTCACTGTAAAGAAATTCCAATATCAGCTTGCAATGAATATCATTCCTCATATTGATGTATTCATGGATAATGATTACACAAAAGAGGAAATGAAGATGAACTGGGAGACCAAGAAAATTATGCATACCCAGGCCGAAGTGAGTGCTACCTGTGTGCGTGTTCCCGTTGCCCGTTCTCATTCGGAAGCAATCTGGGTTGAAACTCAGAAAGCGTTGGAGTTGGATCAGGTGAGGGATGCGTTTGAAAAACTTGAAGGTCTTACGGTTATTGATAATCCCCGGAACAAGGAATATCCGATGCCTTTATTTGTGGCGGGAAAAGATGATGTTTATGTAGGAAGGCTGAGAAAAGATTTGACGAATCCCAAAGGTCTTACTTTTTGGTGTGTGGGTGATCAGATCAAAAAAGGAGCCGCGCTGAATGCGGTCCAGATTGCTGAATGGCTGATAAAAAATGGTGAAGTAAGATAAATATAAAGAACTAATGTCAATTTTAGATGATTGTAATAATTTGATTTATAGTTTCATGCATCAATACAAAATAAGAAAAGCCGGCAAGGGATGCCGGCTTTTTTTTGAAATGGGTTGTTGTTTTTGGGAAGAAACTTAACCTACTAGTTAATACCTTTAGAGGCTCATTTGTACCCCTGTGTTTTAAATAATTTTTTAAAAACTGCCGTTTTTTTTCATGAAATGACGCTTTTCCACCTGTGAACAGGCGTTTTTGACTCATGAACGAAAATTGACATTTTTATAGCCATTTTTCAAGTGCGGCATTCAAAAAGCGATTCATCGGATACAACGCATGGCAAGCTTCGACCGAATGACGAATAAAATCTCCCTTCAACACCTGGTCATCACTTAATGGAGTACTGAAAGAATAAGATTTATAGCGAAGTAAATCAATATATTTAGAATCTTTATCAAAACCTTTTGGTGCCGTCTTAAGTTTTTCACCTTCAATGATCGTATAATAGTGTTTGAACTTTTCATCATTCAGGATTTCGATGAATTCTTCCGGGTTGTCCTGGATTTCCGTGCGAAGGGCTTTGAGGGGATCGGCTTCAGGGCTCCAGATCCCGCCGGCGATAATCGAATTACCGGGCTGAATATGGAGATAATAACCTGCCCGGTTACTTTTTCTTCCTCCGGGTGCAATATAGCTTCCCATGTGGGTCTTGTAGGGTCTTTTGTCGTTTGAGAATCTGACATCCCTGTAAATCCTGAATAAGCATTCTTTTGGGCTCATTAGCGGAATCCCGGGATCGAACTTATGGATTTCCTGGATCATGATCCCTGTGAAAAACAGCATTTGCTCCAGGCTTTCTTCATAGCGCTGATGATTGTCGTTGAACCACTCCCGATTGTTGTTCTTGTTTAAATCGGTTAAAAATTTCATTAATGTTTCCATGATCTGTAATTTGTTTTTCGGTTCAATATAGCTAATTCCATGAACAGATAAAAGGATTAAAAATCAATATTTGGTGAAGCGGGAGCAAAGCCAAAGTTGTTTGGGCTTTGCCGGGCGTGAGGAACAAACATTAAATATTTAAAAATGAATATTAATTTTGTTGTCAACGTTCGAAACATAGTCAACGTTTGAAGCATGGAAAAGTTTGCATTGATAGTCGCCGGCGGGAGCGGATCGCGAATGAAAAATGATATTCCGAAACAGTTTCTGGATTTGGCAGGGAAGCCTGTTCTCATGAGGACCATGGAACGTTTTGCCGAATCAGATCCTTCGATCAGCCTGGTTATTGTTTTGCCGGCTTTATTTGTATCCTACTGGAAAGACCTCTGCCGGAAGTATAGTTTCAGTCTGGCTCATACCTTTGTCGCAGGAGGCTCAAGCAGGTTCCAGTCTGTCCGGAACGGATTGGCAGGGTTGCCCGAAGAAGGTCTTGTCTTCATTCATG
>Ga0074195_1004426_pt1 | contig 11584 bp, 12 predicted proteins | sample EPASupsiteHSE623_FD_64525 | JGI IMG/M metagenome (GOLD analysis project Ga0074195, IMG submission 64525) | Bioremediated contaminated groundwater from EPA Superfund site, New Mexico - Sample HSE6-23 | ecosystem: Environmental > Aquatic > Deep subsurface > Groundwater > Contaminated ...
GTGCAGCGGGAATAACCAAGCAGTCGATTCACCCATGGCTTTCCGGTGTAATCCTCAGTCTGACCAACCCCTATTGGTCACTGTGGTGGGCCACTATCGGCGTAAGCTATGTTATTGTTGCTATGAATCTGGGGATTACAGGGTTAATCATATTTTTCACCGGACATATTTTGGCGGATTTGTTGTGGTATGCATTTATATCATTTATTGTCGATACCGGTCGCAATTTTATTAGTGATAAAATATATCTAGGTGTATTGAAGATTTGTGCGGCCTTTCTTGTGGTGCTGGGGTGCTGGTTTTCCTATGACGGTTTTCAAAAACTGATATTGCTATAACGTGAATAACCTAATGTGCGGTATAGTAATGTAAGGTGCATATAATTTCCAATGTGATAAAGAGAGACTTAATTCAAACGGCTGAATTAAGTCTCTCTTTGTTGTTGCGCATAAGATGTGCCCGGAACCGATAGAAAGAGATGTCGGGCTTAAGTTACAATAAAGAATATTAAAGGGAATAATATGGTAGCTAGGGAACTAAATAATAAGCAAATATATGTTGAAAATTCCAGTATTTTCTTTGGAACATTAAGTATTTTGCACAATTCCCGATATATATAATAGGGAACGACCATACTGAGTGCAAACGGGGGATTCTATGCAAAGCATATCTTTAGATGAAATCAAACCAGGAATGTATTTATCGAAACCGCTCATGGCAGCCGACGGTACAGTATTATTGCATGAGGGAATAGAAATAAAAGATCGATATATTCAGTATCTTCGTCATAAAGGAATTACTTCTTTGTTTGTTGGAGATCCCATAATCCCGACAGCTGATTCGGAAGAATCTGAAGAAGACTATTATAACCCTAAACAAAAGCAGCAAGCGATGACAGCAGCCAAAGAGGTTATAAATCACTTTCGGGTTGGCAAAGGAGTACAGCTTGACCGGATCAAAGGCATTGTCAGTGACTTGGTCAATCAGCTTGATCAGAAGCCGGAGAATATAATTCACCTTTTGGATATACGCCGCAAGGAAGAATATATGTTTTCCCATGCCATGAATACCTGCATTTTATCTGTTATGACAGGTCTTGCTATGGGGTATGACGATAAACAGTTATATGATTTGGGTCTTGCCGCTATGTTCCATGATGTTGGCAAAGTTAAATTCTCTAAGTTGTTAGCTCTGCAATATCCTAATTATGTTACCAATGAAGGTATGGAGGAATATAAGCAGCATCCGTATTATTCATTGGAGATTTTGAAAAAAAACGAGAACTTATCTCTTGATGTTATTAATGCCTGCTTTCAGCATCATGAGCGATGGAATGGCAGTGGGTATCCGCTGGGACTTGAGGGAAAAGCCATTTCTGAATATGCGCAAATTATTGGTATTGCCGATGTGTATGACCGGTTGATTGCAGGAATGCCACATCGACGTCCCACTCCTGTGTATTATGCAACTGCCATTTTGAATAAGGCGGCAGGAGAGTATTTTAATCCAGAGATAGTTGAGAAATTTAACCAGAATGTAGCTATTTATCCTATGGGGAAAACAGTTCGGCTCAATAACCGACAAAGTGCACTGATTCTCGGGGTTGGCCTTCAGAGTAAAAACACCCCTATTGTGCGAATTATTGCTAGCGAGGATGGTTCAGATGTAAATAAACTGATTGAGCTTGACCTGAAAAAAAACCCGGATCTTTTTATTGTGGATTTTGAAGAAGTACATACTGGTCATGTCCAGGCGTATTCGGATTATGCACCTATTTTTTCAAAAGGGAAACCGGTATAACAGGTTAGCACTAACACTATAAAAGCTAAAACCACGATCTTTCCTCCGGATTTTGGGATGAATCGTGGTTTTTATAGTTACTATTTAAATTACAAATATAGCAGGAAGTTAATACATTTAATTCTGGATATAACGGCTAGGCCTTTTCAGTGGTGTAAACTACTTGGAAGGAGCCGGGTCTTTTCATGTTTACTAGGGGGTTACTATGAAACAGGTACTGAGGCTGGTTGTATTTTTAATGGTAATAGTCAATGTTTTGGGAGGTGGAATCGCAGTTGCCGCCTTTAGTACTCAGGGGATGAACCTTGATACTCTGCCTGAATGGCAAATGAAAAAGACTTCGCAAGGTGGTAAATTACTGCTTTCAGATAGTCCGGAGATGGTTCAAAAAGATGGAATTCTGTATCAAGACAAAGTGTTTGGCAAGGTAAGGTTATTCTTTTACCATGTAAACGAGACGCCCGACGTAAAAAAAATGGCAGTATTGCTTGAAAATAGGGGGAGAAAACCGGCGCAGGTTACTGTTAGTCATTCTATTCTTTCAGGGCCGGATTATTCCTGGATAGCAGTAGGCAAAGAAGCGCAGAATTTGTATTTTTCTACAAAGAAGAATGCCTATAACCTTACCGTTCCACCAGGGGCTGTTATGCCACTATCGGCAGAAATAGAAGAAAAGATGATGCCTAATATGCTGATTAACGGTATTTATGATTTTTCGGTTGATAATCCAATAACGGTAAAAGTTATTATGCTGCCTGTAACAGAAGACAGTGTAAAGTATTCTAGAAACTTAAAGGTGTTACCGGCAGATCAATGGCATTTGAGGGGAACTTTTGACGGTGCAGACCGGGAAGTTTCGCCTATTGATGTGTATGATCCTAAGCATGACGGAACAATCGGAATAACATTAGCAGATAATCATATAGATACATATTTGACTGGCATTGATGTTACTGATGGAAGTAAAGTTGTTAATTATGGGAATTACGGTGTTGTTTATCAAGTTTTGCTTCCCTCAAAAAAAGGCAGCAGAATTTCCTATTATCTTGCGCCCTTAGGTGGCGATTATGCCGGGGCAATTGAGATAAAACATCCGGATGTGTATTGGAGTCCTTTGGCAATACCGCGCGATAAGCTGTACTTTGGTAACAATAAACAAAAAGATTTTGCCTTTATAGGTACTTTTGAAGGTGGAGATCCGCTGGCTTTAACATTTAGTCCGCCGGGAGCGTCGAATTTGCCGGTAAAGCTTATTGCTGTACCGCAATAGATCTTTCTTGTAACAGTCACTAAGATTTAGCAGATAATCTTACGTATGCCGAAAGGTGATGAAAGTTCAAATAATGGGGCTATTATTCGCGATAAAGTTCGACTGTTTTACGAAATTTTAAGTTGCTGTTAATAGGCAAAGCGGAATGTTAGTAGAAAAACTTGACTAACGGATTAGGTGGTGGTTTTCATGGATGAAACACTTCCCGCAAAGCAAGACGGCCGATACCAAATCACTGCAAATGATGTTGGTGTTTATCTTAGTGTATGGGCGCCGGGTAAGGGAGGATGGTCAGTATCGAAGTCAGCGATTATTAAAGAACTGATCGAGCGAAAATTTACTAACTTTGACAGCAATTTTATTTCCCAAATAATCAGGGAGTCTATAGGTGTGCCGGTACTTATTGTCAATACTCAGCCCAAAGTTGATGGGCGGTATGAAATAAGCGCTAATGATTGTGGCGTTTATCTTAGTGTTTGGGCGGCCGGTAATGGTGGCTGGCCAGTGTCTAAGGCAACAATTATAAAAGAGTTAACTGAACGCAATTGCACCGATTTTGACAGCGAGTTTATTTCTCGGATAATCAGGGAAGCTACAGGTACACCGGTACTCATTGTTAATACACAGCCAAAGGTAAATGGGCAATATAAAATCAATGCCACTAGTGACGGCGTATATCTTTGTGTATGGGCGCCTGGAAATGGTGGGTGGCCTGTAGCAAAGGCCACAATTATTAAAGATTTAACTGAACGCAATTATACTGACTTTGACAGCGAGTTTCTTTCACAGGTAATCAGAGAAGCCACAGGTATGCCGGTGCTTATTGTCAATACCCTCCCAAAGCTACATGGTCGGTATACAATCAGTGCCAATGATACTGGGGTTTATCTTAGTGTGTGGGCACCTGGAATTGGTGGGCAGCCTGCATCAAAAGCAGCAATCACGCAAGATTTAGCAAATCGTAATTGTTCAAACTTTGATAGCGACTTTATTTCTCGGATAATCAAAGAAGCAATAGGTGTGCCGGTACTTATCGTTAATAGCCCGCAGGTTGAGGCTGCGCCACCGGAAAAATACATTAAAGTAAAGGTTGGTATTGAACGGCTGGAAGCCAGAGTAAGTATTGCTATTCCTCCCGATAAGCCTACAGCTACAAGAGAGCAGATTATAGAAGCGTTAGCTGCGGCCGGTGTTGTTCATGGTATTGACGAGAACGCTATTACCACTCTTGCGAAAACACACTCAATGTCAAATGTTGTTTGTGCCCGGGGCACTTTGGCATGCAAAGGTGAAGATGCTTATCTGAAATACACCATAGATCCTGACAGCCAAGGCAGGCCGGTAGAACTAGAAGACGGCCGAGTTGACTTCAAAGAAACTAATCAGTTTCTTTGTGTGGAAGAAGGGCAGTTGTTAGTAGAAAAAGTTCCGGCAACACCAGGTATTCCGGGAACTGATGTATTTGGGTTGCCGCTTCCTCCCAAGGCGGGTAAAGATGTAAAAATGCCTACAGGACAAAATGTTATTAATGTCGACGATTGGCGTCTTTATGCAGCAATCTCCGGACATTTGTCGATATTTTTAGAAAAGCGTGTCAATGTTATACCGATTATTGTAGTAGAGGGAGATGTCGACTATTCTTCGGGAAACATTGATTTTAAAGGCAGCGTTATTGTTAGGGGTTCTGTTCAACAGGATTTTTCTGTAAAGGCAGCTGGTAATGTTGAGGTATTTGGTACAATCTCCGGTGGAATAGTAGAGGCCAATAACATCATTGTGCGTAAGGGTATTCAAGGCATGAAGCGAAGCGTAATCAAAGCGCGTGAGCGTCTTGTGGCTAATTTTGTTGAGAACGCGACAGTGTATGCTGATACAGACATCATTGTCAATGATGTCATTTTGAACAGTTCTGTGTATGCAGGCTCAAGAGTGATTGTCGAAGGCGGGCGTGGACTTATTCGCGGCGGACGTGTGTCAGCCGGCGAATTAATCAGTGCCAGGATTATTGGCAATCAATCCGGTGTTATCACCGAAATTGATGTGGCGGCTAACACGCTGCTTAAGGATGAACTGATTAATTATCGTCAGGAAATCAAGAAAGCAGAAGTTGCTTATGTTGAACTGGATCAGGCATTAGCCTATTTTCGTTCGCAAGGTATTGAACAGCTCTATGGAGAGAAAAGACAACGATATGAAAAATACAAGTCGGAGTTTGCTGCGTTGCCTGATCGCATGGAAGAGTTGAAACAGCATATTGAAAACATTGAGAGTATCCTCAAGATCACGAGACCGGGGCGCGTCCGAGTTTTTTGCTGTGCACATCCAGGTACGAAAGTTACTATCGGAACATTAACTAAAGTGCTTAATGATCCGCTGCAGTTTACCACTTTGTATGCCTTGGGCGGTGAAATAAAATATAGTTCGCTCCGTTAATAATGCACTTTTTTGTCAATAAATAACCCGCTCTCAGTCTCCTTTACTTTGATAAGTAGGAGTAGAGAACGGGTATTTTACTTACTTTTACTACAGCAGAATAGATCTTTTAGTTAAGCATCAGAACTGTGACTGTTTTGCGGCCGAAGTTAAAAGCGTCTTTGCGATTTTCGTAAGCTAAATCAATTTTTTTACCTTTAATGGCACTGCCAATGTCATCGGCGATAGCGTAGCCATAACCCTCAATATACAGGCGAGTTCCTAAAGGGATTATTTTGGGATCAACAGCTACAAGACCTTTGCGCAGGTAGTGTTCACGTTTAGTCAAATTGCCGCAGCCTGGATCTTGAGAAGTATAGGCAGTTGCTTGTAATGATAATTTTTTGCGATAGATTTTAGGACTGCTTTGAGCTTCTTGAACCAGTAAATCTGCCAGTCGTTGGTCATATTGGCCGGTCTGTTTTAGCTTCAACGTTTTCTGTGCGGTGATAATGGCTTCTTTAGTCGTAACATCAAGTAGGCCGGTCATAGATCCGGGATAAAAACCGGTGTCAGCCAATAGTTGTTGTAAGTGTTTCATTTTAGAATTGGTAGTTGAAGAATTTTGTTTAACAGATGCACTGTATATATGTGGGGGCGGAGTATTTTTTTTTGCTGCCGATGTTTTGGTTGTTGTACCAAGTAATAGTAGATTAATGATAAGGAAGGAAATGACCCAAACGGACCTTTTTCGCCACATCAATTAATTCCCCCGATTTTTATGCTATAAATTGTTTAAAAATAGGATTAGAGTACCTTAACAGCATTTTACCACAATAATTGCTAGTTCGAATAGATATAGGGAATAACTTAGAATTGTTTTCCGATATATTTTAAGGAAATAGAGGATATTTCTTCTTGTGATAGAAAAAATAGTTTCATAACAAGACAAGTGGAATTAATAAAGGGGTGGTTAGATGGATCGAGCAAGCGTGGTATCCAAATTTGTAATGTTTTTAGTGATTACGTTATTTATTACTATCAGCGTTGGTACTGTCAAGGCTGCTGCCAATGATGAATATAAGGAAATTGTAATTAAGGGCTATGAGAAATTATTGGCGTTGAAAAGCTATCATATGACATTGGAAACTACAGGTTCTATGGCCTTTTTAGGGCAAGCCGTAAACATTGCTATTAGTGGTGAGTGTGATACTCAAGTAAAACCCATGCTGGCTAAAAATCTTATGACAATCCGGATAGGTACTGCACCAACTGTTAATGAGCAGAAGATTGTTCAATATATTGAGCAATCTAAGGAACAAGTTATTATTTATTCAAATACCAAAGGCAATTGGGAAAGACAAGCTATGCCTTATTATGATCCGCTTAAAGAATACGCTAGTTATGCTAAGGCTATTTCCGCTGTGACATTAGCGGAGGAGAAAGACGATGTTAATATATTTAACGTTACTATAGATGGAAACGCATTGGGGGCAACTTTTGAACAGGCTATGAATTCTATAAATATAAATAAGGCTGGTTTGCCAGAGGGTTTCTTTAAAAATATTGGTGATCTCACCTATCAGGTTGCCATTGATAAAAAAACAGCTACTGTTTGTAGCGCCGAGATTGACATGACACCGGTGTTAGCAGCCCTTGGCAATAATATCACAAATAACGGAAAGTTGTCTGATAATGAGAAAGTCCTCATGTATAACATGTTTAGTAACACTAAGCTTGTCACTACTGTAACTTTTTCCAAATTTAACAGTGTAGGTAAGATTATTATTCCTAATGAAGTTCGAACAAAGAGTTTACCGGTTAAGATTATATAAAGAGGATAGATATTTTGGATAATATTGATTTGCCAATTTGGTTTGTAATGTATTGGATAGGGAATTTCATCACATTTCTAATGGTACGGGCGGATAAGCAATATGCTCGGAACCAGGCAAGACGGATTCGCGAAAGAACCTTTTTCCAGATGGCATTATTTGGTGGTGCAGCAGGTGTCCTTTCTGGAATGTATGTTTATCGGCATAAGACTCTGCATCCCAGCTTTGTCATCGGTATGCCAGTTATACTAATGTGGAATTTTGTTTGCATGTATATATTGCTGTAAAGCACATTGTTTTGCAAAAAAAAGAACAAGATAAAGGCTAACCCTTTTGTCTTGTTCTTATTCTTTGCTTACTAATAAGGAAACTCCCTTGCATCAGCAAGGGAGTATATATCCTAGTAACGTCTGTTGTTTTGTTGGCTAAAGCAGTCTCTGCAATATACAGGACGATCGCTGCTTGGACGGAAAGGAACTTGAGTTTGAACGCCACAAGCTGCACAAGTTACGTCATGCATTTCGCGTTGTTGGAAGTTAGAGCTGCGGCCACCACCAAAACCACCACGGTTTTGTTGTTTGCGAGCTGCGCGGCATTCCGGGCAACGACCAGGTTCGTTGGTGAATCCTTTTTCTGCAAAGAAATCTTGTTCAGATGCTGAGAAAATGAATTCTGCACCGCAATCGCGGCATGATAAAGTTTTGTCTTCGGCCATGTTATATGACCTCCTCATAAAGATTACCCTGACTTAGCTTTGAAGATTTACTCATTGGGCTTCTCTAAATGAGAAGGACTAATGGAAAATTCCTCGGGCCTATAGGGGCAATTTAAAGTATACTATCATTTTTAAAAAAAGTAAAGGCATTTCTTTACGTAATTTATATTATTAAATTGATTTTTTTTATAAACCTAGTAGTTGCAAGGATTCTCTGGCAGATAAATTTATCTAAAATAAAAAAACAGTTAAGTTAAAATAAGATGTTTAAAAATCGATTATAAAAGAATATATTGTTCTAACCAAACTAAAAAGGAGGGGCTAAAAAAATGGGAAGGGTATGTCTTGATCCCGGTCATGCAGGCGGAAGCATTGATCCGGGGGCAGTTAATACGAAAAGCGGCTTGCAGGAGGCCACGGTAAACTTAGCCATTGCTAATCAAGTGAAAAAATATTTGGCAGCTGTTGGTTATCAAGTACTAATGACCAGAACAGCGGAAGAACAAGTGGAAACCGATAGTTTAGAGTATCGGTGTGATTTTGCTAATAATTGGGGTGTGGATTTGGTGGTATCCCTCCACTGTAACGCTGCTATTGATGAACAAGCCAATGGAATTGAAATATATACGACACGGGGAGAGACTGCCGGAGATCGTGCAGCTGCTTGCATTATTAACCAAGTAACAACTACTTTCCCGGACTTGCAGCTTAGGGCTGACTGGGATGACGGCGATCCGGACAAGGAAGAGAATTTCTATATTTTACGGTATACAGATGCGCCGGCAGTGCTTTTAGAGATGGCTTTTATTTCAAACCATGAGGAAGCGGAAAAATTGGCAGATCCAGATTGGCAACGGTCAATGGCGCGAGCGGTGGCACGAGGTATTAGTGATTATTTCATTTAGAAAAAGCTCTGCAATCTTTGCGATTGCAGAGCTTTTGAGGTTTTTCGGTAGTAACAATGCCGCTTAGAGGAAGGTTCCGGTAACAAAAAAAGTAGCTCGGGCAGCAGCGACCAGTTTATTCTCGCTGTTATAGATATTTGTTTCCGTTACCATGGTTCTGCTGCCATTGTGTATTAGTGTTGCGACAGCAGTAAGTGCATCACCAATAGGCACATTGCGAATATAGTTTAAATTCATATCAAGAGTGACAACTTTTTTGCCGGTTGTGGCGCAGGCCATTCCCATAGCTGTATCTGCAAGGGAGGCTATAGCGCCGCCATGAGTTGCTTTATATAAGTTTGCATGTTTAGTTACGATTGGCATGGAGAGGGTTGCTTTACCTTCCGACATTTCAGCAATTTCCATTTGCAGCAATGTTACAAATGGGTTTTCTGCATAAAGTGTACGTAAATGATTTTCTAAGTGCGTAAAGTCTGTCATATCTTGCCTCCCAGAATGTAATGATATTATTGTACCATATGTTCTGTAGTGATTGTCGTCTTTAATAAAATAATGCATGAGAGATATAGTAGTATGGTATTGTAATTTAAAAAAATCAAATACTATATATCGGAAATGGGTTGATTTTATTATACAAAAGTCGGAGGAAATACATGAAGAAATTTGTTTGTACTATATGCGGATATGTTCATCAGGGCGAAGAGCCGCCGGAGAAATGCCCGGTTTGTAAAGCTGGAAAAGAGAAATTTAAAGAAATGACAGGTGAGCTTGAGTGGGCGGACGAACACCAAATAGGAATTACAAACGATGTTCCCGAAGAATTTGTGGAAGGGTTACGGGCCAATTTTATGGGTGAATGCACGGAAGTCGGCATGTATCTGGCCATGTCGAGACAAGCAGATCGTCAAGGATATCCTGAGGTGGCGGAAGCCTACAAGCGGATTGCCTTTGAAGAAGCAGAACATGCTGCAAAATTTGCAGAGCTTCTAGGTGAGGTAGTGGTAGCTGATACAAAAGCAAATCTAAGTGCAAGAGTTGAGGCCGAATATGGAGCTTGTGATGGCAAAAAAAAGCTGGCAGTATTAGCAAAGCAGCATAAATTAGACGCTATTCATGATACAGTCCACGAAATGTGTAAGGACGAAGCGCGCCATGGATGTGCTTTTAAAGGACTGCTTGACAGATATTTCAAATAAAGGAGGGGTAAGAAAAATGGCGAAAATTAATTGCGAAGTAACTAAATGCTCACATAATAAGTCGGGTATATGTTATGCCAATTGTGTTGATATAGTTGGTAACTCAGCAAGCCAAGAAAGTCACACTTGTTGTGGTTCCTTCTTAAATAAGATGCTTTATTCGGAACTGACCAATAATGTGTTGAGTTCCGGTTCATGTGATTGCTTAAAATGTTCGGTGGAGACCTGCACATATAATGAAAACAAGCTTTGCAGTTTGGATAATATCCATGTTAGTGGAGATCGTGTGGAATATTATACGCAAACACAATGCGCCAGTTTTAAACATGAAAGATAGTATTCGGTAAGCTAGAGGACGTGATTTGTTGAAGCAACTTTTACGGAACTTTGCAAAAATGCTTTCGCGGTATGCAGACATGGCCTTGCTTTTATTTCGCTTAGGATTAGGTGGAATGTTTATGTGGCATGGCTGGCCCAAAATTATTGGCGGAACAGATAAATGGACTGTACTTGGTAAGACAATGGGAACCTTTGGGATTGGGTTCGCACCGGCTTTTTGGGGGTTTATGGCCAGTTTCGCTGAGTTTGGAGGTGGCTTATTATTTGCGCTTGGTTTATTTTATCGGCCTGCGTGTTTTCTGCTATTTAGCAATATGATGGTAGCTTTCAGCAGCCAGATGATAGATGGCAAAGGCTTGCAGAAAGCGTCGCAAGCATTAGAAGATGGACTAAGTTTTTTTGCCGCAGGTTTTATTGGTCCTGGTAGATACAGTTTGGATCATTTTCTAGGTATTGAAGAATCAGCAAAATTAGATTCTCATGACATCTTTGTTCGAAGATAAGTATTAAGAAGTTCTAATATTTACGGTACCTTATTATAGTATAGAAGGTACCGTTCTTTTATATTATGTTAGAGAGCGGCTGCTTGATGAGTTAAGTCAGACACTCCGCTTAACTTGCATAATAGAATGAGATAGAAATAATGAACAAAATCCTGCATTTTACATTTGACATAATTACGGGTTCATGGTAATCTATAAAAGTCGCTGCGATCGGCGGCAACAAATGGTAATAAAAAATAGTGTTGACATAAACAAGTGGAAATGCTATTATAAAACTCCGCCTTAACAAGCGGCAAACGTGGTCCCGGACAGTACCATCAATTGTACGTCCGTGACACTAGCACATCCGTGTGCGTCGTTCCCTGAAAACTGAACAATGTAAGTAATGCATCATAAAAGCCAGATGTGCGGTAGTATGTCGCTTGCGACATACAAACCAAAAACAATTTCTTAATCAATTTATAGAGCCATCAAGGCTTCATAAAATAAAACTTTTATGGAGAGTTTGATCCTGGCTCAGGACGAACGCTGGCGGCGTGCCTAACACATGCAAGTCGAACGGGGAGTTACTTGTAACTCCTAGTGGCGAACGGGTGAGTAACGCGTAGA
>Ga0074195_1004427_pt1 | contig 11583 bp, 9 predicted proteins | sample EPASupsiteHSE623_FD_64525 | JGI IMG/M metagenome (GOLD analysis project Ga0074195, IMG submission 64525) | Bioremediated contaminated groundwater from EPA Superfund site, New Mexico - Sample HSE6-23 | ecosystem: Environmental > Aquatic > Deep subsurface > Groundwater > Contaminated ...
TAATCAGCTTGGTTTTGGAAGTTACCAGCGATTTAAGATACTCCGTATCGAGACTGAAATTTTTTTCTTCCAATAACGGTACAGGCACAGGTTTGCCGCCAACAAAGTTAATTACCGACTCATAAATAGGAAAACCGGGATTGGGATACAGCACTTCGTCGCCAGGATTAATCAGGGCGTGAATCACATAATATATGATCGGCTTACCGCCGGGTGTGACGATGACTTCGTCAGCGCTCACCGGGATACGGCGGGTCTTGGCGATATATGCGGCAACCGTTTCGCGCAGCGGCAGAATACCGGCTGACGGTGTGTAGTGCGTGTGATTGGCTTCGATGGCTTTCATACAGGCCTGCTTAATGTTGTCCGGTGTGTCAAAATCAGGCTCACCAATGGCGAAGCTGATAATGTCACGGCCTTGCTCTTTCAGCCTGTTTACTTGGGCCAGCACTTCAAAAGCATTTTCCGTTCCCAGGAAATTCAAACGATCTGCCAGTTTCACGGCAATCTCCTCCTGCAACTAGTTATATTTTATCCCTTTATCAGGACTGCTTCACCGGTTTACCAAATTGGGCAGTACCTCTCCCTGCATAGCGGCCACAATATTACGCGCTGCCACTAATCCCATATTAATCTTTGTTTCAATAAAAACATCAAGTCCTGCACCCCAAACTTTTCAATAATAATATTTCTCATTGGCAGATTAAGGAGCGTAAAAGCAACGTCCAGTTCACCGCGATCCACTTGCAAATAAAGCTCCGATGGCAAGAGCTAAATAATTAGTTCGCGATTGGATCTGTTTTGTGTCCTGAACAAGATCTTCCCATCTCTTTGCTATTGCTAAAAATTCTTTCCCATAATCGGTCAGCGCTAGGGAGCGAAACCCCCGCCCCCGGTCAATTAAGCTCACACCGACTTCCCGTTCCAGTTCTGCCAGCCGGTGGCTAAGGGTAGATTGCGACAAAAACAAAGAGTTTGCCGCCTCAGTTAGACTGCCATGCCGTACAACAGCAAGAAAGGCTTCAATCCCTAATGTGTCCATTTCCTACCTCGCTGTATTTCTTATTTATTGCTATTATAATACTAAATAAAAACAATGTGCAATTTATCAGCAAGCAAAAAAAGCCGGGGGTTTCTCTTCCCCGGTTACATAAGACAAGTAAAATTAATAGTGTATAACATTTTCACTGTTCCGTATTTTCTTAAGCACTTCTGCACCCGCTTCTGATTTAAAAAATGCATAGGTTGTTGGAGGAACTAAAGGTTTGATTGCTTCCAGCTCTCCGTCATGAATATATTGACGCACCCTCGAAGCGCTAACCGGCATTTTTCCTATCTCCTTGCGGGGAATCACAATACAAGCTATCCCGGCCTGCTCCAGTTCTATTTTCATAATAGCATTATAAATACCGGTTACGCGGCTGAAGGGTTCTTCGCCAAGATAGCGTTTGGTTATTCCCAGGCATTTTGCTATATTATTTTTAAATATTTCTATATCCAGCCTGGCATGCGCTTCGATTACCGCATCAGCATCTTTTAAAAAGTAAGACGGAAATGTTGCATTTGAAATCAGATAGTTTCCTGTCTTATGAAGCACTACATTGCTTAGATGCTCGGTTCCTTTTTGTACTAATTCATACCTGACTGCAAAAGGAACAAGGGATACATCTTCTGAGACAACAAAAATATGCAGAACATCATTGTCCTGTGCTGCCTGTTCGATTAAATATTGATGTCCCAATGTGAATGGGTTGGCATTTACCACAATGGCTGCTACCGATGGGGCTGACACCTTTTTCTTTGCCAAGTCAGCCAAATAATCGCTAAAGCCGGCAGCTCTATTTTCCATAAAAACAACTATATCATCCACACGGGCTATCTCATAAAATCCAAGGTCGGCAAAAAACTTGGCCTTATCCCCTTTCGTATATAAAAAGACTTCCGTATTACCTCTATCAAACTGAATGTGTAAGAGATGGGTCAGTATTTTGTTGAGTAATCCTTCACCTTGATATTCGGAATCAACGGCTAAGCAGCGTAACGTATTTTTGAAAAATGAGCCTGTTGCTACCAGTTCACCCTGGCTGTATATCCCCATTGTGTATTCTAAATTAGCATCCTTTTGAATGCCTTCTTTTGCCAAGAGACTTTCAACTTTTTCCATTGCTTTTCTATCACTATAGAAGACGCGCGCTTCCTGATACTCCTGCATACTAATTATCCTCCGTATTTAGCCTGTCTTTATGCGTTGATCCACAAAGACTGTATATACCCAGTCTATTTGTCTACTTGCTATTTTACCTTCCTAACTACGTCAATAATCGTTCCATCTCTGTATTCGACCAGTGCCACCACTTTATCTTCGAATTGTATTTCTTCCGGAGCACCGGCTATAGCATAAGCCTCATCTCTTAATTCTTCAATTGTCCTCAGTGGCAGCGAAAGCTTCGCCTTCTGCAAAACGGCAAGCAAATCCTGACGCTTCGGATTAACGGCGATGCCCACATCAGTGACAACCACATCCACACTTTCACCAGGCGTAGTAATTGTCGTTACTCTGTCGCGAATGGTAGGGATACGGGTTCTGAGCAGCGGAGCAACAAGGATGGCGCACTTAGCACCTGCCGCAATATCCACATGCCCGCCGGGGGCACCTCTCAGCACTCCGTCTTCAGAGCCTGTCACAACATTAACATTGAAATCGGTGTCAATCTCCAGCGCAGCGAGTATGCCAAAATCGAGTCGGTTGACAAAGGCTCCCTTGTTAAAGGGATTTGCATACTGGGATATGGAAATTTCAAAATGTCTGGGATGAGTATTGACGGAGGCAATAGAAGGCAAATCAAAATCCTGCGCATCAACAATGGTTCGGATCAGACCGTCATTCAGCAAATCAAGCATGGGCTGCGTGATACCGCCAAGGGCAAAGCCCATTTTTATCCCCTGTTTTTCCATGTAGGGTCTTAAGAAGCGGGTAACTGCCAGCGAAGGTCCGCCGCCGCCTGTTTGAAACGAAAAGCCGTCTTTAAAATACGGCGTATGTACCAAAACCTGCGCCGCAGCTTCGGCGATAATCAGCTCCCGCGGGTCCTGGGTAAAGCGCAGCATGGCATTGGCAATTTTTTTAGGATTGCCGATTTCATCAACGACCACTACATAATCGACATCGACTTGTTCAATACTGGGTGGAAAATTAGGGAAGTCTACCAAACAATCGGTAATAACAACAACTTTATCGGCATATTTTGCATCCACCATCGAGTACGACAGCACGCCGCAGTCCGATTTACCGCCTTTGCCGCGGGCATTGCCATAGGCATCGGCAGTCGGCGCGCCGATAAAGGCAACATCAATGTGAATATCTCCGGCTTCAATAGCGCGCACCCGCCCGCCATGGGAGCGAATATACGCCACTTTTTGCAAAAGGCCTCTGGAAACGGCATCCCCGATTTTTCCTCTGATGCCGCTTGTTGAAATGCCTGTTATAACACCACTGGCAATATACCTGACAATCGGGTCATGAGCATCTCCCAGCGAGCTGGCACATATGGTAATATCTTTTATCCCCAGAGCGGCAATTGCTTCCACAACCATATTGACAATATAATCGCCATCGCGGAAATGATGGTGAAAGGATATGGTCATTCCGTCCCTTAGGCCGCTCTTGACGATGGCTTCCCGCAAGTCCGTCACCAGCTTCTCCTGACCGGGGTCAACAAAGGCCCTGACAGTGGGACTTGATTTTATATATTCCTTATCGTGAAGATAATACTGGCCCTGAAATACTTCGACTCCATCCCTTAAAAACTCTTCAGGAATATTCCGTCCTGCCTTGTTAATCATGCTAAGTCCCCCTCATAAATACCGGATGCCTTGGCCAGTTCTATCGTACGTTTGGCGCCTTCCAGCATGGCAATATCAATCATTTGGCCATCTACGGTAAATACGCCGATACCGTCTCTGGCATATTCATCAATGGCCCGGATTGTTGTTTCCGCTTTGGCAATCTCGGCTTGAGTCGGAGCAAAGATCTGGTGAGTAATCGCTATTTGTTTAGGACTAATAATGGATTTTCCGTCAAAGCCAAGTTGTTTAATGAGCCTGACTTCATCCGCAAACCCTTCCATATTGTCAACATCAAGATATACGGTATCAAAGCACATAATACCCGCTGCTCTGGCAGCAATAACAACCTGAGTTCTGGCTCCCAGAAGTTCAACGCCTTCCGGGGAGCGGGTTGTGCGCATTGTCCTGACATAATCACCTGCACCAAAAGAAATGCCCATGATCCGCTTACTGCTTTTGGCCAGTTCATAGGCCTTCATTACTCCCAGCGGAGTTTCAATAGCAGCCATCATCAGCGTTTTTCCTACCGGTACGCCAAATTCTTTCTCAGCCTTTTCAATTTCCTTTTCAGCGGCCCAGACATCTTCACAGGTTTCAGTCTTAGGTACACGTACGGTATGAATTCCGCCTGCCACGGCAGCCCGGATATCTTCTTTAAAATGCGGGGTATCCAACCCATTGATGCGAACTACCAGTTCAATACCTTTATAATCAATGCTTTTCAGGGCATTATAAAGAGCAATTCTGGCTGAATCCTTCTGATTTTCAGCAACAGCATCCTCCAGATCAAAAATAATGGAATCAGGCTTGTATATGTAAGCATCCTTTACGAGGCTGGCTTTTTGGGCGTTAAGAAACATCATGGTGCGCCGTAATCTGTTCTTCATTACATCCTAACCCCCCAAGGTAAGTTTTCTTTTATTTCGGCAGCCCGGAACACGGCACATTCCACTCTGGCTTTTATGGTACAGTCAACCGCCCCTTTATCTACTGCCGTGACTTTGGCATTTTCCACTCCCAGATTAGCCAGTGTAGTCAAAATGGTAGCTCTGATTTGCCTGCCATATAAATTCATCACACTGCTGCTGAGGAATAGTTCGATGCCGCTCTGGCCTGGTTCAATCCTGATTTGTACATCGCTTGATTCTAACGTACCGGCAATTGCGCTTTTCTTTAGTAGCATGTTACACCCCACCTTGAATTTTGCTTGCATTTCGTCTATTTTTATAGTATTACATAGTTAGTATAAGTCAAATACTAATCTATCTATGGCTAATATAATATAAAACCTATATTACGTGAGGTACCCATGAATAGCAGACATGCGCACTATATTCTTACTGTTTTGGAAGAGGGAAGTATATCAAATGCAGCAAAAAAGCTCTTCATTTCCCAGCCCTCCTTGAGTCAAATGATTCACACAATTGAACAAAAATTACATATAAAAATCTTCAATAGGCATACCAGCCCGATTTCACTTACCTTTGCAGGTACAAAATATGTGGAAGCAGCAAAGAAGATTTTGACGATCAACAGAAATCTGACGACTGCACTAAATGAAATAAACGATGAAACCCATGGGGTAATCAGAGTCGGCATTTCTATCCACCGCTCCATGTATTTGCTTCCTCAAATTCTGCCAGCCTTTACTGACAAATACCCCGACGTTGATCTTCGGTTGATCGAAGACAGCTCATCCAAAATAGAAGAATTAGCATGCAATGAAGAAATTGATCTGGCTTTCGTCAATCCCGAGCGCCAGCGGGAAGAACTGGAATATTTACTTCTTCAAAGGGAACGGATGGTACTATTCTCCAGTATTGAAACTGACCTTGCTAAAAGTCTGGCTCCAGGCAGTGAAATTCTCATATCTGCCGCTAAGGAAGAGAAATTCATAGCCTTGCACCGCGGCCAAGGAGTGAGGGTAATTCAGGATAAAATGTTTAGTGAGGCTGATATTTCTCCTAAAATAGTTGTCGAGACAAAAAGCGTTGAAGTTGCCAGAAGGCTGGCTATTGCCTGCAAGGCAGTTACTATTTATCCGGAGACGATGCTGAATCAATTGGAGAACTTAAAGGGTTGTTCTGCTTATTTCCCTATTAAAGGCGAGCAATTTAAACGAAGTTTTTATTTGTGCTATAATAAAAACTTATATTTATCTAAATTCATGAAAGAGTTTATTACTATTACCCAAGCTGTATTAAGCCAAAGTAAATAATAAGGCTGTGCCGAAACGTGGTTCCGGCACAGCCTCTTCAGTTTCACGGAAGATTCCGCATACTGAAATATCTTACTATTTAGAAACATCCAGCAGGGTTTCTTTTATTTCATGTAGTAAGGTTATAACATTCCCAAAAGCTATGGCAGTATGAACAGGAGGCTTTAAAATGAATGTGTTAGATGAGTTTTTACTAAAAGACAAAATTGCGTTAGTGACAGGGGCATCCTACGGCATTGGCTTTGCAATTGCCAGCGCCTATGCCAATGCAGGTGCAACAATTGTTTTCAATGACATCAGGCAGGACTTGGTCGATCAAGGTATCGCAGCCTATAGAGAAGCCGGTATAAAAGCTCACGGGTATGTTTTCGATGTAACAGACGAAGACCAGGTAAATGCCGCCATTGCCCGGATAACGGAAGAAGTCGGCGTTATTGACATCCTCGTGAACAACGCCGGAATTATTAAGCGGATTCCGGCTATTGAGATGAAGGCCTCCGAATTCCGGCAGGTAATTGACGTTGATTTAAATGCTCCTTTCATTGTTTCCAAAGCGGTAGCTCCGGGGATGATAAAAAAAGGACATGGCAAAATCATTAATATTTGCTCCATGATGAGCGAATTAGGCCGGGAAACCGTAAGCGCTTACGCCGCAGCGAAAGGCGGACTGAAAATGCTGACTAAAAACTTCGCCTCCGAATGGGGCGGGCTGAATATTCAGTGCAATGGCATTGGCCCCGGCTACATTGCAACGCCTCAGACAGCCCCTTTACGGGAAGAAGGACACCCCTTTAATAACTTTATCATCGCTAAGACGCCTGCCGGACGGTGGGGAACACCGGAGGATCTGATGGGACCAGCCGTTTTCTTAGCCTCTGATGCCTCTAATTTCGTGAATGGACATATTCTATATGTCGATGGCGGTATTCTGGCCTATATTGGCAAACAGCCGTAACAGAAAACAAGTTCTTCCCTGCCCAGAATGAAACCCCTTATTCACTGCTGAATAAGGGGTCTCACTATTCAAATACCTATCTGTCATTTTTTTAACGCATACTCATAATTTTTAGTCTGACTATCCTGACTGCTAAATTTCATACTCGATAAAGAATATACCAGCAATGCCGCCCAAATCAGACCAAAAGAAACCGAGTGAACAACGGTAAATTGCTCGCGGTACAGAAAAATTCCAATCAGCAGCGAGATGGTTGGTGCCAAATATTGCACAAATCCAACGATGGTCAGCGGTAAATGCTTGGCACTATTGGCAAACAGCAATAACGGAACTGGCGTTACAATGCCACTGCCAACCAAAAGAACAAATGTTAGCGACAACCCCTGAACGCCGGTTGTTCCCTGAAAGCTTAAATAAAGGATGTACAGCAGCGCAAAGGGCGCTATGCTAAGAGTCTCCAACGTAATGCTGGTTATCGGTGACAAAACTGCTATTTTTTTACACAAACCGTACAGCCCGAAGGATACTGCCAGACTAATTGCCAGCCAGGGTACACTGCCAAAATTCACGATCATGAACAGCATACCTCCGGCTGCTAATAAAACAGCAATTCCCTGTCCCCGGGATAACCGCTCCTTATAGACGATAACGCCAAGCAATATGCTGACAAGCGGACTAATGTAATACCCCAGGCTTGTTTCAATTACCCGGTTATCGTTGACTGCCCAAATAAAAATAAACCAGTTCAGCGTAATCAACACCGTTCCCATTACCAAAGCCAGCAGCTTTACAGGCCTTATCCGCAATTGCCGCAGTTCATCATACACCATTTTCTTTTTGTTCGTAACTGCCACCAGCGCCAGCATAAAAACGAGCGACCAGAAAATGCGATGAGCGATAATTTCTTGTGCCGATACGTTAGCTATTAATTTCCAATAGATGGGTAGAATTCCCCAAAGCAGATAAGCGCCCACTGCTGATAGAAAGCCTTGTTTAACATTTTCACTTTGATTCATTTTCATTATCGCCCTTTATTTACCGAATTTGTTTCTACAGGAATTGCTGAGAAAGCTGTCAGCCAAAATGAAATGCCGATATAGACGTTATCTATACTACAGAAATTTCGCTCACAGCACTTCACCAAAAAGATTAGGAATTCTCGACAAAGCAGTTGGTAAGCGGACTACACCGGGCCTTTATTGAAGGCTAAAAAGCAAATAATAAACGAGGAGCGAACCGTCGCTCCCCGTTTTTTCATGCTTATTCTACTGTAACTGATTTAGCCAGGTTGCGGGGCTTATCAACGTCTGCACCACGGGTTACGGCCGCATAATAGGCCAGCAGCTGCAGCGGAATGACTGCAAGAATAGGAGCAAGATATTTATCGGTAGCCGGAATAAAAATAGTATGATCCACGTATTTCGCTATCTGCGTATCGCCTTTGAAGGCCATACCGATTACAACGGCATCACGTGCTTTGACTTCTTTGATGTTGCTAAGCGTTTTCTCATAAACATCATGCTGAGTTGCCAGCGCAATTACCGGTACACCCTCAATGATCAGGGCCAATGTACCATGTTTGAGCTCACCGGCCGCATACGCTTCCGCATGGATATAGGAAATTTCTTTCAGTTTCAGCGAGCCTTCCAGGGCAACGGCATAGTCCAGTGAGCGTCCGATAAAGAATACGTCTTCACTGAAACCATATTTCTGTGCAAAGGTCTTGATGGATTCTACGTCTTCCAGTACTTCATGGCACTGAGCAGGCAAATTTTTCAGCCCTTTAATGAGCTGAACTGCTTTTTCGTCTGACAGCGTACCTTTCAACTGCCCCATATAAATTGACAGCATTAAGAGGGTTGCGAGCTGTGTCGTATATGCTTTGGTTGACGCTACTGCAATCTCGGGACCTGCCCAGGTGTACACCACCTGATCAGCTTCGCGGGAGATTGAGGAACCGACAACATTCGTAACGGCCAGTGTCCGCGCTCCCAGACGTTTTGCTTCCTTAAGAGCCGCCAGGGTATCAATGGTTTCACCGGACTGACTGATCGTGATGCACAGGGTATCCGAGTCGATAAGCGGCAGACGGTAGCGGAATTCGGAAGCAATATCTACTTCTACCGGAATGCGGGCTAATTGTTCAAAATAGTATTTTGCAACCATTCCCGCATGATAAGCAGTACCGCAGGCTGTAATAACAATTTTCTTAAAGCTGCCGATATCATCAGCAGTCCATTTTAATTCATCAAACAGGATACTGCTGTCATCTTTGGCCAAGCGCCCGCTGGTAGTATCACGCACCGCTTTCGGCTGCTCATAAATTTCTTTAATCATGAAATGCTCATAACCGCCTTTTTCAGCAGCCTCAGCATCCCAATTCACTTCAAATACCTTTTTGGTTACCGGTATTCCCTGACGGTTCGTAACCCATACCGAGTCCTTGGTAACTACAGCCAGTTCACCGTCGCTTAAGATATAGGTCTTACGCGTGCGGCTGATGATAGCCGGAATATCGGAAGCAATGAAGTTTTCTCCGTCGCCCAGGCCAATAACCAAAGGATTATCCTGCTTCGTGCAAATGATTTTGTCCGGGTCTTCCTGGCTCATAAACACTAATGCATAGGAGCCTTCAATCCTGGACAGCACTTTTTTGACAGCTGCTTCGAAGTCTCCTGCATAAAACTCTTCCAGCAAATGAGCAACTACTTCGGTGTCTGTTTCCGATGCAAAATGATGCCCTTTAGCGATGAGCTCTTCTTTGATATGCATATAGTTTTCGATTATTCCATTATGAACAACAACAAATTTCCCTGTGCAATCCGCGTGCGGATGAGAATTGACATCTGACGGACGGCCATGAGTTGCCCAGCGGGTATGCCCAATGCCAAGAGTTCCGGCAACAGGATTGTTATCATTGATTTTTTGAAGATTAACCAGACGGCCAACACTTTTTTGTACCGTAATTTTACTTCCGTCGTATATAGCAATGCCAGCGGAATCATAACCGCGATATTCTAATTTAGATAACCCTTCTAATAAAAATTTGGCTGCTTGATTAGAGCCAACATAACCGACGATACCACACATGTGATATTCCTCCTAAATTACAAAATAAACTATTTTGGCTCTGCAACTGAATTTGTCCTGCAGGTCACCCTACAGTTTTGCCAGTTGCTTTCGACTGAAGCTAGCCGAGAGGTATCCGCTGAAGTCCATCTCGATAAACCTCTCCCTCGTCTACTTGCCAGGCAGCAAGTACCAGCGCTTATTTTAGTGTCTCTCAAAACTGAATGTCTATCCCTTCCCCTTCTCCTCACCTCCTGCAATATGGTTATACATATGCAAAGGAGCACAAAACGTGCTCCTTTGCATACTTCATTTATTGTAATATAAACTGGCGATTTGGTCAACTACACCAGCTCACTCTTCACTACTTCCGCAATGCCGTGTACAATGCGCTGCAGTTCTGTCTGACAAGGCCCTTCTGCCATCACCCGGATTAAAGGCTCTGTTCCGGAGGAACGGACGAGAATGCGCCCGCTGTCGCCCAGTTCGGTTTCACCGTCAGCAACAGCAGCAGAAATTGCTGCATTTTCCTGCCAGCCTGTCTGCGATTTTACCCGTACGTTAACCAGCAGCTGGGGATATTTTGTCATCAGCTTGCCCAGCTCCGAGAGCTTCTTGCCGGAAGACTTCACGGCGCTAATTAACTGCAAAGCAGTGAGGACACCGTCGCCGGTAGTATTGTAATCACCAAAGATAATGTGTCCCGACTGTTCACCACCCAATACCAAGCCCTTTTCCACCATAGCTTCCAATACATACCGGTCACCTACCGGTGTCACCAGAACCTTGCCTCCGGCTTGCTTAATTGCTTTGTGGAGGCCGATATTGCTCATAACGGTAGCCACCAGGGTATTGTCTTTGAGCTGGCCAGCTTTCATCAAGTTAAGCGCACACATGACCATAATCTGGTCACCATCCACCACTTGCCCCTGTTCGTCAATTGCCAGACAACGGTCAGCATCACCATCATGGGCGATACCAATGTCCGCCTTATGCTCCAGCACCGCCTTTTGCAGGCCCTCAAGATGCGTTGAACCGCAATGATCGTTAATATTAATGCCTGTAGGCTGGTTATTCAAGACAACTACGTCAGCCCCTAACCGTTTCAGCAGCAGCGGCGCCACTTCATAGGCCGCACCGTGGGAACAGTCAACCACCACTTTAAGACCCGTAAAATCACCAGGGACAGTACCGGCAATAAAATCCATATAATCTTGAATAAGGTCATGCCGGTAGGTGATTGTTCCCACAGCCTTGCCTGTTGGCCGGGGCAGAGTGTCCGTTTCGGCCTGCACCAGCGACTCCAGGCGGTCTTCTACCGCATCAGGCAGCTTATAGCCGGTACCGGCAAAAAATTTAATGCCGTTATCCGGATATGGATTATGAGAAGCAGAAATAACGACTCCAGCCTGAGCGTTGAGCTTGCGCGTAAGGTAAGCCACTGCCGGAGTGGGAACAACTCCCATCAGTACAGCTTGTCCGCCGGCAGAACAAA
>Ga0074195_1004428_pt1 | contig 11583 bp, 11 predicted proteins | sample EPASupsiteHSE623_FD_64525 | JGI IMG/M metagenome (GOLD analysis project Ga0074195, IMG submission 64525) | Bioremediated contaminated groundwater from EPA Superfund site, New Mexico - Sample HSE6-23 | ecosystem: Environmental > Aquatic > Deep subsurface > Groundwater > Contaminated ...
TCTTTACGGAACTCTACATTTTTTAGCCGTTTTTCAAGGTGCGCCCGAAACAACATTTTCTTTTCTTTCATATTTAGTTCCTCTTAAGCCAATCACTTGCATATCTTTCAGCTCTATCTATTTCCGCTGCCGGTGTTTTTTGTGTCTTCTTTAGAAAACCATGGGTAATAATGATCGTCTTTCCCGCGAAGAAGTGTAGGAAGCGATAACCATGATGTTGTATGTCTACGACCAACTCCCGGATCTTCCCGCGCAACGTGTCGGCATATGGCCGGGGCAGATTCGGGCCTTTCTCCTCAAGCAGCTCAAAAAACTTCATTACCTTTGTCTCATGTTTTAACGGCATAACATCCAGCATTTCTTTTACGGGGCATTCGCCGTCAGCAGTTGAATAAAATTCAATCACGTAATCATGATCTATTGCCATATGTATAGTATATATCATATGTGATATATAGTCAAGACCCAGGCGTCAGCTGCGGGCTACCGGCCCTTGATGCCGTCTTCCCTGGGGCTGCGGCCCAGCGCTCCCCACTCGTCCACAGAAGCCGCCTAAAACGCCCTAGGTGGCCGTCTGCGGGCTCCGCCATGCCGCTCACCGCCCTCATCTCATCTCCCACCTAAAGGGATATTTTGCTGTTATCGAACCTGTGTTCGATATAGCCGGCGGCCGCGCCGGCGTGGCCGGCCGCTAGGCCGTATCAGAAAATTCCGCTTTATCATTCTCTGTTGTAACCAGGTGTGACCTGGAATATGTGAAAGTGTGAATATGGTAACTACTATATTCACATAATTAACCCGGCAGGATCTCCGCGGTTGCCCTGGTCCGCGTAAGAAGCGGCCCGGAGGCCCCACGAACCTGGTCGCCGCGGCCGGGCGCACCGCCAAGCGGGGCGGTGGGGTGAACTGCCGAAGCCGGGCCGGGCTTCTGGCCGGCAGGGCTTCGGCTGCGGAGGGCCGTCTCCTTGTCTACAATTCACGGGTAGTGCTTAACCAGGCTTGGCAGTTGTGTTGTGGGGGTATTTTATAGAGTGGTGTTCCTTATGCGGCCTAGCGGCCGACACCGCCGCGCCTGGCGCGGCTGCCATCGAACACAAGTTCGATACCGAAACGGCCCTTATAAGGGGGGGGAGGTAAGGTGCGGCGCTCTCGGCCTGGCTGGAAAAATCTGCGGGGGCCGGATATCTGTATATACGGATATCTTGCCACAACTTAAACGAGAATTGGGCGCTCGGCTTTAGCGATAACGCCTTTTTGATAACCAAGCAGCTTTCTAAATAATTTTGTGCCCCCATATTTACAGATCATCCCAGGTAATGTCGGATTAATAGAGCGCAGTTTGTTTGTAGGTGGATAATACCCCAAGTTGTTGCAGATATCCCATGCTTCTTTAATTGTGTTCTTTTTTGTCCAATAGCCTTTGTCTTTTTGAAGAATTTTTACACCCAATAGTCTTTTAAATTTATTCGTTCCACCGTGCCTGATAATATAGGTCGCGACTGTGGAATGTTCTTGTATTTCCTTTTGGGTAGGGAAATGTTTTAATAATTTCATTAACCTTTTTAGTTCTAATACAATAGTTCCGTCTATCCCGTCTGTCCAATACTTTTTAGGTTTTGTGGCTGTTTTACAGTTAAGGAGTTCTGCTACTTTTTGTCTCCCCCCAGGGAACCTGTCGAGGGCACCGCATAAACTAGAAAGGTTTCTTTCTCTTAGTTCGCTATCTTTGGGAAACCTTCCTAATTCGATAATTATTGGTTTTAGAATCGGTGAACTATTTTTAATATCTGTCCACCAATAAGGGGGCATAATGGAGGCAGTGGTGGAATTTAATTTACATGGTTTATTGGATTGATATTTCTTTAAGCATTTAAATCTTTTTTTAAGGGTCGTTTCAATGGCTGACTCGCGTTTATTTAAAAACATTCCAAGTTCGCAAGTAATAATTTTAAACCCCAACTTTTTATAAAGTCTTTTCTTTTCCCTAAAGCGTGCATGATAATCGCTATGGGTTTTATCGTTTTGATACCCTAAAACCTCAATCCAATACGGCCCCACTTTAAAATCAGCGCGAAATTTGCGGCTTTCTGAAATTAAGGGGTGCGTTTTATAGGAAATCCCGTTTTTAAGAAAATAGTTGGCGACATAACACTCTAGGCAACTGGGGTAGAGCTGACCGTCATTGGCTTTGTAATGCCCTTTGGGGCTTTTATTTATTTTTTTATACAGCCACCCAAAACCACCTCTATTCATAATTGCATGGTACAAATCGCCGCGCCCGATAGTGTGTAACTCTATCGAATTAAGTATCCTTCCATGTTCTTTCTCTAGCACGGAGACTTCTTTGAATATTTTGGGTTCTGTCCAATAATGATTAGGATTTTTTAATAACGCTACCTCCAATATACGCCTAAATTCATTAAACCCGCCATGCTTATTTATCGCCCCCATTAACCCCTGCATATTTAGTCGCTTCAAATCTTCTTGTGTGGGGAAATGTTTAATCTTCTTTACCAAATCCCGAATGGCTTTTATCGTCTTCCTTTTGGTCCAATATTCAGAGGGCTTAGATTTTAATTCGTGCCCGAATATCTTCCGATAATAAGTAGTCCCTTTGGTCTTTCTGATGGCCCTAGATAATTGGCCGTAGCCGATTCTTTCTAAATACGTATGCGAGGGGTATTTGCCGGTCTGGTTAACAATGCTGGATAGCTCCTGTATAATACTGGCCTCAGTTAAAAGAAGTTTGAAATCCTTTTTTTGGATATTCATAGATATGGTCTTAACCCGATGCCCATGCGCCGAAAGTGGTCCCTTAAATATCGCTTAAGAATTCAAGGGCCGCGTCTTGGGGAGTGTATTGTATTGTCTTGATATCGTCGCGCTGCTCCCATGGCACATTTGCCACAACGCCCGGCGCGATCCCTGCGGGGTGAAACAAGATAAACTCACGGGGGGATAGAGTGCCGAATGATTCCGGCAATATTGCGGAGTGTTGCCGCTCAACGTCGCTCTTTGTGTTGCCGTGGTCTGATTTAGATATCTGTTCTTCACTAAAGATTATCTTTCCGGTGCGCTGTGATAGCGTTTCGCGGGTCTTAAGATCCGAAACGCGCATAGCAAAGTAGTGATAAGCCTGGTTAGCCCACATGCCGCGCTCCCCATAGTTGCTGTCCGGTAGACGCTGCGCGGCCGCAACGATACAGAGGCCCTTTGAGCGGCTTTGGCTATAAACAACACGTTCAACGTCTGCCGGCAGGTGGAAGGTTAGGGCTTCATCTATGAATACCGCGGCGCGCAGCTCCGGCTCGGGTAGGTCGGGCTGTGATATAGCTTGTATCAGAAAGGCCGATAACATTAACGCTAATGCGCCGGCCTGCTCAGTGGCGCATGAGGGATTGTTAAGTAGGAAGATCCGGCCTTTATGCTTTAAAAGCTCATCTATGGTCTTTGCTGGCCGGTTCTTAGATATATAGTCAATCGTTGCGATATCGCGGAACGATAGCGCGGCGGTGGCGTATATACTTTGAAAAGTTTTATCTCCCGCGTTTTCTTCTTTCTTAAGTTTTAAGAACTTCTTTGCCGTCTCCACGTCCGGCTTAGATACCGCCGTCTTTAGCAACTGTATCGCGCTGTCGCTCCAAAAGCGGTCAGAATTGCCGCTATGGTGAGATTCAACGGCGGTGGAAATAAGTGAATGTCTTAACTCCGGGTGTTGTTTGAAATCTTCCCATATATTCCACCCGCAAGACCGCTCATCATGCGGCGCGAAAATTAGATCTGTTTCAGGATTATAACAGGTCCGGAGCCATTCCCCTTTGGGGTCGTGTATTAGTATCGGGATCTCCGAGCACTGCTTTCTTATTCCGGCCTCGATGGCGAAAAGCAGCCTCGATTTTCCGCTGCCCATGTCGCCTATTGCCGTTGTGTTCCTGCTTAATCTGTCGTAAGCCATTAAAACCGGCTCACTCTCCCCGCTATAAAATTGTTGTGCGATTCCTGGTAAAACTTTTTTATTCATTGTGCCTATTATAATCCCGGGCCCATTTTCTTCATTAAGTGTGGGGGGGCAGAAGTTCGGCCCGTGTTTTAACTTTTGTGCCTTTTTCTCTTTTTTTATGCGGATAAGACTTACAAATCCGGCAATTAGCCCTAAGCCAAAAACAGATAGTGAAATGGGATTTCCCCAGGCCAGTGTGTATATAGCCGCGACTTTTTCATGCGGCAGGCGGCCTAAGAAATAAATTGCCATTACTCCGAGGATTAATAGACTGCTATGGGCAATAAAATTCTTCTGCTTCGCTTTGTCGGTTTTCGCGGGGATAAGCCAGAATGCCAGGTAAAGAACAGCCACATATATATAACCCAATCCAAAAATAGGGTCCACATAATTCCCCGGCTGTATCAGTAGATAAATGATTCCCACAGGCCAAAATATAAAAAACATAACTCTCCTTTAACTCTGTTCCAAGCTAATTACTTACTCCGAAAGAACAAATAAAATATAATTGCGCAAACAATAATCACCGGCATAAAGTGACCGATATTACCAGCGATATTCATGTTGCCCATATAAGTTCTCCTTTAACCTTCCAAGTCGCTTTCAAGCATTGCCATTACACTCCCCGCACTTTCAATACCCCACTTCTCTTTTTTTAAAATATTATTCACGGTTATTTCGAGCTGCGCTTTGTTGGCAACAGCCAGGGCGTAGATCTTCGGCTTTGAGGATTTCCGCACAACTGCCCCGCAAACTATTATTTCTTCATCAGTTTTCGGTTTAGCTTCGTCGGTTATGATTGACGCGCCGCCTAAATAATTTTTCTTGTAATTGTCTATAAGGAATTTAACTATCTCATCTGGCGTGGGCGGGGGGATTACACCGGGATATAGGGACATAGCGATATCCTTTAATTCCATGTAGGTGGTTTCGTCAATTTCGATTTCAATTCTTTTAATGGTCATAAGATTACCCCAGGTCACTTTCAAGCATTGCCATTACACTGCCGGGGTTTTTATAACCCTGCTTCTCCATTACTCCCCGGACGGTCTTTTCTAGTTGTGCTTTATTCGCCGTAGCAAGCCGGTAGATCTCCGGCATGTCTATATTGTTTATCATTTCTCCGCAGACCTCTATCTCTTTTCTTTCAACGGGTTTAGTTTTCATGCGCCCCCCTTTATTTGGCAAAGACAGCATCCAGTATCATCCCGATTTGGTATCGGGTTGTAAAACCGCTTTTTTGACTACATTTCCATCTCATGCCCGCGCTCTTTCTCATGGTGTAGTCTGTTTTCCTGTGCCTTAACAAGTTTTTGCCGGTCTTTTTCAATTGTATCAAGAATTTCTTTTTCTTTCTCGGGTTCGAGATAAAGCCGAGCGGCCGCGATCCTCTCGTCTGCGGTGGATATGTCCGGGTGCCGCCAAATAGCGGTGTTAGCTTTGTTGTTTAAAACATCTGCGATTTCCCGCTTCTTTTCGTCGCTTAAATTCAGCTCGTTAAGGCGCTGTTTGGTTTCTTGCATAGCGGTTTCGGCTATCATAAGGTCTTTTTTTACCATTTTGTCGTCGGGAACGTCTTTAACAAACTCTTTCATCCGGGCAAGAGCAGCCTCATTATATATTTGTATCGGTTCCATAGATTTGCCTTCTTGGGTTTTAGTGTGTGGTTTTATTAATTGTTCCGGCACCACCTGTTTCTGCTCAGCGGGTTTGCTCCGCGCCGGGTCGAGCGTCTTCTCTACGGACTTTGCCTGGGCCGGCTCCATCATGTCGCCGCGCGCTTGCTGCTGCTCTAGTTCCGCTTGTTTGGCTTTCGCTTCGAAGCTGCACCGTTCCGAAATGGTATCGCGGGAATAGGTTTTTACTTCGGCCAAGTCTTTCAGATCTTCTTTGTCGTCGGTGTAAATCTTCACGCTGTCGCGGGCGCGTGTGATATTAACGTACTGATTCCGCATATCGGCAAGCACGGCCAGGCGGGTGTCGGATTCTACGATTACCTTGTCAAAAGATAATCCTTGTGCGCGGTAAGTGGTCAGGGCGTAGCCGTAGTCTATGCCCTTATACTTCTCGGTGTCTATCTCTAGTTTGCGGTTGTCTTCGGTTAGAACTGTTAAAGATCCTTCCCCGCATTTTAAAACCTTGGCCCGCTCACCGTTTCGGATATCATAAGTCTTATATTCGTTTTTGGTGAACGTGATTAATTCGCCTTCTGCTATTGTCAAATTGCGCTCATGGTCAGCTCCAGTCTTGCCGGGGGCGGCTACTGTATATTTCTGGCCCCGCTTCAACTTGCCTTCGGTCGTTAGCCGGTCCCGGATCAATTTGTTAAGTTCGGCTCTTGAAGCGTTACTCCCGGCGATTATTAGGGTGTCGCTGTTGTAGTTTCTGGCAACTGCAACGCGGCGGTCCTTAGCGTTTTCAATCTCGATGATATCGCCGCGCTTATCAAGCTCGGCCAGGCTTTCTTTCATCTTGCCGTCGCGGGCTAAATCTACCGTATGGCGCAGCTCCTTGTTTCGCTGCCGGTAGTTCTCGTTTAAAATAATCAAATCGCCGGCGCTTGCGCTGTCGCTTACAAGACGGTCAAATACGCGGCCGGCGGCTACGCTTTGCAATTGGTTCCTGTCTCCTACCAGGATCACCCGGTCGCCGCGTTCTTCTGCCTCACTAAACAGCTTTGCGGCCGCACGGCTTGAAAGCGTACTGGCTTCGTCGAAAATTAATATTCTCCCGGTCTCATTTGTTTTGCGCTTTTGAAAAGCAGCCAGGGTTATTGATTTTATTCCGGTTTCGGTTTCAAGGTTCTTGGCCGCAGATCCGGACACGGCTAATCCCACTACCGTAATACCGCGCTCCTGGTAATACTCCGCAGTTGCCCGCAGCGCCGTTGTCTTGCCCGCGCCGGCGCTGCCCTGCACAACCAGGATTCGCTTATTTGTCGCTATCATCTGACTAACGGCGGTTTGCTGCACTTCTGATAATGTCTTTCTGCCTTGCTTCTTGGCCGCTGTCTGATACGCGGCCAGGTAGCTTCCGGCTTCTTCTGCTGTGGGCGCGGCCTGGTTAAGCCGCGTCCCGGCATAGTCCATATAGGTGCGCTCTGCCGCCATCATCTCCCATGAGGTATATCTACCGTCCTTTGTCTTAACCAGGTCCCGGGCTTCAACCTGCTTCTCTAGCCTGGTCAGGGCTTCTTTGTAGGTTATTGCCGGGCCGCGGCCGTCCCGGAGGCACTCGTTTATGTATTCTGCGGCCAGGGCTTCCGGTTTAACGGTAGCGGTGTGATCCGTGGCACGACGCGCGGCAAGCTGCCACTTTTTAAACTCGCTATTAGCCCCGCGCTGCTTCTTATTCTCCTGTTCGGCTTCAATAATGTATTCGGCCTTGTCGGCCCAGGTTGCCCGGTCCGCGAGGATCTCCTGTTTGGTTTGTTCGGCGGTTTTGGATTTTATTCGCCCGATTTCCTTCGCCCAGGCTTGTTCAACTTCTTTTCGGACCGTGTAGGGGTTCTTTTCTGCGCGTGTCTTTCGCCACGCGGCCCGGTCGCCAGTTCCTTCTGCTTTCTCTTTGGCTATCTGGTCATGCCGCTTTGAAAAGGCGCGGACCGCTTCCAGGGATACTGCCGTGTCATGCAGCTCGCCATTCTTAATATAAACGATCTCCCGGCCTATCTTCCGGCAGTTCTCGGCCAGGTGGCTGTGGTACATGGCCCCGGCCAGTTTCACAAAGTCAGCGGTGTATATTTCATGGCTTCGTAAGGCCATAATCTTGCCGTCCTGCTCTGTCAGATTGGCTACAACTACATGGGTGTGCAAGTGGGGGTCGTTCTCCCGGCTTAGGGCGTCAGTGGTCATGATATAGGCCATCTTGCCGGTCTGGATATTAACCCCGGCCTGGGGTTGGGCGTAGGCAAACCGGGCTTCGAGTTCGCGCATAGTATCCATAACAGCCTGCTTGTGCGCTTCCAGGATTCGGGGGTCTTTATCGGTTACAAGGTGCGCCAGGCTAACGGATTTGGGCGCGGAGAAGGTAAGGTCTATCCCCTTATTTTTATGTGTCCGGCAAAGTGCCTTACCGCTCACGTCGCGCCCGTTTATTATCCGGTCAAACTCCAAACTGCTTATGTTTTGGCCGGGGTTAAATCCTAACGCATGGGATAACTTGCCGTGAATTTCTACATACTCCTTCTTCTGGTCGGATAGGCAGACTATCTTTGAATCCCCGATAAGTTCCGCGCCGCCGGCTTGCTGAAAATAGTAGTTCTCCTTGTTGACGTAGTAGTCAGCAAGCGCGTTAGTTCCGCCGGTTAGCTTCATTACTGTTACCATATTCCTCGGGTTCGGTATTGCGGGCTACTCCTTGTAGATTGGTGCGTGTTATAACTATGTCAAAAAAAAGCTGTCAGGGTGTTGGCTTCTGCTCTTGTTTCTGCTCGGTGGTCTGTGTTTGGGGGGTGTTGGCTTCCAGTTGTTTAACAGCGGTTTCAAGTTGTGTGACTTCCTTTTTAAGCGTTTTATACTTCGTTCCCACCGTGGCTAATTGGGACTGCTTCTGCGATAACATAGCGCGGACTTTAGCAAGGATATCACCTAATGAATCCCCGGAAAGGTCTAGCTTGCCAACACTAATCTGTAATTTCATAATTACAGTATAGCCCCTAAATTGGCGGTAGTCAAGAGGTGTGCTCCCCCACCACCGGCTATCTGGTTGCCGGTGGGGGCAGCCGGGCCGCAGACGTTGCCCGGCAACCCGCTTAAAGCCGAGATCCAGACAGAACTGACCGGGTTATGAATGGAGGTTGGACGGTCCACGCTTAGAAATTAAGGAAGCGGCCCGGAGGCCCCACGAACCTGGTCGCGGCGACCGGGCGCACCGCCAGGCGGGGCGGTGGGGCGTACTGCCGAAGCCGGGCCGGGCTCCTGGCCGGCAGGGCTTCGGCTGCGGAGGGCCGTCTCCTTTTTGCAACTGGTGGATCTTCTCTAAGTCTGCCGCGATCGCGGGGGATCTCCGGAGCCCGGCTCCGGAAAGATCTTCGCGGCCCGCGCTAGGCGGCGCGGATATGCGTGGCCGGCCAGGTAGCGCATTAAGGCCGCTTTAGGCCGCTCTGCTGGCCTCACGTCCCGGCTTCGGCTAGGATCACCCCGCAAGGATTCCCACGCCGATTCCTGCGGCAAGGTATGGGCTTACGCTGAAAAGCAGTTTTTCCCCCTGGTTGCCAAGGAAGTTATTAACAGTCGTCACCTGCCTATTACTTGTTCTTATTGCTCTTAACTACTTGTATATATAGGCATATCAAAACGGAACGTATTTTATATCAAAACGGAACGTCCTAATTGTTGATAAGCCTATAGGTTCGAGCCATAGGCCGCATATCAAAACGGAACGTTTACAACCTGGTTATTTGTGGGAATTGTTGATAAGGTTGGCGGCGGCTAAAAGTAAAGGGGGGCGCTGTCGCCCCCCCCCTTAACAATCCCCCCTTATTCCGGGAGTACCTGGTCTAATGGGGTATGGGTTATGCTTAACGGGTTGCGCCGTGCCAGCTTCACCTTAATGGCCGGCCCGGAGGGTTCAAGGATGAAATGGCCGTCCTCGAACTTGGCCCGTAGGCCAGGCCAAAATCCTTGGATACTCCGTAGGATCATTTTTAACCTGGCACGGGTTACAAAATCCTTTCCCTGCTCCGTTCCTAGTTGCTCGAACAGAAGCCGGTCTGGGAATTCGATGGTTTTATTAAGTTTATTTACCCGGTAAGCCAGGAAGCGGTAAAAGTCCAGCGCCAACGGGTTTCGCTTAAACGTCCGAACCACTTCAAGGTCCAGTGGTGCCGCGTGTTCATGGATATACCTGGCGTAGTCCTCACTCAGTACTATACGCCCCGAGGACATAGTTAACTGGTCGGGATTCTTCACGTCAAAAAAGAAGTCTCGACCGCTAGACACAAGCGCGGATATCTCCGTACGCCGCGCTAACTGCTCGTTTACGACAGTAAGGTCTATGCGGCAAGTTGTGTAGTTGACAAGTTGCTCCACCAGCTCGCGCTCGGCTCGGCCGTGGCTATAACCTAGCTTCTGCGCGTACTCATAGAAGGATCGCCCGACTTCAATAACATTGGTGTTCTTTGTTTTAACTTCGGTGTCTATGAATATCTGATTCATCCGGGCGTAGCACCCGGATGGGATTTCATAGTCTTTATGTTTGGTCAAAGAAAGCGCATAGAGTGGATTCTTCTTTTCCCAAACAAAAGGGTTTCCTTTAAGGCGTTGCGCCGGCAAGCCGAACACCATGAAGATGTTTGAGGAAAAGCCGATATCCTCCGGCTTCACCAGTTCTTTGAAATGAACCCGCTTTGTGGCCAGCGCCGCCGCTTTGATTAGTGATTTGATCATTATCCCCCCTGACCGGCTCAGTCAGGATAGTATAGTAATAATTTACTAAGTAATAGAGTGTTATCTTTTTCCGCGGCCGTCTTCTTTCGTGATCTCATCCATGGCTGCTAGTAACTCGGTTGATATAGGAGCGGTCCGCAAAGCAAGCTTTATAGCCTGGGAGGCTGAAATCCGCTTACCGTTTGACTGTATGAAAGCGCGTATCCCATCAAGTTTAGTCATGTCAGTCTGAAAAAGCGATATGCTTAGTCTTTGACAGTTTTGGGGCTGCGCCTGGGGCAAGGCCGCGGGAGCGGTTTTGCGGGTTTTGGATTCAGTCTTGTTCATTTGGTCCAGGGACCGGGCGAGTCGGGCCTGCAAGGTGTTTTGTTTGGTCATAAGTTTATACTCTCCTACTTTATTACTTTATCACTCTGTTACTATCTCTAAAGCGGCTTTAAACATTTCTTCCCGCGCGGCCAGGTCTAGGGCCTGCCAGCCGAGTAAGGCGGCGTGTTGATAACACTGTCTGCGCGAGATTGTGGTTGAGAGCGCTTTTACACCTATGCGCTTGGCGATGTCCGGGAGTTCGCGGGATAGGACTGTGTTTGCCGATACGCCGTTAAATAATATCCGGAGCCTGGCTTTGGATGGTAGGTGTGGCCGGATCGCTTCGGCTGTGTCGCGGGTGGTCCAGATATCTGCGGGTGATGGCGAACATACTAAAACGGCTACGGAACAGGCGGCGAGCGCCGGGGTTAATGTGTCCAGGCGTGGGGGGGTGTCCGTAAAAACCGCGTCATACTGTCCGGCTTTATCATAAAGTATTACTTTCTTACTTTCACACTCGTTAAGCCATTTGGTCGCTGTGCCCTGGGGGTCGCGATCCAGGACTGCAACACTCTTACCGGCTTCAGCCAACGCGTGAGCAAGCAGTACGGTCATAGTGGTTTTGCCGGTGCCGCCCTTACCATTGCAAAGTAGTATATTCATACTTTCGTACTATACTACATTATTTTGGTGATGTCACGGGAATTATGGCTTACCATTAATAACTCCCAGGCGTTTTAATTCCCAGAAGCATTTTGCGACGGCGGCGGTATCTGCTGCGGCAGTATGGGCACGGGGAAAATCGGTGTCTAAAATATATACATAGGGATAGTCGTACTTTCCTACTCTACTGCTATCTTAAAAGCGTTTCTTGAATTCGGCGCA
>Ga0074195_1004429_pt1 | contig 11578 bp, 11 predicted proteins | sample EPASupsiteHSE623_FD_64525 | JGI IMG/M metagenome (GOLD analysis project Ga0074195, IMG submission 64525) | Bioremediated contaminated groundwater from EPA Superfund site, New Mexico - Sample HSE6-23 | ecosystem: Environmental > Aquatic > Deep subsurface > Groundwater > Contaminated ...
TATCTTTCCCGCATCGCTCTTTCAAAACTATGTTTCCGGCGTCCATTTTCCCATAGTCGAGACAGTCTTTTTGCCAGCACCAAAACTTCGATAAATCAAGATTTGACTCCATCGCTACCCCAACTTAATGATTTAATGAGGTAGTATAAAAACTATTCAGTTAAATAAGTACACGACCGAGATTCCAAGTCCGCAGAAACCATTGACAGATTCCGATTCGACCTCTGGAATTACAAGGCTTTTCCAAGACAGCACTGGAGGCGGATCAGGACCACTAACAGTCTGGAGCGAATCAACAAAGAGCTTATAAACGCAGAAGTCGAGTAGCAGGGGCGTACCCCAACGACCAATCACTCTTGAGAGTAGCTGTTTGCATCATGATGGACATCAATGAGGATTGGATAACTGGTAAAAGGTATTTATCCTTGGAGGAGTAAAATTGAACCAGGATACAGGGCCACTGCGATTTTACAGCAATTTTGGCACGCTACCCCCCATGCAAGAGCTCATCTTTGATCACGGAGCAGAATTCCGTGCCCATCGCGTTCACCAAGACGGCAAATGGGATAGTGAATTCAAGAAACACATTGAACGACATGGTATAAAACCAATCTTGGTGAGGTTAAACATCCTCAGACAAATGGAAAGTTGGAACGGTGGTTGGTGAATATCAACGATATCGATTGGCTTTCTTCATTTTGAGGAGTTTATGGAATGGTATAACAATCGACCGCACTGAAGCTTGGATTTTGAACATCTCGAAACACCTGAAAAGTTCAGGCGAAAGATGCGCTGGAGATGTATTTCGCAATAGGTCATAGGTTGTTCGGACTATGAACAGAAATATGAATTATTCACACGAAACGAATTCGGAGCAGGTGCGAAATACTTTCTGGACTACACAGATTTAGGTAGTCTCCCTATATTGTGTTGTCGACCTCAGGAACAACAACAGTCATCATGAGTTCTTAATAGTCCAAGTATGATCGGTTAAGCCCGCTGCCATAGCAGAAGATCTGTATTTCCATCTTTGCAGTCCCTCATTTATCTCAACGCATAATGTCTTGACAGATCTCGTCAAGTTATAGACTGCGTCCTCCCAAGCGTAAGATGCTTTGAGCATCCTATCTTTTTTGGAAAATAATAAGGTCTTTCGAATCCATTCGGCCATTCATCTGTCGGGAAGTTAAATTAGTCCGTTCGACGCAGGCTGTGTTCGTCATAATGATGGGCCTTACATTTTTACAAGAGATTTTATGTATAAATATTTCCCACTTTGGGTGGTTGAAATATTATTCGCAATTTCCCATTCTATTTTGCAATCATGTCCTAGTAGGAATTTTATCTTATTGTTGATGTTGTTTTTGTCCAAATCATTAATCATGCCATTGGGGACTACTAAGATCCTTACTTTTTTGAATTCCTCTTGAATTATTTGAAAGGCTCGAACCCATTCTATCAGATTGAATGTAAGAGTTAATGCGGACCCTGAGATGAAGGTTCCATCTTCCTTAATCAAGTGATCCGTTATTCTGCCAGTTACCTTTTGAAATGAAGGCAATTTATTTCCGCATTTGCATCGATCAGGTCCACGCTCAGCTATATCACCGATCTCATATCGTATTAATGGCATAGAATAATTATGGAGATTTGTTACAATAACTCTGCCTTCTTCCCGTTCTTTTACGGGCTGACAATTATTGTCTAATATTTCAACATAGTTATGAAAGGCTAGAATATGCATAAGTCCTTCTTTGCATTCTCCCGCTAGATTATTCGATTCCCTGGAGCCATAAAAATCATATAATTTCGTTCCAAATACAGTCTCTATTTTTTCTCTCATTTCCTCTTTTAATGTCTCTGCTGAGCTAATTATTACATTTGGTTTATGAATTGCTTTATTTTTTCTTTCTGCATACCTGCTCAATTCATATAACGAGCCTGCATATCCTCTTATTAAATCCGGCTTATATGTATTTAAAATTTTTATATAATTTTCCATATCTTCTTCGGTTAATCTAAAGCTATTCAGAAATAATGTATTATTTAGCCAATTTATGAAATTTGCCTTTGATCCAAAACCACCTTTAAATAAATCCCTCTCTGAGCCCCATAAAAATACTTTTTTAACATTTGGCTCATCAATTCCAAGAATATCCTTATACCAATAATAATTCGCTGCGTTACCCCATTTGCCATATAGATCGTCTTGGACAAATCTTATTGGCTCTCCAGTTGATCCGCCAGATGAATTGTAATACCATTTTCTCTTTGCATAATCCATAGAAATGAGTTCTTTATGATGCTTCCTCATTATTTCTTTTGTAAGTATCGGTATTTGATTAAATTTGGATAGATCTACTGTTCCATCATTTATTACACCAATTTTTCTTAAAGTATAATGATAATATGGAACATTTTCATAGGTGTGTGTAAGCAATTTCGTTAAATATTTTTCTTGGAACTCTAGCAATTCTTCATTGGTTTTTATGTTTTTGATTTCTTGATACTCCATTTCAAAGTTGTTTCCCCTTATGCCAGCCATGACTGCTCTCAAAAACTTTCTCATCTTCGCCATTCCCCTATAATCTCTTTTCTTAGAGTATGTATTCTCGAAGTAGACGCACTCAGCATAGTTGTAAGCGTTTTGTAAATCTGGCATATGGTTCCAGCCATTATAGACCACTTTCCCAGTGAACCTTCTCGCCGACGAGGTTAGTGCTTGGGGACCAAGGAAGGATACAATCAGGGGAACAAGTACGATGGAGATTCAATAAAAATGATGCCAGTAACGCTATTTATAAACAACAATTCTTGGCCTTCCCGAAAATCCCTTTGACGTCGAACACCACCGGGCACTTCTTCGTCACGTTCTCAATTTCCTCGAAGTCCGCGCCCTTGAATTCCTCATGCACTACCGCAAATATCACGCAATCCGCCTTCACTCGATCTAACCCCTCCACCGTCTTCACTCCGAAGCCCTCGATCTCCTTCTTGCTCAGCAGCGGATCATACCCGTAGACATCCACCTTGTACTCCTGCAGCGCCTTAATCATCTCTCTTGCCGGGCTCTCCCTGGTATCCGGCACATTCTCCTTGTAGGTCAGGCCCATAATCAGCACCTTGGAACCTTTGATGACCTTTCCCGCATCATTCAGCCCCTTGATGGCCAGCTCCGCCACATGCTTGGGCATGTAGTCGTTCACCGCCCGACCTGCCAGAATCACCTGGGGATGGTATCCCAGCTCTCGTGCCTTAAAAACCAGATAATAAGGATCTACAGGAATGCAGTGGCCGCCCACCAGGCCAGGAGTGTACTTGTGAAAGTTCCATTTTGTCCCGGCAGCCTCCAGTACATCCTGGGTATTCAGCCCCATCTTGTGAAATATAAGTGAGAGCTCATTCATAAGGGCGATATTCAAATCCCTCTGCACATTCTCTATGACCTTGGCAGCCTCGGCAGTCTTGATGTCCTTTGCCACGAACACATGAGTGATGCAGCCATAGAGCTCGGCAAGGAGCCTGGTGCTCTCCTCATCCATGCCCGATACGATCTTGGTTATCTTATCAATACTATGGGCCTCGTCCCCTGGGTTCACCCTCTCGGGAGAGTATCCAACCCTGAAGTTCTGGCCGCATTTCATTCTCGACTCTTTTTCCAGGATAGGTACAACAATCTCTTCCGTTACTCCTGGATATACGGTCGATTCAAGAACCACTATTGCCCCCGTCTTCAGGTTCCTGCCCACTACCTCTGCGGCAGACCTCACTGGAGACAAGTCAGGCTCTTTGTGTTTGGTGATGGGAGTTGGAACGCAGATCAGGACGAAGTCTGCCTCTTTTATCGCAGATGGATCAGAGGTGCAAAAGAGCTTCCCGCCATTGCCCTCATTTATCTTGCTAACTTTGCCAAGGTCTATATCAAAGCCGATGGTATTAAGGTGCTTGGAAAATGATTCCGCAAGAGGCTGGCCGACATAGCCCAATCCGACCACACACACGGTTTTATTTTTTATGTTCTCTGAAACCATTTTATAGTCTCCATCAATCCTGAAATTAGATCATAATCTGGTTGATAATTCAGTTCTCTTCTTGCAGCGGTTATATCTGCCAGTGAGTTCCTGATGTCCCCTTGTCTCGGCTTATCGTAAACTGGTTCTATCTTGGACCCGGCAATGTCCATGATGTGGCCCGCGAGACTGTTCAGGCTCGTCCTTCGCTCGCAGGCGATGTTAAATACGCCCTCTGCTGATTCCTTTTCCATTGCTAAAATATTGGCTTTTACCACATCTCGAACGAAGGTGAAGTCTCTGGTTTGATTTCCGTTCCCGAAGATGACCGGCGGCTTTCCTTCAAGAATCTTGGTAATGAAAATGGGTATAACCGCCGCATATTGGGATTTAGGATTCTGTCTGGGTCCGAAGACATTGAAATACCTGAGGCAAACTGTCTTCAGCCCATAAATATCTGAGAAGACCCGCGCATAGTATTCGCCTGCCAGCTTGCTGACTGCATAGGGTGATTTGGGGTTGGGCTTCATGTCTTCGCGCTTTGGCAATGTTGGTGTATCACCGTAAACCGAGGATGATGATGCGTAAACTACTTTTTTAGCGCCGCAATCTCTGGCTGCAACGAGGACATTTAAGGTACCTTCAACATTTGCTGCATTGGAGGCCAGCGGGTTCTCAACGGATCTTTGCACCGAAGGGAGAGCCGCCTGGTGAAAGATGCACTCTGCACCGTCAAATGCTTGTTTGAGTAAATCCAGATCAGTAATGCTTCCTTCAATGAAATCGATGTTCTGAATATGGGCGATGTTTTCCATTCTGCCTGTTGATAGATTGTCAATGACTGTAACATCATACCGCTTGGAGAGCTCTTCCGCCAGATTAGAGCCAATGAATCCAGCACCGCCTGTTACTACGACTTTTTTAGAATGCATAGAAACTCCTTTGATTATTAGCCATGCTGCAGAATCTGATCGATCCCATCATCAAGAGACAACTTTGCCTCAAATCCCAGCGCCTTCATCTTCGTCGTATCCGCCAGCGTGTGCATCACATAATTCCGGATGGGGTTCTCTTTGTACTCGGGCTTAAGGTTCGTTCCCAGCTTCCGATTCAGCAAATCCACCACGTAATTGAAGCTAAAAGACTTCCCCGTGCCCACATTGAACACCCCAGTTCCCCTCCATGCCGCCATGATCATGGCTTCAGTAACATCATGAACAAAGGTGAAGTCCCGGGTCTGCGTCCCGTTCCCATAGATCACCGGAGTCCTTCCGGCCTGCATGCTCCAGAGGAACTGGGTGATCATGTTGGCATAATTTCCCTTGGCCCTCTCGTGAGGACCGTAGACTGAGAAGAACCGGAGAGCTGCATAGTCGATTCCATAGAGATTGTGGTACAGCTCGGCCACGCGCTCCACGGCCAGCCTGGCTTCCGTGTAATAATCCTTGACCTGAATGGCAGCATCCTCTTTATGAGGCAGGGGCAAGCCGTTGTAAAGCGAGGATGAAGATGCAAAGACCACCTTCCGCGTGCCGCTCCTTTTGGCCAGCTCCATTACGGCTATCATGCTGTTGATCGCCTCCCCCACGAGAAACGGATTACTCTTGTACATCGACGAAGATGATGGAATGCCGAGATGGTATATCACATCCGGGCTGACGTTTAGGATTAGACAATCGTTGCATGATCCCTTTAATATCTTGATATCCTTCCGTACAAGTTCTAGATTACTCATGTTTCCCGTATGGAAGTTATCCAGGACGATTACCTCGTATTTATCTACGATTGCCTCTACCAGGTTGGAGCCGATAAAACCTGCTCCGCCCGTCACCAATGCCTTCATCATTCTATTATACCTCTCAATAAAAATCTAAGACAGAATAGCATCATTTTGGAAGGCACACCGCAAGGACACGAAGACGGACTTCAGCCACGTTTGGAGAGGTTAATGTTCTGTTAGGTACGCTGCTTGCTTTGTACCTTTATTCCTTTATGATGAGTTTGACTATTACTTGTAGCCTCAGAAAAATCACATATTGGCAAAGCTCACGCTATCCGGTCATCTCCTCTTATCATGAAGTTCAATTCAGATGATGTCCGCAGAGCCTTATTTGAATTCGTTGATTTTCTAATTTCTATTTCTTAACTTTTGTTCTCGAAGCCACCGTCATTATAAAGATTTAAAAGGCTTTCGTTCCGAGGCTGGCGATTCTCAAGTAATAGTAATGTATCTTCATTCCCGACGATTTGGCCGTTCTGCAGGATTCAAGCGCGGCGGACTTACTGGATGCAAAAGGACGGAATCCTCCTGGGCACTCTTCTTGTCTTTGTGCCTCCGTGGTTCGCCCGCACCCGTCCACCTGTCGGCTCAGAAAAACCGCTACAGCATCTCCTCCTCTGCCGCATCCACCCATATCAGCCTCTCCAGCTCCCGCAGATGCCCCAGCGCCGTCTCGCCCTTGTCCGTCGTTCTGTAGAGCGGTATCTCGCCCTCCTCCCGCACCAGCAGGCCGCGGTGGGTGAGAATCTCCATGTATGGGATAATTGTGCGAAAATTCAGACCACTTTTATAGACAATTTGTGTCTTACTTGCCCCCCCCCGCACACTTGCAAAATATTGAGTATGATTTGGTCCTTGAACCTCTTGGGTGTCATGCGAGGGATGATTGGGATGATTCGTACTTATAAAAGTTACTGATGTCTGGTCAGGGGACATATTCTACAGCGAACGATGATCCACCACAGAGACACAGAGCGCACGAGGCCTAACAGAGAGCTTTTAATCTCAGGGATCCCTTTTTCAAATAAATTGGGAGCCTCAAGTGGCAATCAATCCTGTGTTTCGAATGCTTGACTGTCCTTTGCTTATTCACCCAAGCGTTCTTTCGATACGCCAAAGTTTCGTTATAGACCCATCGGCAAAGCTCAAGCTGTCGTCCAGAATATGGACTTGAGATTTTTGTCGGCATAAGTCTATAGCGATATGGTTTATGAATTAATAGAAAATCGCATTTTTTAAGTTAAATAGATACTGGTAGACATAAAATAGGGCAACGGACTCCGCTTTCATCCCCGGCCTAAAGACCGGGGATTCCAGCTTCATCCTTCGCAATTCCACGAGTCCGCTCACATCTTCACGAATATCTGCATGGCCTCATTCTGCTTTTTCAGTGCCAGCAGCACGTGCATTTTATTTGCCAATGCCTGGTTATAGGCGGGATCTATCTCCAATGCATGCTCATAGCTCTGCAGCGCGTCTGCATATTTCCCGTTTGCTTCCAGAGCAATTCCCTTGGCGTTATAGGCCTGCTTGTACTTGGGATCGATCTCCAGAACCTGATCCAGCAGCTTCCCCGCTTCATCATTGCTCCCCAGGACCATTAAAGAAATACTCTTCTTGTAAAGACCATCTTTATACTCTGGATTCAGAGCTATTGCTTCATCATATTTGGCTACAGATTCGCTATACATCCCCTGCGTCTGTAAGAGATTTCCTTCCCGCAGCCAGTTGGATGCGCTCTTGTTATCAACCTCAGTGGCCTTAGCCGCCGCAATCGAGGCATTCGCATAGTTCTTCATCGCAGTGTAAGAATCAGCAATGCCTGCCCAGGCTACAGCCTTACTTGCATCAAGCTGCAGGGCAGCGTTGTAGGATTGAATAGATCCATTGTAATCCTTAAGAGCCTTCTGGGTATCTCCCTTGTGGATCCAGGCCATTGTGTAATTGGAATCCTGGCTGATCGCTTTATCAAAGTATGTCATAGCCTCGGTGTAATTCCTCGATGCATAGAGCTGGCTCCCTCTCCAGTCGAAGTACTCGGTCTCTTCAGCTACACATACTGCACATAGCAAAAAGATGCTAACCATTATGCCTATCATTCTCAATACTATTCCTCCATTTTCACCATTTGATTTATTGCAACTACCTTTTCCCAGGATAATAATCATGATATCTAATCTAAAAAAGATTTGAGAGCTAAGCACTAGCTCTTAGCTTCTTGAGCGCCCTGGCAGCATTAATTCTTACATCGCTGTTCTCATCTGCGCCCATCGCCTGGAGCAGGACTTCATTGGCCTTTGCATCGCCCATCTCTCCCAATGCCCAGGCGGCATCGGCTCGCACATCGCTCGTTTGATTATGATCCTGCAGAAGATGCATAAACGGCTCTACCGCACGGCTCCTGTTGATATTGACCAGCGCCTGCACAGTAACCTGTCGCATATTCTTGCTCTGGAAAGTCGCAACTAGCGGCTCAACAGCTCTTTCCTCTTTTATCTTGCCTAAGGCTTCGGCCGCCCCCTGCTTCATCAATTCGCTGCCGTTTTCCAGCGCCTGGATCAATGCCTGCGAGGCAGGCCTTCCCATGGCCACAAGGGCATCAACAGCTTGGCTTCTCACAGCGTTATCGTTATCGGCCAGAACCTTAACCAGTGGCTCCACAGCGCTGCTATCATTGATCTTGCCCAGTGCCCTAGCCGCCTCAGCTCTCACCCCCGAGTCTTCATCTTCCAGTGCCCGAATGAGTGGCTCCCCAGCCCTCTTGTCTCTGGTACTGGCCAGGGCTTCCGCCGCTCCCAGGCGCCTGCTGTTGTTGCTGTCCTGCAAGATCTGGATCAATGAATCTGTAGCTGCTCCACCCTCTATGGAACGCAGCGCCGAACCTGATGCAGCCCTCACGCTCTGGTTTCCATCCCCCAGTGCCACAATGAGAGGCTCTCGAGCCTGGCTATCGTTGATAAGCCCTAAAGAAACTGCCGCCCAATATCGAGTCTCGCTGCTCGTGCTGACCAACGCTAAAATCAGGGGCTGCACGGACCTACTATCATTTATCAATCCCAGAGTTGCCGCTTCCTGCCAGCGAATGGATTCGTTCTCGTTGGCGAGGGCGAAAATCAGAGCATCTACTGCAGGCCTTCCCATCTTCACCAGCCCCAGCGCCGCCCACTCCCGGACATTCTTGTCGCCATCATTCAGATGTTGGATTAAAGGGTTCACCGCCCGAGGGTCCCCGCTCTTTCCCAGCGCCCAGGCAGCTGCGCTTCTTATCTTGGCGTCACTGTGGCTGAGGTTCTGCAGATCCTGGACAAAATTGACCTCAGACGCCTGCACAGGAGATGCTAAGGCTAACATCAGCCACAGGGTGAGCATCAGGCCAAGAGCGTTGTGAATTTTCGAAATAAGCATCCATCCTTAAGATATTCAAATTCAATTGTGCGGCAAAGTTTTTAGAGCCTCAAGAACAAGTCCACAGCTTCTTTTTGCCTGCCTCTCTCTAGCAAAACATTCATCTTATTCGTTAAGGCCACATTCCATTTGGGGTCGATCTGCAAGGCTTTTTCATAAGCCATGAGCGGAGCATCGTGCTTCCCCAGCATCTCTTGCACCAGACCCTTGGCATTATAGGCCTGCTTGTACTTAGGGTCCAAGGCTATGACCTGATCGAGCAGCTCCATAGCCCGATCGGTATGGTTGGCGGCCATTTGCGATAGCGCCTTCCTGTAAATTGCATCTTTATAATTGGCATCAAGACTCAGTGCCTGATCGAACCTGCTCTCCGCCCTGATGAAGTCTCCTTTCATCTGCAGGAGTGTGCCTGCTTTCAGCCAGTAACCCTTGTTCTTTGGACTGATCTCAAGAAGCTTTTCTGCGGCGGCTGAGGCATTGGCATAATCCTTTTTAGCAGAATATGCATCCGCTAAACCCGACCAGGCAGAGGCTTTCAGGCCATCCAGTTCAATGGCCTGATTATAAGAATCTAAGGAGTCATTATAATCCCGAAGAGCTCTCTGCGTATCGCCCTCATGTAACCAGGCATCCGAGTTGCTGGAATTTTGCTGTAATGACAAGTTGAAGTAATCTTGCGCTTCGCTGTAGTTCCTGGCCGAATAGAGCTTGCTTCCCAGATCATCGAAATATCTCCCTGCCTCCTCGCCCGCGCAGATCGTGCAGAATATGAAGAAGCATAGGGCCAATTGAATTACCTTCAATTTTCATACCTCATTTTTTTCGGCTTATGCCTCAGGTCATCACTGAGAGGTTCATGGCATCATTCGTCCGCCCCAAGGCCAGTAAAGAATGTACTTGATTAAGGACGGGCTGACTCCATCTGGCATCGATCTTCCGGGCCTCTGCATATGCTTCATTTGCCGCTTCGAACTTTCCTTCGGTCTGCAGAACCAGTCCTTTGGCGTTGTAGGCCAGTTTATAAGCGGGATCCAGGGCTATAACCCGATCAAACAGCCCTAGGGCGCCGTTTTCATTGCCCAGTGCCAGTAGCGAAAGGCCCTTGCGATAGAGAGCATCTTTGTACTTGGGATCAAGCTCCAACGCCCTATCGTACCTCGTCAATGCCTGATCATAACTTCCCAGCATCTGAAGCATGTTTCCTTCATTGAGCCAGTTCTCTTTTCTGGAAGGCTGAATCTCAGTCAGCCTGGCAGCTGCCCCAGAGGCTTTTTTGTAGTCATTGAGGGCCACATATGCCGCAATCATTCCCGACCAGGCACTCGTAGTGCCATTCTTCAGCCTTAGCGCCTGGCCGTAGGACTCAATAGACGCATTATAGTCCTTCAGAGCTTTCTGGGCATCTCCCTTATGGACCCAAGCATCGATATAGTTTGGATCTTGCTCTATGGCCTTGTCAAAATAAACCAGCGAGTCTGTATAATTCTTGGCTGCAGACAATTTTATGCCCTTCCAGTCGAAGTACGCCGTCTCCTCGGCCGCACAAACAGATGCTAATATCAAAAAGCACAATGATAAAGTTACAATCCTCATTTTAACGTCCTCGCTGGCTCAGGGTTTCTTTGTATCATTTGCCTGGCATCCGGCATTCTTAGGCCTACGATGTTAGTGGACATGAAAGGCCGATAGTTCTGACAGATAGCAGAAATCTTGACCGTTTCAGATATTGAGAATCTCATTCTTCATATAATTATAATCTTCTCGGTTGATGGATCCTCTTTCCAGCATTTCTTTGAGCGCATTCAATTTTTGGATTTTCTCCCTCATGCCATTCAGAAACTCAGGTTTTTCCAATCTCCCATTCTTTGAGGTAGAATCCCTCTCAGGTCCCTAGACTCCCATATATCTGGTGCAACAAATCGGAGTTTTTCCAGGAGCGAACCGAGATCTATACTGGATTCGTCTGTTACGATTTTCATAGCTTTGACCTCCCGATTTTAGAATCGTATTGGCAATTTGACAGAATTGTCCCAAAAAGCTAACACTAGCCCCGTATTCCGATTTATAGCCTATCCAGGCAACTTTTTTTGACTAATGGCTGAACACAAGGAAGGTGAAGCCCCAAAAATTCTAAGCTCAAAATCCAAAGCTCTCGCTGCCCGGCCATCCCCTCTTATCATGCATTTCAATTCAGATGATGGCCTATTAGCCGGAGCTATTAAGTCGTTTCCCCTTTTCTGGGAAAGTTATTATGGCTAGATAAAGCTTTCGCAACTTTCTTGAGCGTTTATAGTCCCGAACGTTTGGCATTTAATACCCGCCATAGCTTTTAAATCTAGCCCGTTGCATTAAAGTCTCTCCATCCTCAAAAAGAACTGGTTCA
>Ga0074195_1004430_pt1 | contig 11577 bp, 7 predicted proteins | sample EPASupsiteHSE623_FD_64525 | JGI IMG/M metagenome (GOLD analysis project Ga0074195, IMG submission 64525) | Bioremediated contaminated groundwater from EPA Superfund site, New Mexico - Sample HSE6-23 | ecosystem: Environmental > Aquatic > Deep subsurface > Groundwater > Contaminated ...
ATTGGCTTTCTGTAATAGCAATTATGTGCATTAACGGCGGCAAACAGAACCACAATGCCCAACCTTTTTACCTGCCGGTAGGCAGGCAACTTTTTTGTCAAGGGACTGGTTTTTCAGCATTTGATTTTGCATGGTGTTGCCTGGTATGCTTCTTTATTCAACTATAAATTTCCCTGTCGTTATTACTCCATTGTTCGTCCATAATTTAAAAAAGTATAGACCGTTAGAAAGTCCTCTACGGCTAATTAAAATCTGTCCGTCTTTTACTGGGTTTAGTGTTTTTATTAATTGGCCGGTTGTATTATATATTGTAAGATAGGTCTTTTGATTCACAGGTGAAAAATGAAAAATTGCTTGGTCAATTATAGGATTAGGGATAAGTTGATAACTAAATAAATCATAATGTGAATCTATATTTGCAAAAGTTAAAATGCTGTCTCTTACTAGTATTTGCTGATATAATGTGTCTTTGCATCCTGTCGATCCAATTGTTTTTAACCCAATAATAAAGAGATCATTCGAGTTGTAATGATAGTAATAAGATGTGGTATCACTATTCGAACCCATAGGAGAGGTTAATCCATATGTCCATTCATAATCTGCTGCTGTATTGTTCATTGCTCTGAATAAGATTTTCTGACCTGCCGTATCTTGTGAAATCACGGAGAATTCAAAGTTAGCAGAGCAATCTCCATAGTTCTTGTCGCTTGAGTATAAGAAGGGGCTCGTTTTATACGCTTCTCGAATTACTTCATATGACCAATTGGTTGTATCATATGTATAATATTGAACCCTGCTAATAAATCTTGCATGATGCCATTCATCACCTAAGTATATCCAATTGTTTGGAGGAAAATTAAGTGCAGGGCCGACATCTTCATTGCAATTATACATGTTACAATTTGTCGAATTGTCAATAATTTTCAAAAACCAATTATTGTCATACAAAAAAATGGAATCTGTAATATCTGTTTGACAAGTTTCGGTTGAGTATTTTGTCAAATTTAACCACGTTTCATAGTAACTTGAGCAATTATTTATTGTGTCCTTTGCAAAAAGTGTTACTAAGTAATTTCCTGTTTCTGGATATCTGTGAGTTGGGCTTTGTAGAAAAGAAGAGGTCCCATCACCAAAATTCCAGAAATAATGGGGGTGACTAATGCTTGACTGATTATAGAAAGTGACAGTCTCATAATTTTTGTCATAAGTGAATAAACACATACACTGACATAATACTGTCTTCACATTTATTGTTGCAATTGCAATCAACGCAATTAGAATTTTCATTGTCTTTTTTTTAAAATATTTAGCATTGCAGTTAACGCCAGTTCGTCTAACAACTCACCAAATATACAAAAATTTGGATATGGGTGAAAAAGAATTTTTTAAGTCTACGTTTGCTTTTTTGTATTAGCAATTAAATGCATTAACGGATTGCAATATGGCCAGTAAGGGATTGCGGGTGATTTCCTATCAAAGCACACGAAAAGTTGAAGTGGGCTACAACCCTTGAATTTACTGCTAACTCGGCTATTATTTTATACATTGTTATGCGCTGCTATTTAATTATTTCAAGATATTTTTTAATCATTTCAATGTAATCAGAATCACCTTGTTTCCACTCAAGTGAACGCTTTGGTTGAACCTTTTCTTCATTATCACTAATAAATCCTAGACTTGGTGTCTCATTGATATTGTATTCTTTAAAAACAATCTTACTATTTTTATAATCCATAATAATGGAATACTTGTTTTTCAATCGTGCATTCTTAATCTCTACATATGGTACAAATTTCAGAACATATCTGTCTGTGCTAGCAATAAATAACATTGAAATATCCAACATGTCTTCAACTTGCTCCTTAGTTGGTTTTATGAATTGGTGCTCTAATAGATTCCTTTGTTTATTTATTTTGTTTAAAATCCTTGGTGCAATCAATCCAATTTTCTGAACGATTTCCAATTTTGTGGGAAACCCCCAAAACTTTTCTTGAGATTTATTATAAAACCCAAAAGCTAGTAACAATGAGTCTACCTGACAATCTAATGCTCTTTTTGAGTTAGACAACGCATTGATTATGTTATGCTCATAATCATGTGAAAGGTCATATTCAGCATATTTTAAAAAATCATGTGGAAGTATATCAAAATCACATTCAAGATTATCCTGAGTTGACATTATAAATTTTGTGTCCTTATCATCAATATACTCTAGTATTTCTATTGTCTGCTTTTCCATTGTTATTCCTACTTATTTGTTAGTTGCACATAACGGTTCAGTGCAGAATATGACTGGCATTTTTCCTTGCAGTAACCAGTCAAACTGCTACGAATATTTTTATTTGTAGATTGTGTCATAAAGTTCCCGTGCTAGTTATATTTTGCATGGTGTAAGCTACAGTTACTCTACTTTTACAAATGAGTTAGTTTCGTTTAAATATCCTTTAATTATCATTATTTCCTGATCATTTGAGTCAATTTCAGCAATAGAATCTATAATCTTTGAATATTCTTCAATTTCTTCTTTGTTCTTAGCTAACAAATAGATTTGGAATAAATCTAATGTGTTTTCTCTTGAATAAACTTTTGCCTGTTCATACTTTGTCCTAATATTCTTATCAAAATTAACTTTGTTTGATTCTAGATTCATAATTTCAACACCACAGTTGAATCCCTCATCATTAAATTCAAAGTCCGGAAAATCATTTTTGTCTTGAAATATTGGATTTCCACCTAATTCCAAAATATAAGATTGAATAGCAGCTTGGCCTTTTAAAAAGTAAGCAGTCCTTAATTTTTTTAATTGATGTTTAGGAATTATTTCATTAATCTTAATTTCTGTTATCGATTCCTTATCTGCTCCTAATATTTCCATTAAGTTAGACAACTTTATTATATTAAAGGAAAAACCTCCAGATTCTCTGAAATACTCAGAAATAAGTTCAAATCTTGGGTAAAGTGCTTGACCTTCGCTTCGATGGTACCAATCTGTTTTTTCATCTCCGGAAACAAAAACAATATTGTTTTTATATTGCTTGCCAATTTCTAATATAGTATACCAAATTATTAAATCGCCCAAACCTTTATCTGACTTATTGGAATCTTTGTAACCGGGTGGTATTTCATTTTCGTACCTATAGTCCAACTGTTTTTCAAATGTTACTTCATCAATTGAAATTTCAAAAACAATTTCGGGATTGAAAAGTTTTTTATAAACCATACTTACTGGATCGTTCCATTTCCAAGACTTTATGATATCCAATAGGTTATCAACATCCTGAAAATATTTTCCTCTTAGTTCAGTAAAAGATTTGTCATAATCTTGTATTTTTTTAAATTCATTTAATTTTTCTAAAATTGGATAATTGGATGTTTTTATTTGCCTTATGTTATCTTTGAGTCTATTAATTTGTTGAAATAATTGCTTTATATGTTCTGGTCTATTATTTGCGAATTCACGAGCGACTTGACCCGGTATTAGTAATTGATTGTTGTTAATAAGTGAGGTGTATATCTTATCAACTTCATTTAAGCTATGTGATGTTGTTTTATATGGTATTAATAAGGCATTTGTATCCAAAATATAAATGCAAGAATTTTTTATTTCTTCAATATCTTTTAATTCAATTTGAAATATTGTTTTTGGGTCTGGATAAGTTTTGTTGTTTACGAAAATGTTTTTCATAGTATTTATTTTTTAGTAATTGCAGTTAACGCCAGTTCGTCTAACAACTCACCAAATATACAAAATTTTGGTAACAGGTAAAAAATAGTTTTTTAAGCCTGGTGCATGGTTTTTGTAAGCGAACTGACGTTGGCTTTTTGTTTTAGCAATTACCCGCATTAACAACAGGCATATTGAAGCGTAAAAACAGCAGACAGTTGCCAGAAAGTTGCTGAACCGGTCGAAGCATCCAACGATACCGGAAAAATAAACGTCTGTTCCCTGTTTTGTCCTTGTACGTATTTCATGTATTAAATATACATGATATTACGTTCATCACCAAATAAATATGAATATATATATTACTGATTGTTAATAACTTGGGTGTTTATAAACAGATGGGGAGGGTTATTAGACAGTTTGACGGTTGGCGGTATGGTTAGTTGCCGATTTCGAAGCACTTTCCTATTAAGTTACAACTATTTTTGATACGAACTGTGCCGCTCGAATACCCACTGCACCGGCAATTAACTATACCGCATGTTGGCATTTCGTACTTTTTAATTAAATATTTCATTCTCCAATTCCTGATAAACGGCCGTATCTTCTGTGACCAAAGGAGTCATTGTATCTCGTACAAAGGCACATTTGTTATTTCCGCATTGAGTTAATCCAAGTATTCTTTTTATTTCCGTAAAAATGTTTCCACTAGCAGATTTGATGTCATCAGTTGGATTGCCACGACCAATACTATCTTGAACTGCTTGATTTTTTGCATCCAAGCAATTTTGCGTTAATTCAGGTTTACCAACAGAATTACAAAGTTTCGTAATTAATTCATCATCAAAAAGGTAACTCTCAATATGTCTACGGCATGAAGTTTTAATTCCCTTGTCGGTATTTTCTTGAACTTCTTGAGCACTTTTATCATCTCTATCAACAAATTTGATAATAGCTGAAGACTTTAGAATGTTTGCAACAATTTTCACAGATTGATTTTCAATGTTTTCAAGCTCAGAACTAGAACCAATGGAAACAAATTTTGTGTCATGGTATTTTTGCTCAAAAATTTTACCATAAATCTGAGCATCAAAATCTTTGTACTGTCTTCCTTGAGAAGTCCCCTCACAAAATACAATTCTACTTGGTGCTATAAGCTGTGAAAAATCTGCAAAAGCCAAATCAAAAAATCTATCCCATATAGCTCTGTCAATTTTTGCAGGTTTCATTGTTTCAGTTAAATCAAAATCTCTATTGTCAAAGTCTAAAAAAACCACAGTATTCGGATTTGTTTTTTCTATTTCTTCTGCTTCTTTGAGCATGCCAATAGAATGGGAAGAAATCCAAAGTTGTGAATTTTCGGGTGTAAGACGATAAAGTTCTTTCAAAACTTTCGATTGAAGTCGTGTATGCATATGTGCTTCTGGTTCGTCTATACAAACAATTGCCTCTGGATAATATGTAGCTTTGATTATTATATCAAGAACTAAATCAAAAACTGACTTTTCTCCTGCTGATAAATTTTTATAATGAAAATCTTTTGACACCCCTTTTTCAAAGAAGAAACTTCCATTTGATAGAGGGTCACCAATTGATGTCATATTCAAATCTTCAAAAATATTTGACAATGAGTTTTTAATCTTACCAATCAATTCGTCTCGTAACTGTTCTACAGTTTTATTGTCGTTTTCTTGGTCGTAAACACCGGCTAAAGTTTGAGCCACAAGTCTTTGATAATTTTCAGATACCGTGATGTCATTTTGCATCAGATTTTCAAGTCTAATTGATTTAGACGGGTCATTCTGCTTGTTAAGATTGTTCACTGTAAAATCAGGTTCGTTCCGATAAGCAGTCCTGAAATAAAACTTTCCCTTTATTAAGTCTCGGTCAAAAGTGGGGTTGCCATAGAAAGTTATATTCACTTTATTTTGAAACCATTGATTGACTGATGTTTGACCATCTTTTTTTTCTAAATAATCTTGTTGTCCAGGATTATTAAAACCTTTGAATCTATAGAAATGATACAAAGCTTCAAACAATGATGTTTTACCACTTCCATTTGGTCCAACTAGAACAACTAGTTTAGCCGTTTCAGGAATATCAGTAATTGTTAAATCCGTGAATCTTTTAAATCTGTTTATTTTTACTTCTTGTATTTTCATCTATTTCTATATGTTCGTTAATACCGATAGTATGAATGCCAACGGTTTGCGGTTGAATTTGGCAGGCTTTTACTTGCAGTGATTGTCAAACCGCTAAAATGTTTGAACTTTGTTATTCGTGTCAAGTTGCCCATAACAGCCTGCTAAATTTTAACCGTGTGTTAGGCACTGTAATTATTTAATTCCACTTTGTTCAATTAAGAATATTATATTTGTTCCTGTCAAATTTAGTCCATACCTCGTTATTTCATCATCTACTTTTTGAGTTTTTTGACCTTGACCGTGTCCACCAAGTTTATTTCTTATTGTAGGGATTCCGCTTTCAATTAAATTCTGAAGAGAGGTGAATTGATTTTGTAGGTAAATAGGAATTAATTCGTTTTGAAAACATATTTGGATTAATTTTTTCGAAGTGTCAGTTAGACTATAATTCCACTTTTTCTCAATACAAATGACTTTCATTGTGCTTTCAAGTGCTTTTAAACATTCAGATAAACATTCTTTATTTCGACCATGTCTATAATGTTCGTGTGCTTTTAGATATTCTTCACTTGCACCTTTAAATTTCTTATTCCAAAGTAGAGAAATAGTTGGCTTTGTTACCTCATTATGAATATAACTTGAGTCAATACGAATTATATTACTTCCATCAAACGAATATCCAATACCGTTTTCTTTAAATCTGTCATTTAATTCTGATATGGCATCGTCTGGTGTAAGTTTAACAGTAGTATAATATATATAATCTTGATAGTCTTTTCTAATAATTCGATCAATATATTTGAAAGAAAGTTCAATAACATCTATTGCTTCTTCAGTATTCTTTGTTTGTAATAAAAAATTAAGCAATTGTTCTTTATCTGTATCATAATTACTATTACTCAAAGAAAATATTCCATATTCACGGCAAAGTGTTTCATGAAGAAGTTTATATGCTTGTTCAGGATAATTCTTATTAGAATAACCCTGTTCTCCTATAGCGTCACTAATAATATGAATTATTTGTATTCTTAATTTTTGTGGTATTTTGTCATAAGAATAAATTTCAGGAACTTCACCACGAAGTTTTTTCATTCTTTTAGAATAGAGATCAATTATTGTCATATTTTTTATTTTAATTATAGTGCCTAACTTGTTTATAGGTACAGTTTTACCGCACATGGGTTTTTGTCTGTTTTTTTACATATACCGGTGAACAAGTTACAAAAGCGTTTATAGTCATTTGTCAATGGAAATAATATACGGTTATGCCCAAACACTATTTTTTATCAAAAATAAGAAAAACAATGTACAAAACAAAATATTTATAATTTAAAAAGCTATCTGGATGAGCCAGATAATTTCGCTTTAAAAAGGCAGTCGTATTCAGCCCCACCCGGCATAAGCCAGCTCTCCATTAGCAGTACCTCTTTTATCTGAAACTCGCTGAAAACCACATCCTGCCTGCTTTTAACATATTCCTGCAATAATGCCGGATTATTTATCTCCCTTACCCGGGCAAGTGTTATATGTGGCGTAAATTTAGATTCGGGTTCTGCTATACCGGCCTTTTTGAGTATAGTGCTGATTCCCTTAAAGAGTTTTTCTGTTTTTCCCTTGTCTTCCCATCCTGCCCACAACACACGGGGACGGTTCTTTTCTCCGAAAATGCCAAGTCCTTTCACAGTTACGCTGAAAGGCCCGATGCCGGCCGCTGTCTTTTTTATTGCATTCTCAATTTCGGGTATCCTTTCCTTGTCGCAGTCACCAATAAACTGTATGGTGCAATGAACCTGCTCAGGCTTAACCCATGTTATTTTATCGAAACTATGCTGGCTCTTTAATTCTTCTGTTGTTTTAAGAAGCACAGGCGACATCTGGTAAGGTATTGCAACAAAAAGTCTTTTCATGGCATATAACTTTCCCCAAAAATACGATAATTTTCAATAACATCAAGATTTTGAACATTTTATTTTTATAAATCCATGAGACTGCCTGCTTAAACTATCGCCCGGTTTAAGATTCCCCCCCTGGTTCTGTTATGGTTTCTTAAAAAGAAAATATTTATTACAATGGCAAACGCTACATAATTTTTATTGAACTTATGTGGAGATATAAGCTCTGGCTGGGGTTCCTGCCTGCCGGCAGGTGACCGGTCCATCGCGCATGTTTTCCCCGGACTGATTGTCACATTCGCTGATGAATGTATATCTGACCTAAGAAATTCTATGGATTAATAAACTTAAATAATTGGTAGTAAAAACGACTGTTATTTAACCTAGACCTGGATTGTCTGCGAATATGCTATTAGGCTCAGGGATAACATGCGGGCCGGCAGGCCGAAATGGGTGGCCGCGATGGGGTGAATGCCTGTTTGCTTAGCCATGAGTGCAAGGGCGCTTGCGTTCAGAAATGGAACTTCCAGATGTTTTCTTAAACAAAAATCATTATTTCACCGAATGAGTTACATTTCTGTTAAACCCTTGCCACATGGCTTAGCAAACAGGCAGAGGAGCAGGCATCATTTCGGCAAGGCGTTTCCTGCCTGCCGGCCAGGCAGGTTCCGCCATTTTTTCGCCTTAAAAAATGGCGTCGAGGTCTGGAGAGAATCTCCAGGGGTAACCTTTGCAAGCGAATAATTTGTTTAAAACAATCTCAATATTTCAAAAAATTAAATCTGTCTGCAATGATTTTAACATAAGAGTTCGTTTTTGTTTTATGTATAAATATTAACTTTGACGGCAAAATTTTAATAACTATGAAAAACCTTTCCCTTATTATGGTAACCGGAATATGTCTGCTTCTGACAATTTCCTGCGGAAATGAAGAACAAAAGAAAGATCAGGTGGTTGTATCCGACAACCCTTTTCTAACCGAATGGACAACACCTTTCGGACTTCCTCCTTTTGACAAGATAAAACTTGAGCATTTCATGCCCGCTATAAAGGAAGGAATGAAACAGCAGAACGCAATGGTCGACAGCATTATAAATAATCCGGCTGAACCCGACTTTGCAAATACTATCGAAGCGTTTGATTTCAGCGGAATGCTTCTCGACAAAGTAAAGGCAGTTTACAACAACCTGCTGTCGTCCAACACAAATGATTCATTGCAGGAACTCGCCAAAGAAGTTGAGCCTATGCTCTCGAAGCATAACGACGACATAAAAATGAACGACAAGCTTTTTGCACGTATCAAAAAAGTATACGACAAAAAAGACCAGCTTAAACTTGACGATGAGCAGAAGATGCTGCTCGAGCTGGCATATAAGAAATTCGTCCGTGGTGGTGCCCTTCTTTCACCCGAAGACAAGGAAAAACTTAAAAAGATAAACGAAGAACTTTCGCTGCTCGCTCTCAAATTCGGAGACAATGTTCTTGGCGAAAACAACTCATACAAACTTGTTATTGACAAAAAAGAGGATCTTGGCGGACTTCCCCAGGGCGTTATTGATGCAGCTGCAATTACAGCAAAGGAAAAAGGAATGGAAGGCAAATGGGTTTTCACACTACAGAATCCCAGCGTTATCCCTTTCCTCCAGTACAGCAACAACTATAAACTCCGCAAGGAAATTCAGACAGCTTACATCAACCGCGGTAATAACAACAACGAATTCGACAATAAGGAAAACATTGTTAAGATCACAAAACTCCGCATAGAAAAAGCAAAACTTCTCGGCTTTAAGAACTACTCATGTTATGTTCTTGACGAAAACATGGCAAAGACACCCGAAAAAGTATACGAACTTCTTGACAATGTTTGGAAGTATACTTTACCTATTGCAAAGAAAGACGCTCAGACCTATGCAGCTATGATGAAAAAGGACGGTGTAAAAGAACCTTTCGATGCTTCATGCTGGAGGTATTACGCCGAAAAGGTCCGCAAGGAAAAATACAACCTCGACGAAGAAATGATGAAACCATATTTCAGTCTCGAAAACGTTAAACAGGGTATCTTCGATGTATCGAATAAACTGTTCGGTCTCACCTTTAAACTCATACCCGATGCTCCCAAATACCACCCCGACGCTATGGCTTACGAAGTTCTTAACGACAAGAACGAACATCAGGCAGTTCTTTATCTCGACTTCTTCCCCCGCGAAAGCAAACAGAACGGTGCATGGATGAGCAACTTCCGCGAACAGTATTTCTACAACGGAAAGAAAGTATGTCCAATCGTAACTATCAACTGCAATTTCACCAAACCTACCGGCGACACTCCTTCGCTGCTAACATGGGACGAAGTTGAAACCTTCTTCCACGAGTTTGGTCACGGTCTGCACAGCATACTTTCTGAGTGCAAATACATTTCTACTTCCGGCACAAACGTTCAGCGCGATTTTGTTGAACTTCCCTCACAGATAATGGAAAACTGGGCTTCTGATCCTGAAGTACTGAAAATGTATGCCAAGCATTATAAAACCGGCGAAGTAATTCCCGAAGAACTTATAAAGAAGATGCAGGAAAGCAGTTATTTCGAAATGGGTTTCACAACTGCTGAATTCATCGGAGCCGCTTATCTTGACATGTTCTGGACAACACTCGAGACCGACACAATTAAAGATGTTCTTGCAGCAGAAAAAACTCTTGTTGACAAGATCGGCCTGATACCTGAGATCGTTCTGCGCTACAGAAGCACATACTTTAAGCATAATTTCACAGGCGAATATGCTTCGGGTTATTACAGCTACATGTGGAGTGAAGTTCTTGACCAGGATGCATTCGCTGCCTTCAGGGAAAAGGGTATCTTCGACAAGGCCACAGCCGACAGCTTTAAAAACAACATTCTTTCAAAAGGACATATTTATGATGCTGCTGTTATGTTCCGTAATTTCCGCGGCCGCGATCCGGAAGTTTCGTACGCACTTAAAGGCAGAGGTCTGATAAAATAATACGGATGGACTTTACCCTTAACTCTGTTTCGGACAGGTCTAAAGCCCGCGCAGGTACTATTACCACGGGAAGGGGAACTATCGAAACACCCATTTTCATGCCCGTCGGAACTGTCGGGACTGTTAAGGGTATACATAAGAACGATCTTGAAAAAGAGATAAAAGCTCAGATAATACTTGGAAACACTTATCATCTTTTTCTCCGCCCCGGCACCGATGTGCTGAAAGAGGCAGGTGGTCTGCACAGGTTCATGTCGTGGAACAGACCAATACTTACCGACAGCGGAGGTTACCAGGTCTTTTCGCTGGCTGCAAACCGTAAACTTACAAACGAAGGGGTACGCTTCCGTTCACATATAGACGGATCGTACCACCTTTTTACTCCCGAAAATGTTGTCGGCACCCAGCGTATTATCGGCAGCGATATCATGATGGCTCTGGACGAATGCACTCCTTTTCCGTGCGAAAGGAAATATGCGGCAAAGTCACTAAAACTTACACACCAGTGGCTGGAAAGGGGATTTGAACAATACGAAAAGACTTCTCCGCTGTACAATAATCACCAGTGGTATTTTCCTATAGTCCAGGGAAGCGTTTATAACGACCTTAGGGCTGAATCAGCTGAGTTTGTTAAACAATTCCCTGCAGGTGGTTATGCCATTGGAGGTCTTTCGGTGGGAGAACCTGCTGAAATAATGTACGAAATAACCGACCTTGTAACCGGTATTCTGCCGGCGGAAAAACCCAGATATCTGATGGGAGTGGGAACTCCTGCCAATATTATTGAATGCATTTCACGCGGAATAGATATGTTCGACTGTGTTATGCCTACAAGGAACGGCCGCAACGGAATGCTGTTCACCTGGAACGGGATCATAAAT
>Ga0074195_1004431_pt1 | contig 11575 bp, 10 predicted proteins | sample EPASupsiteHSE623_FD_64525 | JGI IMG/M metagenome (GOLD analysis project Ga0074195, IMG submission 64525) | Bioremediated contaminated groundwater from EPA Superfund site, New Mexico - Sample HSE6-23 | ecosystem: Environmental > Aquatic > Deep subsurface > Groundwater > Contaminated ...
CTTTGCACTGGAAAATCCCGGCGGGGGAGACCTATGTCGCCGCCGAATGTACCCGAGGCGAATATGGATTCTACGTTGTTTCGGACGGCTCCGATAAACCGCGTCGCGTCACCGTGCGAGGTCCCAGCTACACGCACGCGATATCGGTCATGGAAAGACTCGCGCGGGGAACGAACATCGCCGACATCGCCGGCCTCATGGTGAGTCTCCACACCTATCCTCCTGAAATCGAGAGGTAAGCACATGGATATCAAAGACTTCATCGCTCCCTTCGCCGTCTGGAAGCGGGCTTTCGAAAAGCCGTTCACGGTGAAAAAGCCGATCGACCAGAGACCGGGCGCCCCTCGCTACAGGGGGTTCCACAAGAACGATGTGGACAAATGCGTAGGCTGCGGCACCTGTGAAGCCATCTGCATGAACAAAGCCATTGATCTTGTCCCCGTGGCGGGGCGGGAGGCGAAAGCGGGAGATTCTGGCCTTAGGCCGAAGATCGACTATGGCCGCTGCTGTTGGTGCGCCCTCTGCGTGGATATTTGCCCTTCGGGCTCCCTCTCCATGAGCAATGAGTATCTCTGGATCGACCGCGACCCCGAGGCCTTCCGCTACGTGCCCGGCGTCGATAAAAAGCCTTGGGACAGCGCCACGCTCGGCTATTCCCGCGCCGAAGGATACCGGCTTCTCGAAGGAAAAAGAGTCGATATGGCTGAACTTCCCCACGCCGAAGCGCTAAAATCCTTCCTGGAACTTGTGCGAGGCTACTCCCGGGAGCAGGCGGAAAAGGAAGCGGACCGCTGCGTTTCCTGCGGGATTTGCGTGGCTTCCTGCCCCGCCCATATGGACATCCCCGGCTACATCAAGGCGGTGCGCGACGGCAATCTTGAAACGGGATTGCGACTTCTCTACGAAACGAACCCTTTCCCCGAAGCTTGCGGCCGCGTTTGCACCCATCTCTGCGAAGAGGCCTGCTCGATCGGCTCAGACGGGGATCCCGTCGCTATCCGCTGGCTCAAGCGCTATATCGCCGATCAAGTGGAATTGTCGAACTATGGACAAATCCTGCCCAGGGCCGAACCATCTACCGGCAAAAAAGTAGCGGTCATCGGCGCCGGCCCCGGCGGGCTTTCCGCGGCCTATTACCTCGGTCTGCTTGGCTATAAAGTAACCGTTTTCGAAAAGGACAAAGCGGCGGGCGGCATGCTACGCTACGGTATACCCGAATATCGCTTGCCCTATCCCGCCCTCGACAAGGACATCGGGTATATCGAAAGCCTTGGGGTGGAAATAAAACGAGGCGTGGCGGTGGGATCAAGCTTGAGCCTCGCCTCACTGCGTCGCGATTTCGACGCGGTGTACATTTCAACCGGCCTCCCTGTCGCCTACAGCCTCGAAATCCCCGGCGACAAGCATCCCCGCGTTCTCGATGGCGTGGCCGTGCTCGCGGCGGCGACGAGGGGCGAAGCCTTGGGCTTGGGCGCCAAAGTGGCGGTCATCGGCGGCGGCAACGTCGCGATGGACGCGGCCCGCACCGCGCTCCGTAATGGGGCCAGCGTGGACATCCTCTATCGTCGCCGCGAAGAGGACATGCCCGCCGACCCGCAGGAAATCGCCGAAGCCAAGGCTGAAGGCGCGCGTCTCATAGAGAAGGCTATCCCAATCGAAGTGAAAGACGCGAAGGAGGGCGGGGCGCTTTTTGTGTGGAACGAGGCGCGCATGGTTCAAAAAGAGGAGGGCAAACGGCCAGTGCCCGAGGCGATTCCGGGCGCCATCAAGGAAGAACGCTACGATTCCATCATCGCCGCCATAGGCCAAGGCCCCGAGCTTTCCTTCGTGACCGAAGAGGACGGCATCGCCATAAAACGCTTCAAGCCCCAGGTTTCCAGGGAAGGCAAAACGAGCGCAGGCAACGTGTTCGCCGGTGGCGACCTCGTCAACGACAGGAAAGACGCGATTTCCGCCATCGCCGACGGCCATAGGGCAGCCCAAGCGATCGACCGCCTTCTCGGCGGCAAAGGAGTATGAGATGGAGTACCCAACGTTCGCCGAATCGCTCGACTTGGCTATCGACAGGGAAAGAGCCGCCGTGGCTTTCTATGACGAGTTGCTCCACCTTGCTTCATTCGCGGCACAAAAATCCACCCTCGCCGAATTCCGCGCCATGGAGGAGGGCCATGTGACCAAGCTGACAAGCATGAAGGCGGGAGGGAAGCTGAAATTGTCAGCCAAGACCGTCGTGGATCTGGGATTGGCGCAAAGCCTCTCGCCCTCGGAACCCTCCGCCGCCGCCATGACCTATCAGGACATTCTCGTATCGGCGATAAAGAAAGAGGAACGATCCGCCGCGCTCTACCGGGATCTCGCGGCCACCGCGCTCGATACCGATATCGGGGAAACCTTTGCCCTGCTCGCCATGGAGGAAGGTCGCCATAAGCGCTATTTCGAGGAACTGTACGATTCAGAGGTGGCGAGGGACAACTGAAAGCCGCCCCTCGCGCCATTCGCCTATAAAGCCGGCCGAGGCATCCACCGCCTTCGAAAGCCATCGGGCTCCTTTTTCGGCTGAGGCGGTTTCGCGCGCCTGGCCCCAAGCCCCCGAGACGCAGTATGTTCTGAAATCGCCATAGGCGACAAAGGCCGAGCCGAGAGGATGGGCGGCGACCCTCGCCAGTCCGGGCAAGGACGGTTCATCGGTCGCGCTTTCCATGTCCATGAGTTCGGGCGCGAGGGCCAGCAGTATCGAACTTATCACTTCCCCTCCATGCCCGAAGGGTTCCGAGGAAGAAGTCTCGCCGCGCGCCGCGTCCCCGGCCGCCTTCCACCAATCGATCGCGCAGACTCCATGGCCCTCGCGGTGCAAGCGTCGGCAGACCAGGTCGATCGCCTTCATGTTGAGCGAGTGGCAGCAGAAAAACACGATATTGGCAAAGCCATGCGTGAGGAAAGAGATGGCGATGGACTCGATATAGGAGCCGAGAACAGGGGATTCAACGTGGACCGTGCCTGGCCAGAAATCCAGCTCCAAGGTGTCGCCATAGGGTATGGGCGCCGCGACGAGGCAATTCGCCTTTTCGGCGAGAAGGGCCGAGACTTTATCGGCCACGATGAGATCGGTGCCCAAGGGGCAGTGATTGCCCGTCTGCTCCATCGAGCCGATAGGCAGGATGAGCGTGTCGCAGCGCGCGACGGCTTCGGCGAAGGCCGGCGAGGTCATTCGGTCGACCCTGCGCCCCGCCGTGATCGGGGATGTTTTCATATCGCTCAAGCCCCGGAAATTTTTACGGGTTTCCCCGTCGCGGCCGACTCGGTGACCGCAAGCGCCACCTCCATCGATTTGCACGCGTCCTCGACGTCCGACAGCACGGGCGCGCCTCCTTCGAGGCAGTCAACGAGATTGTCGATCTCCTGCTTGAAGGGGTGATGCTCGACTGAGCCGGTATTCGGCGTATCGCAGGGCAGAATCGCGAAATCCTGCTGGGAAGGAAAGAGCACCTTCGAGTAGATTCTGTTGTCGCGCAAGGCGCCCTTGGTGCCGAGCAGATCGATATTGAATTGATAGGGAAATCCGATGCCATCCAGCGATGCGGAAAGCTTGCCCACCGATCCGTCGGCGAATTTCGTGGCCGCCACCAAGGTTGTGGGGTAGTCGAAATCGTCGCGCGCCTTCGTGGAATAGGCGAATACTTCCTCCACTTCCCCGTGGAGATAACGCGCCAGATCGGCGGCATGGCAGCCGCCCGTGATCATGGCTCCTCCCGCGAATTCCTTGCGGCGGATCCAGCCATAGCTGGAAAAGGTGGGTTTTATCCCATGCCAGTAGTCGAATTCCGCGTAGTACACATCGCCGATCGCGGCTTTCGATATCAGGTTTTTAAGATTGGCGATGAGGGGATGCCAGCGGAGCACGAAGCTCACGACGCTCTTGCGTCCGGATCGGCGGGCCGCGTCGCGCAGAAGCTGCAGTTCCTCCCTGGCGATTCCGGCGGGCTTTTCAAGGATGAGATGCTTCCCCGCCTCGAAGGCGAGCGCGCCTTCCCTGGCGTGCAGGAAGTTGGGCATGCATTCGGATATGATGTCCACGCGGGCATCGTCGAGCAGATCCTCATAGCGATCGTGGATGGCGATCGGGGTTCCGCCCTTGGCCGCGGCCGCCCATTCAGCCGCCAGCTTTTCGGCGCTGGATCGCGACCGTGAGCAGACAGCCGCCAGGCGCAGCTTGGGATTGGCCATTATCGCGGCAGCGTGCTGCGAGGCTACCTGCCCGGCTCCTCGTATCCCAACTTCGTAACGTCCTTCCTGGTCCACTTCATGCCTCCCTCAGCCGATTTCTAGACTCTTGTAAATCTCAAGCGCGTAGGCCCCGAATTGTGGCTGAACGCGAACTTCCTGGAGGCGCGGGCGCGGAAGCTTGATATCGAGCGACTCGATCATCCTCGACGGCCTCGCCGAGAGCACGATCACCCGGTCCGACAAGAATACGGCTTCGTTGATTCCATGCGTTACGAAAAGGATGGTCTTGCCTGTCTCTTCCCAAATTCGCAGAAGCTCGATATTGAGCCGTTCTCGAGTGATGGCGTCAAGAGCCCCGAAAGGCTCGTCCATGAGGAGGAGCTTGGGATCGTGCACGAGCGCGCGGGCTATAGAAACCCTCTGCTGCATGCCACCGGAGAGTTCGCCGGGATACCTATCCTCGAAACCCTCGAGGCCGACCAAGGCGAGGAGAGAGCGAGCCCTCTCCATCATCGCTTTTCGATCCTTTTTCAATATCTCGATGGGCAGAAGAACGTTGTCGATCACCTTTCTCCAGTGGAGAAGGAGGGGCTTCTGGAAGACGAAGCCGACCTCCCGCGAAATGTCGAAGTCCTCTCGATCCACGTCGATTTCTCCCGAAGATTTCGGGAGCAGTCCCGCGATGATCTTGAGGAGGGTGGTCTTCCCACAGCCCGAGGGGCCGACGATCGAAACGAACTCCTTGGGGAACACATCGAAGGTCACGTCGCCGAGGGCTTCGAGTTCGGTGCCTCCCGTCCTATACGTCTTTTTTACATTTTTCAGCGAAATCAAAGGTTTTCGTTCATCGCGCACCTTGTGGCCACCTTGTCGAAAATCATCGTCGGGAAAAAGGCGCGGCGCGGGGCGCCCGGCTCAAAGCCGATCGCCCCATGCCAGGTAATCTAGTATCGAATATCAGTAGTTGAATTTATACGGCGGGTTGGGGAGGAAGGCCGAGGTATAATAATCCTTCGCGTCTCCCTTTATGTCGACGCCCTTTTCCTTGACGGTGTTGATCGTATCCTGCATCCTCGCCGCGTCGATATAGCCTATGCCGAAATTCTTGTAGCGGTCGGTCTTGAAAAACTCCTTCACCGCGGTGAGGTTCGCCACGAAATCATCCCTGTTGATCGGCTGATATTTCGAAAGAATGTCGATCGCCTCGGGGATGTTGTTCAGCGTGTATTGCCAAGCCCGATAGGACACTTTGAGGAATTTGCGCAGCGCTTCGGGGTTATTCTTGATGAAATTGTCGTTCGCTATATAGCTATGCGCGTAGGCGTTGAAGCCGTAGTCCGCCCAGATTATCCAGCCCAGCTGGTCGGCGGGGACGGCTTTTTCCATGAAAGGCTTGCCGGTGTAAAGCTCGAATACCACGTCGGCCTTCCTGCTACCGAGCGCCGCTGGCTTGGCCGTCGGATCGATATTCACGAATTTGACATCGTTCGGATCGAGACCGATCAGCTTCGCGAAAGCCGGCCACATGACCTTGTGCCCGTCAGAGGCGGGGACGGCCACGGTTTTGCCCTTCAAATCCTGGGGTTTTGTGATGCCCGAATCCTTCCAGAAGAACATGCAGTTGGGGTGCTTGTCGAAGATGATCCCGACGATTTTGACCTTGGCGCCTTTCGCGATGGCTTCGATAGGAACGGGAGCGTCCGAAATGCCGATCTGGGCCTTATCCGCGTCCACCATCTGGACGGTGAAGCCCGAGCCTTTGCCGAGCATCACATTGACATCGAGGCCCTCTTCCTTGAACCATCCTTTTTCAATGGCCACGTAGTAGGGAGCGTGATCGCCCGAAATGCTCCAGTTCAGCTGAAAATTGATCTTGGTCGTTTGGGCTGAAAGCCCCGCCAAGAACAGGACCGCGACGGCGAACGTCGCGAGCATGCGTTTCTTCATCCTTGACCCTCCTTGAACGATAATGGAAAGGCTGCCGCCTACCGGCGCAGCCGGAATGCCCTTCTTAAAATCAGTCGCTTCCCTTGGCCCGGAAATGCCAGGGCATGCACAGTTTTTCAGCGGCCGCCACAAGGCCGAACAGCATTACGCCGAACAGCGACACAAGCATGAGGCCGGCGAAAATGGGCGGCGAATCCATGGTGTACTGCGAATTGATGATGATGTAGCCCAGGCCCCTGTCCGAGGCGATGAACTCGCCCACGATCGCTCCTACGACGCACATCGTCGAACTTATCTTGAGCCCGGTAAAAATGTAGGGAAGCGAATTGGGAATGCGCAGCTTCATGAAAATTTGCGTCTTCGTCCCATGCAGATATTTAACGAGATCCAGGAGATCCTCGTCTATTTCGGAAAGCCCCACCGTCGTATTGATCACGATGGGGAAAAACGAAACGAGGAAGGCGATGAGGATATTCGTCTTCAGCCCATAGCCGTACCAGAGCACTAAAAGCGGGGCGATAGCGACGACGGGGAGTGAGTTGAGAAACACGAAGGCCGGCATCACGATTTTTTTGATCGCCGAGCTCCACGCGATCCCAATCGCGATCGCGATGCCCATCACCGAGGTCACGGCGAAAGACAGGGCGATCTCCATCAGCGTTATGCGAATATGGAGAAGCCAGTTGTAGTTCGCGTCGGGTTGGGCGAGAAAAAGGTGTTTGAGCGCGACGATGGGCGAGGGAAGAATGTATTCCTTTACCTTAAAAATCCTCACGCACAATTCCCATATCACGAGAAGGACGAGAATCACCAAGGGCGTCTTTAGGCGGGATAGGAGCGAAGCCGTTTTTTTCAAGCCTGGCCTCCCTCTTTTCTGCTGTTCCAGGGCATCAGCAAGCGCTCGAGAAGTCCAATGAAGGCGAAAAGACCCAAGCCCAGGCCTGAAATGATGAAGAGGCTCGCGAACATGGGCGGCGTGTTCATCATCGCCTGCGAGTCTTTGATGAGGAAGCCCAGCCCCTGGCTCGACGCGACGAATTCGCCGACAATAACCCCAACCACCGTCATCGTCGCGCTTACCTTGAGTCCGGAAAACACAAAAGGCAGGGAGTTCGGGATCCTGATCTTCAGGAAAACCTGCAGTTTGGACGCGTTCAGGTATCGCACCAGGTCGAGCAAGTCCTCATCGACCGAATCGAGGCCGACGGTCGTGTTGAGCACGATGGGAAAGAAGGCGACGATAATCGCGATTGTCACGTTAGCGGCGAAACCATAGCCCAGCCAGATGAGGAAGAGGGGCGCGAGGGCGATTTTCGGCAAAGAATTGAGGACCGCGATGATGGGCATCAAGACGGCGCGCAGAAATTTCGACCAACAGATCAGGATGGCGAGGAGGAAGCCCACCACCGCGGTGAAAAGGTAGCTGGCCGCGATCTCGGATAGGGTCGTGCTTATGTGGACCCACCAGGTATTCTCGGCCACCTTTTCTCCCGAAAACAGGCTCTTGAATACGGCGAGGGGAGCGGGGACGACGAATTCCTTCACCTTGAAAATCATGATGAGGGCTTGCCAAAGCGCGATCGCGACAATCGCGTAGAGCAGTTTCGGAAGTATTTTCCCGACGAGCGTACCGCGCTTTTTCATGACCTGCCGCCTTCCCAGGCAGCGGGGGGAAGCCGGCGCGCTATCTCGGGCAGCCGGTAGCCGAAGCCGCTTGGCCCCAGCGAATCGAGCCTGACGCGCCCGTTCACTCGCGCGAATAGCCCTGGGTGGACCGCCGCTTCGGGCATCGAGGCTTCGGGATAGAATTGCATTGAATTGGTTTCGACCCCCATGATCGTCCCCGCGTGCGCGGCAAGCTGGACATGGGAAATTTGCGCGAGCATCGGATTCGTCAAATCCTGTACCATGAGGGTCATTCCAGCCGTCTTCGCCCAGCAGAGACTCAAGAGGGCACCCGTCAATGTCTTGCAGGTCTTGAGCGCTACGCCCGTCCAGCCCAAGGATCTGCCCAAGGCAAGGTATTTCCAGTCGTGGGCGCTTTCGTCCATGAAGAGGGGCTTGCGCGCGCTCACCGAATGGGCGTCGATGCGATTATGCTCGAGATCGTAGGGGAAGGGCTGTTCTATATAAAGAATCATGGCGAAGATGCGGGGAGCCTCGGCCAGAAGCCTATCGAGAATTTCGCAGACATAGGCGGGATCGCGCACCGTGCAGTTGAAGTCGGCGCTGAGCCACTCGACACCGGATGCGAGCGCCATGCGGCCGACCGCGCATATCCGCTCATAATCCCATTCTGGATCGGCGCCGGTGAGCTTTATCTTGAGGCATTTCAACCCATCGCGGGCTATCCAATCCGAGAGGATGACAGGGTAACCGTCCTCAGGCTCTGTTCCGGTCAGATCCTCCTTGAAGAGGATGTCCTTTCCGCCAACAAGATGCCAGGCGGGAAGGGATGTCGGAACCGGGCGCACCAGGAAATCCTCTGGATAAAGGCCGGCGAATGAAGCCGAGAACTCGTCCCCATAAAACCAGGACAGCTCCCGGTTCATGAACTCGGGGCCAAGGGTATCAAACACGGGCAGCCCATGGAGCTTGCCATAGGCGTCGAAAAGCGCGAGATCGAAGGAAGCTTGACAGACGAGGGCGGCCAGCCAAGGCATTTCTGGCAGATGCTCGACTACGCGCTTCGCGTTGAATGTGGCGAGAAGGGCGGGGAGGGATTCTTGGAGGAAAATATGCCCGATTTCCATGGGATGGCCCCAAACCGGGAAATCTTTCCAGACTTCGGACAGCAGGACGCAGAATTCCTGCATCGCCGCGAGGCGCGAATCGTAGGAGAGCTCGCAAGGCCAAACCCAGGCCACGCTCAGTGGCGTTTCCCCCCAGCCTTCGACCCTGAGACCCTGCCTCGACGCGACGGCGATCCTTACTCTCGCGCAGGTGGCGTGCGTTGTCGTTTCCGGACCGAACTTGAGGGGAATCCTCGTCTTCACCGGCATAAAGTAGAGCGATAATCCTTCAACACGGACATCCCGATCAAGTGCCATGAATTCACCATAGCATGAGTATGCTATTTGTCAAGTTTCTTTACAAATAACTGTACATATTCCGATTCCATTGTATGATAAAGCCTCAATGAATAATCATCACGGAAGCGACAACAACTTTGCCTCTGCCGAGGGGGAGTATACCGAAGCCGTCCTGAAGATAGTGGAAAGCCACGCGGACGTTTCAAGGGCTTCGATCGCCCGCCATCTCGGGCTGAGCAGGACGACCTCCTCGACGATCGTGTCGCGGCTCATCGGCCTCGATCTGCTCGCGGAAAGAAATCTCATAAGGGAAGGGCGAGGCCGGCCTGGCATACTCCTGGATCTCGACGACTCGAGATGGAGGGCTCTGGGCGCCGAATATCATTCGGGGCATTGGTCCTTCGTCGAAACCAACCTAAAAGGAAGGATTCTGAGGACAGGGGCGCGAAAAGTCGCCGGTTCCGACCCTGAGGCTTTCCTCGATGGGCTCGTGCGAGGCATGGAGGAATTCAAGGCGGGCGCGAGCGGGGAGCTTTTGCCGGCATTCGGGGTAGGCGCTCCCGGGCTCGTGGACTGCAATCGTGGCACCATAATCCGGGCTGACGACCTGGGCTGGAAAACCATTGGCGTGGCGGACTTCGTCGAGCGCGCGCTCGGCGTCGAGGTTTTGCTCATCAATCGGAATCGGGCGGCCGGCCTCGCTGAAGCCCGGTTCGGGGCGGGCCGCGGCATTCACCAGATGGTGTATATCGGCATTGGCACCGGTATAAGCGCCGCTTTTATCCTCGATGGGCAGCTGCTCCATGGCAGCTCGTTCAGCGCGGGCGAGATAGGGCACATCGCTATGGACAAGTCGGGGCCGATCTGCGCCTGCGGCAAACGCGGATGCCTCCATGTCTACGCATCGGGCGGGGCGCTGGGGAAAAGGGCCGCCGAGCTTGTCGCCCGCGGGCGGGCATCGATCCTGCCAAGCGTCTCCGAACGCGGTTCCAGCTTCTCTGGCGAAGAAGTATGCTTCGCCGCCTCGCTCGGCGACGAGGTCGCTCTTGAAAGCCTCGGGGAAGCCGCTTCCATGCTGGGCCTGGCGGTCGCCAATATCATCACGACGTACAATCCCGACAAGATAATATTGGGCGGACCTCTCGGCTTAATGGACAGTCCGCTCTTGGAGATGGTCCGAATCGAAGCTTCGCGATGGGCGATGCAGCACCCCTTCAAGGCCGCGGCGATTGAGCGGGGAGTCTTGGGCGAATCGGTCGGTGCCTTCGGGGCGGCTTGCCTTGTATTGGATCGAAAACTGAGCCTCTCGGTTCGCGTTCTCGACAGAAAAAAACCGTGATGGCGCGTAGTATACTCAAATAGTCACGATAACGGTTTCCTCTATTCGCCCTATTGGAAAAATCAAGACACTAACGCTGTATTGGGCCGCGTAAGGCTGGACCATGACCGATGAAATCAAAATAATGATAAGATGGGTTTCATGATGAATATACGTCAAAGACTTCCCGCATTCGAGTCCAGAGATTACCGATTGTGGTTTATCGGGCAGGGGGTATCGGTTATCGGCACCTGGCTGCAAAACACGGGCCAAGCTTGGCTTGTGCTGAAGCTCACTAGCTCGCCCTTTAAGCTAGGGGTCGTCATGAGCATCCAATATCTTCCTTCGCTCTTCCTGTCCATCTTTATGGGACCAGTGGTCGATCTGTTTCCCAAAAGATCTATCCTGATCCTGACTCAGTCGCTCTTCGCGGTTTCGGCAGCGATTCTCTCTTGGGTATGCTTTGCCGGACACGTGCAGTATTGGCAGGTGCTTTTGATCTCGGCGATCACGGGTTTTGTGTCGGTTGTCGATTTTCCCGCCAGGCAATCATTCATCTCCGAACAAGTAACCGACAGCAAAGCCGTGGTGAACGCCGTCGCGTTGAACAACATCATCTTCAATGTGGCGCGCATTATTGGGCCAGCGATCGGCGGCATCATGATCGCGATCGTGGGAATTCCATGGACCTTCGCGTTGAACGCGATCAGTTTTCTCGCCGTGATTGCCAGCCTTTTTTCCATGAAAGCTGGACGCGCCGCCAGCGCTTCTCGCTCCGGCGATTTCCTGGGAGAGATCAAGAGAGGATTTCAGTATATCATCCACAACAAGGTGATCATGACGTTGCTAGTCATCTCGGGCACTTTTGGGCTCTTCATCTTTAACTTCAACATTTTAATTCCCAGTTTCGCCAAAATGACCTTGGGCTTGAATGCCGATGGTTACGGGTTGCTGATGTCCGCGCTTGGCGCGGGCGCCTTGGTTGCCGCGGCGCTGATACCATTGAGCGGAATGAAGCTAGAACCCACTCCCAGGTTGCTCTTCGGGGCAGGTT
>Ga0074195_1004434_pt1 | contig 11571 bp, 10 predicted proteins | sample EPASupsiteHSE623_FD_64525 | JGI IMG/M metagenome (GOLD analysis project Ga0074195, IMG submission 64525) | Bioremediated contaminated groundwater from EPA Superfund site, New Mexico - Sample HSE6-23 | ecosystem: Environmental > Aquatic > Deep subsurface > Groundwater > Contaminated ...
CGGGGGGTGAATCGCAGAGAATCAAGCTTGCAAATCATCTCGAAACATCAGATACTTCCCAAAAGCTGTTTATTTTCGACGAGCCGACGACCGGGCTTCATCTCGATGATATTTCAAAATTGTTAATTTGTTTCCGGCGGTTGGTTGATAACGGACATTCGGTAATTATTATCGAACATAATCTGAATATTGTAGCATCGGCAGACTGGCTGATTGATTTAGGTCCCGAAGCCGGAGAAAAGGGCGGTTATCTCGTAGCAGCCGGAACCCCCGAACAGGTCATGCAGTCAAAGGAATCCCACACCGGCAGAGCATTGAAGGAGTTTTATAATAAACTTTAAAAGAATTTGCTTTTTTAATTCATTATCATTAAGTTACGGATGAATTTATAACAATTTGTTTGTTTTTAAATAGAGTATAAAAATGTTAGAGATTAAAGAATTATTAAGTATTAAAGAGGCAAGTGATTGGGCATCAAATCATTTAGGTAAAAATGTAACTACCTCTAATATTTCGTATCTTATTCAATATGGCCGCATTAAAAAAAATGGTGCAAATGGAACTACGCTAATTTCCAAACAAGATTTAACAAATTATTATAAATTATTAAATGGTCCCAGGGAAATCTCATGGAAAGACCAATTAGGCGAAGATTTAAATTGGACATTATCATTTGAACAATATAAAGAATCCGAAACTACCAAACATGTACACCGATTACATCCATATAAAGGAAAATTTATTCCTCAACTTGTTGAATATTTTCTAGATAGCCACACTGATAATTTTAAAAAAGAAGTATATTTTAAAAAAGGTGATATTGTTCTCGACCCTTTTTCAGGAAGTGGTACAACAATGGTTCAAGCATGTGAATTAGGTATGCATTCAATTGGTATTGATATATCAGCATTTAATGCTTTTGTCGGAAATTGTAAAGTTAGAAAATATAATTTAGTCGATGTGCAAATTGAAATATTAAGAATAACAAGAGCACTTAAAGAATTTCTCACAAGTTCCCATACTATTGAATTTGAAGGTGAACTTTTAAAAAAGCTTTATGAATTTAATAATAAATATTTCCCGGTTCCTGATTATAAGTATAGGTTACGTCAAGGTGAAATTGACGAACAAAAATATGGGAGTGAAAAAGAAATTGAATTCCTTAAAATTTATGATAATTTAATTAAAGAATATAAAATTAAATTAAGACAAGATAAGAATGAAACTTTCCTTGATAAATGGTATTCTCAACATGTTAGGGAAGAGATTCAATTTGTTTTTGAAGAAATAAAGAAAATCAAGAATGTTAACACAAAAAAAATAATAAGTGTTATATTAAGTAGAACTATTCGCAGTTGTAGGGCAACTACACATGCTGACCTTGCAACTCTCATTGAACCCATAACAGCAACTTATTATTGTCATAAACATGGGAAAATGTGTAAACCACTTTTTTCTATACTAAGTTGGTGGGAAACTTATACGAAGGATACTGTTAAAAGGCTGGAACAATTTGATAAATTGAGAACACCAACTTATCAAATGTGTTTAACAGGTGATAGTAGGACGATTGATATTTTTTCTGAGCTTGAAAAGAAAAATCCTATTGTCGGAGAATGTGTACGAAATCAAAAAATAAAGGGAATATTTTCATCACCTCCTTATGTTGGTTTAATAGATTATCATGAGCAACACGCTTATGCCTATGACTTATTTGGATTCGAGAGAAAAGATGATTTAGAAATTGGACCACTCTTCAAAGGCCAGGGAAAAGAAGCAAAACGAAGTTATATACAAGGAATATCCGAGGTACTGATTAATTGTAAAAAGTTTTTTGTAGATGACTTCGATGTATTTCTTGTTGCAAACGATAAATATAATATGTATCCCATAATTGCAGAAAATACTGGGATGAAAATAGTAAATCAATTTAAACGGCCTGTCTTAAACCGTACGGAAAAAGATAAAGGGGCTTATTCAGAAATAATATTTCATTTGAAAGGAAAATAATGGGACTTGATTCAGAATTCAAAAACAGAATTATCAATACTATTAAAACTTGTTTAAGATCAAAATTCAGTACATACAAACCCGAAACTGAATTTATGCCATTTCACTATCGATTATTAGGTAAAGATAGGATGGCTCTCTTCTCTTTCATTCAATCTCTTAATACCACTTTTGGTACATCAATCTATGAACCTGTAGCAACTGAAATCGCTAAAATTAAATTTAAAGAGGCCCATGCTCAATTTATTGTTGGAAATATTATTACCGATGTCGCACAACTTGAAATTCAAAATATTATGAATTATCTTTCAGTTGATGGAGATGTAAATAAAGAAGAAGAAACCAATAGAATCAGGCTTGTAGCTCAATCCGGTATGGAAAAAAGACTTAAACCAGTTAAAGTTGATTTATTTTTAGTTGACAATGATGATACCGTCTTTATGTTTGATTTGAAAACAGTAAAACCAAATAAAAGTGATTTCGTTACTTATAAAAGAACTTTGTTGGAATGGTTAGCTATTTATTTAAATCAAAAACCTGAAGCTAATGCTCATACACTTATATCTATTCCGTATAATCCCTATGAACCCAATCCTTATAAACGATGGACGATGAAAGGAATGCTTGATATTAGAACTGAAGTTAAAGTAGCCGATGAATTTTGGGATTTTCTCGGCGGTGAAGGCACTTATATTGATTTGTTAGATTGTTTTGAACAAGCTGGAATTGATTTAAGACCTGAAATAGATGAATATTTTGGCCGCTTTAATAATCACTGAACTACTACACTTACTTTCCTCTTTGTTCTACTAAGCAAGGAATTAGGAATTTTTTCTATATTTTCCCCTCCCCCCGCAGTCCCCCCCTACCGTTAATAAATATAGCTCCCCTTCTTTGAAAGGTTAAAAGTGTCTGAACTGTGCTCCTTGTGATTTATTTGATTATTATGATTGATAGTGATAATCTTTTTCTTATCAGCTAAATCCCATAAATCCCTGAAATCCCAGTTCAGACATTTTCCCCACCAACAGTTCCCTCCTGACCGGAGGGCATAAACTAAGCATAAACTATTTCATTACTTTTGTAATTTTGCTCAAACAGCTTTGACTCGTTTAAATAATCCATAAACTTTGAGGCGTCCAAAATTTCAATACCGGCAATTTTACCTTCATTATCGTAATTAATACTGACAGAATCGCTCAAATCCTTGGTAATAGCAGAGCCATCAGTAATTTGCCTGAATTGAATATATAAAGCATCAACTTGCTTGTCATATAACATTTTCATATTCGTACCTACTCATTATGATAAAATACTTTTACGGTAACAACGATAATCTCTGAGTTTTCATCTACAAAAATCGCATCTACTGTTTTAAATTCATAAAATTGTTTGTTTACCGGCGAAATAGCCTGAAATAAAAAAGAATATTTACTATGAAGTTTATTATCTTTTGCCGGCTGCCATTCCCCTTTTTCGATAGATTCAATTACTTCATTTTCATTAGTTCCTCGTACTAACATTTGAATCTTAGAATGATTGCTGAACTTAACAAACATAATTTATCCCTCATTCACCACAGCAAAATTGCTAAATATTGCCCGGACAGTCATGGAAAACAGTAACTTTTGCAAGTATATTAACACGAGGCATTTGATTTTCTCTTAAAATTAATTGCCATTAACACACCTACAATAAGCAATATAGAAAATTAATTTTAATATGCAAGCACTAAAAAAAATTTCGGAAATTTAATCTTTTATCTCTCCCCATGTAGTTACATCTGATAAGAATCCCGGCGGGATTGAACGCCCCAAACTGAGAAAAGGCGATGTCCCCCTTCGGGATTTATCGGTTTATCCATGATTCTTGCTACAGACATTAAACCCCTATGGGGTTCGGATTTCTTGAGGAAATTATGCTTGCACCAAAGCACCGGTTTTGGTGCATATTGACATCTTCCGTTCCCAGGCAGTGCTTGGGAACGAGCCAGAAAAAACATCCACTCTTACTCCCTCCCCTTGCGGGGAGGGCTTGGGTGGGGTTCCAGGCTTATTTTGTGTTTTCAGCAAAGAATAATTTCAGGCTGTTTCCCTGTTTGCTGCCAGATTTCTGACTTTTCTCTCCAGCTTCTTCAGCTTGCTCTCGAGGTAAAATAAAAACAGGGAAATTCCTGCCCAGATTATTAATATGATGCAAAACACCACATAGAGCGAATTGGTTTCGAGAAAATGCTGCATAATATTCAATTACGAATTATGAATTACTAATTAGTTATTTAAGTTTAAGAACTTGGCGGATAGCTGCCGGGCTCTGATGAAAATATTGAACAGCCAGAAGTAAACAATTGTGAATGCTCCTATGCCGAGTCCGAACGCAATCTGCTGTGTGAAATCGAGAGTTCCTTCCCTGCCGCTCAGCACCGGACCTGAAGTTGTGTCGTTGGAAGAACCTGGATGCAGCCCTTCGAGAATCCTCGGCAGTATAAAAACAAGAAACGGCACAGTGATAAAAGCGAGTATGGAATATACGGCACTCAAGCGTGCTTTTATTTCGGGATTGTCAATTGCCGAACGAAGTGAAAAATAAGCCCCGTAAATCAGCAGCAAAATAAAAATGCTGGTTTCGCGCGGGTCCCAGTTCCAGAATGACCCCCAGTTGAATTTCGCCCAGATCATACCTGTAATTGTTGTCAGAATGCAAAACACAGTGCCGAGAGCTGCCGAAGAACTTGCCTTCAGGTCGTATTCCGGTTTTCTGGTGCGCAAGTACATGATTGCATAAATCATAGCAAAAAGATAAGCAAGCACCGAAACCCAGGCGACAGGAACATGAAAATTCAGAATCCTGACCTGGTTGTCAAGCTGAGGAACGAATGGCAGAACAAACAGCGGATTAACGGATGTGGTTGAAATATAAACAAACGTGTTCCGAGAAACATCATACCGGGTTTTAATAAGCAGTTTGTTTCGGGGATTGATTTCTTCGGGCAGATTCTTGCCTTCGAACATCAAGGATTGTTCAAAATAAGCAGCATTAGCGTTATAAATTCTCATTGTCCAGTTGTTGCTTCCGCTGTCAAATTTTGGAGTTCCGTCTTTAACTTTTACAAAGACATCAACAGTTCTGTCGGGGATTTTCGAGAACACATACCGCGCTGCCTGGAGGTTACCGGCGAGCGGAGGCAGCAGCGACAAACAGCACGAAGCCGTAACAATCAACACAGCCAGGATTTTCCAGACCATCGGCTTGGGCTTGTACATTGACGGCAACATCCCGATTATTATACCGAGAAACACGCCGCTTGCAATAATTAATCCTTTCATTTTCTGCCTTTTATTGTTTTTCAAACTCACAAAAAACAAATATATAACTTATGAATGGAAAAAAAATTGTAAATATTTTTATCTTATGCTAAATATTTTTTTAGTCGTAGTGTGTTATGATGCTTCTTACCGGTGGCAGGCTTGTAAACAACATCGTCCATCACAGAACGCATAATGTGAATACCCAATCCGCCCTTTTTATACTCTTTCCTGTACTGTTCGAGGTCAACCGGGGGAACTAAATCGGGATTGAACGGTTGCCCGTTGTCAGCTATTTCAATAATAAATTCCTTGTTGTTTGTAATAACTGTTAACTGGATAGGAACATTGTTGTTGTCGGGGAATGAATATCGAATCAGGTTAGTGCAGGCTTCGTCAACAGCGAGCGCAATCTGAGAAGCGGCATCATTGGCAAATCCGTGAGACTCGGCAGACATCCGAATAACGGTACGCATTTCCTCGAGCCGGGAGTAATCGCTCTTCATGAGATAAACCATTGATAATTTATTTTTATGTTGTTTCAACATGTCGATTCATAAGTGAAAATTTTTCCAAAGCTGTTTTGTCCTCTTTATCAATATCGAACAAAATCGGGAAACCCAATAAGTCGAATATAGAAAAGACTTTAGGATTCATTTCCGACATTTTAATATCACCTCCGGATTCCCGGAGGCTCTCGATAAATTCCATAAATACACCCATACCGGCACTGCTGATGTAATCGAGGTTTTTGAAATTGACCAGGATTTTTTTCTTCCCCGTTTTGATTAGGTCCCCGATTACTTTTTCGAGCTTGGGGGCAGTGTGTGCATCGAGAAATCCTGTCAGATATATACCCTCGACGTCACCAAGTAATATGGTCTGTATATGAAATTTCTTACCTTCAGTCATGATTGTTTCTCTTTTTACTTAAACAATGTTTTTATAAGCCAATCAATTATCATTCCAATAATCCGTTAAATGATAATGCCAGCATTGTGGCATCATCGTTTTGCGAATAACTGGTTTTATAGTCTTCAGTAAAAATCCTGAAATTATCAATCAATTCCCCTACATTATTATATACTGATTTTTCCAGAATTTGTTTCAAATATTGTATGTCTATCTCTTCTCCTGTTTCATTTCTGAAATCTAAGATTCCGTCGGTAAACATCATGACGATGTCGCCTTTTTCTGTTCGGACTTTGACTTCCTCGATGTTTGAATCGAATATACGTTTGCCCGCAAGGCCGATACCTAGACCTTTTGGCAAAATAATTTCGACTTCTGACATTCTCTTAATGAGAATGGGCGTATGCCCTGCCCTGGCTATAAATAGTTCACCGGTGTCGCTGTCAGGTGAAACAGCCGCCATTGTAATGAATAGCTGCTTTTCCATAGATTTGTGAAGTGAGGAATTAATTTTTTTTAATAATTCCGCAGGACTCGAAGACTCTTTCGACGCAGACAGTACGCTGCCCTTGAGCATAGCCATATAAAATGCCGCACTCATACCCTTGCCGGAAACATCGGCAATAATAATGCAGGGTTTTGCATTCTTCAGGCAGACAATATCATAATAATCTCCGCCGACTTCTTCCGCAGGCATCGAAAATGCAGCGAAACTGAAATTTTTCAAATCGGGAATTTTTGTTGGCAGTAGTTTTTGCTGAATCTGGCAGGCAAGCATTAATTCCTTTTTGAAGCGTTCTTTTTCGATTGACTCCTCAATCAGATGAGAATTTTCGAGAGCCAGGCTTATATTGTCCCGAAATGCCGACAACAAGCTCAGGTAGCTATAATCAAAACCGTATTCGTCGAAATGGAGCAGGACAAGCGTACCTGTCCTGACACCTGAATTAAGGAGAGGAATAGAAATCAGGGATTTTGCAACGTTAGCTTTTTTAAAGGCTGTCAGGTCGCTTTCGGAATAATCTGATATTGATTCAATCAAAACGGGCTCATCATTATTCATTAATAATTGCATCAATTCCGTTTTTTCGTGCAGGAACCTGATTGACTCATCGGTGATAAAGCGGTTAGCAACCACGCTGTAATTCCCATCAGATTCGTAAATCTCGGTCCATGCGGCATTGCCCCGGGTAGCGCCGAGAGCTAAATTTGTAACCGAATCCAGCAAGCCGTTAAACTCGAATTTACCCGCAACTACCTTGTTGAGATAGGTCAATGACTTAAGCTCATTTGTTTTGCGAGAAATAATATCAGATGTCGGCAACGAGGCAATTGTCGAAAAAAGTATCCTTAGAAAATAAGCTGCTCCAACTCCGAACGTCCATGAGAGCATTGAATTAGCACCGTAGAAACTAAAGACGGCATTGAATAGCCGTCCATTGGTTTTGTAATAAAACCCTAAACCGGTAAAAATAACAGAAATGATAACGGCAAGCAAAGACAGCATAACAAGTTTCCATTTCTCTGATTTGGGCAGAACTGCTATCCAGTTGTTCTTTTTTGTAGTTATGAACATCACAAAAAACACAACAACTTCGAGTCCAATAATAAATGGGCTTAAAAACTGAGAATGAACAATATCGTTATCGCCGATGCGGCTGAAATGCCCGGGTATTTCGAATATCAATAAGAAATAAAGAGTAATGATAAAAATTTTGATATGTGCCTTGGTTCTTTTGTGGCGGTTTATCCATGTCCATTTATATAGGAACCTGATAAGGAAAAATCCCAGAAAGACCCCATAGACAGCTACGGCTTCGATATAAATCATAGAAATATGATTCGGGGGCTGTCCTCCGTAGGTTATGCTTTCGGGTAGAAATGTGCTGCAAGCCAGCATAATAACCGAAGATATCATCAATCTCAAAAGGTCGGCCGAATACACTCCGAATGTGGTTTCTTCCGATTGAACAATATTACTTTTAAAATCTCTGAAAAAGTAATAAGCCAGGCATGAGATAATTAATGAAGACAGGATGATATTGATTAATTCAGAATAGACTTCCCCGGTTTTGTAAAAAGTAAAAAACAGCATGTCGCAGAGCATCTTCAGTAAAAACAGAAGAATTGACACGCCGAACAGAAAATTCTTATTTAATTTAAAAGTCTGCCGTAAAAACAACCTATAAAAACCTTTCAATAACTACATTTTCATATCGTTTCCTTACGAATATCATGAAAAAAAGTTTCCTTTTCAAATAAATATTTAAACGGTTATACTCTGATTAAATTCCCCCTTAGCAAAGGGGGATTAAGGGGGTTGTATCTTAAGTGCATATAATATAAATGATTACTTATTACTACTTTATACATTTTTTCTTGTTTTTCAACAAGTCTGACATAATAAACAATACAACCCCCAAATCCCCCTTTGCTAAGGGGGAATTCGTTCATCATCGTACATATTGAACTTCTCTTTATTTTTTGTCGGATATTAATGATAAAATTTACAATATTTTTGGTCTAATCGAATTATTACCTTAATTTTGGGATTCATTTGATTATTAATATTATTAGAGTAAATTAATATGAAATATATTCTGTCGCCTGAACAAATGAGGCAGGCAGATGCGGCTGCCATCAACGATTTCTGCATTCCTTCGGTTGTTCTTATGGAGAATGCAGCCCGCTCTTGTGCAGAGTATATTATCGAAATAATCGGTGATAAGGAACTTAAAAATCCTTCCTTACTTTTCCTTTGCGGCAGCGGCAATAACGGCGGTGACGGTTATGCAACAGCCCGTCACCTGCATGAAAATTACCGGGTCAGAATCTTTTGGATTGGCGATACTGAAAAAATGAGCCCGGAAACACTCACGAACTTTCTTGCAGCCGAAAAATCTACAATCCCAATGGTTCATATCGAAAATCCGGATGATATTGATAATACAGATTTTTCTGCGGATTGTATCATTGACTCATTAATCGGTGTCGGAGGCTCGGAACAAATCAGGGGTATTGCCCTCGATTTGATTAAAAAAGTTAAATCTCAAAACTCGTTAAAAATAGCCATTGATTCTCCGACCGGGTTAAATGTCGAGAGCGGTATAGCCCATCCTGATTGTTTTTCTGCAGATTATACTATCACTATGTTTGCCGAAAAAACGGGGCTTCTTCTGAATGACGGCTTGAATGTCAGTGGACAAATTTTTATTGCCAACCTCGGTGCTCCGAGTACTATCGTCAAGAATATTTCAAAAGTTTTCGTTTATGAAAAACAGGATATTCCGGACGAAATACCTACAAGAAAAAGAAGAACCTCCAAGTTCGATTACGGAAGAGTTTTGATTCTTGCCGGTTCAACTAATTTCCCGGGAGCCGCTGCATTATGCTCGAATGCTGCTATAACTTCAGGTGCAGGATTAGTTAACCTTTTTACGACTTCGCTTCATCCGGGGATTTTGCCCGATGTTATTCCTTTTATTCTGCCCCAAACCAAATCCGGCTCGGTATCAGGCAAATCGTTAGATGTAATTCTGAAAGCATCGGAAAATGCCAATGTAATAACAATAGGCCCCGGTTTGAGCGACGACCAGGAAACCGTTAAACTGGTTAAAGAAATAATAAAAAATTTACCCGAAGACAAAAAAATAGTGATTGATGCCGATGGCTTGCGTGCAGTGGATGCCGTATCTAAGCTTAATAAGAATATTGTCCTGACACCTCATACCGGAGAGTTTTCGAGAATTACATGTATCCCACGAGAGGATGTCGAAAAACATTCTTTCAGGCTGTCAAAAGAGTGGGCAAATAAATTAAATTGCATAATACTACTCAAGCATGTCCCAGGCATAATAACCGATGGAGAGTTATCATACTTTAATGTTAACGGTAATCCGGGTATGGCAAAAGGAGGGAGCGGCGATGTATTGACCGGGATAATATCAGGCTTGCTTGCCAGGGGTTTAGAGCCATTGAAAGCGGCGTCGCTCGGAGCCAATATTCATGCTTCTGCCGGTGATTTATACACCTCACAATTTTCCGAAGAAACGCTTACTGCCTCCGGCATGATTGAAATGTTAAAATATATTTTTCCAAAAAGGCAAATATGAAATTCATCTATAGATTCAAATATTTCTTACCGGCTATTATAGTGGCTTTTGGAATATTTGTTGCTTCGCACCAGACTTATATTAAACTTCCGGATTTAGGTTTTAATTTCACTGATAAAATCCTGCATTTGCTGGCTTATCTGGTATTCGGATTCACTTTGAACATAGCAGTAAAAAAGAATTTCCCCGTAATGGGAACCTCCAATAGAATTATTGTTGTTCTTGTACTTGGTTCGATTTATGCACTGTCCGACGAAGTACATCAATATTTCATCCCGGGCAGGACATGCGATATGCTTGATTGGGCAGCCGATTGTTTTGGGATTATTGTCGCAGTCGTTTTAGCTTCGAAAATCAAGATTGCGGGTTCCCATGCCTGAAAAATTATTCAAGCTCGAAAAAAAGTCCCCGGATTGCAAAGCCCGTGCCGGCCTGGTCATAACAAGCCATGGTGCAATCCCCACACCGGTTTTTATGCCCGTGGGAACTCAGGGAACGGTTAAAGCCATAGAACAGCGCTCACTTGAAGAAATAAACACAAAAATACTTCTCGGCAATACTTACCATCTCTATCTCCGCCCCGGAATGGACGTTATAAGCCATTTTTCAGGGCTTCATAAATTCATGAACTGGGACAGGGCTATTCTAACCGACAGCGGCGGATACCAGGTGTTTTCGCTCCAGGATTTAAGGAAGCTGAAAGAAGAAGGAGTAGAATTTCGCTCTCATATTGACGGTTCAAAGCATTTCTTTTCGCCGGAAAATGTTGTTGATATTCAAAGAACCCTCGGCTCGGACATCATGATGGTGCTGGATGAATGCACTCCTTATCCCTGCGAATACCAACCTGCAAAAAAATCAATGGAATTGTCCCTGCGATGGGCAAAAAGAGCGAAAATTCATTTTGACTCCTCCGAACCTGTGTATGGTTACCGGCAGTTTATTTTCGGGATCGGCCAAGGAAGCATTTATGATGAATTAAGAAAAATATATATTAACGGAATGCTCGAAATCGGCTTTGACGGATATGCTATCGGAGGTATGTCTGTCGGCGAGCCAGCCGAGGATATGTACAGGATTGTTGATTTGTCAACCGGGATATTGCCCAAAGATAAACCCCGCTACCTGATGGGAGTCGGAACACCCGAAAATATTCTCGAAGCTATTGAACTCGGTATTGATATGTTCGATTGCGTGCTTCCGACGAGGAATGCCCGAAACGGACAGCTTTT
>Ga0074195_1004436_pt1 | contig 11568 bp, 5 predicted proteins | sample EPASupsiteHSE623_FD_64525 | JGI IMG/M metagenome (GOLD analysis project Ga0074195, IMG submission 64525) | Bioremediated contaminated groundwater from EPA Superfund site, New Mexico - Sample HSE6-23 | ecosystem: Environmental > Aquatic > Deep subsurface > Groundwater > Contaminated ...
ACGATGCGCGGTATTCTGGTTTTAATCAAGGCAGACACACCGAAAAGGAACAAGGTGAAATGATTGCTTCTATGGTGCATGATATCCACGCCTCAGGGAGTGTAGGCGCACTCATCTTTGCGTGGCAAGATGAGTGGTTTAAACGCACGTGGAATACGATGGATTTTGACCTTGAATGGCAAAGACCTTTTTGGAGCAATGTTGAAACCAATGAACAAATGTTTGGTTTATTGACCTTTGAACCGGGTGAAACTTTAAAGATAAAACTCGATGGTAATGTTAGTGATTGGTCTGAGATACCTTATATATCTACCACGGATTTAAAACTCAAAGCAACCCAAGATGAAAGGTATATCTATGTATTGGTAGAATTAGATTCGATTTCAGAAGATACCATCTATATCGGTATCGATACCATCCCAAATCAAGGCAATCTTTCTTACCCAGCAGCGAACTTATCCTTTAACAGAGATGCGGATTTCTTAATATCTATTAGCAATGAATCACGTATCCAAGTTGACCCTTATTATGACGCATTCAGTCACTTGTACGGGGATGTTTTAGATATGGTAGATAAACCATCAGGGATGTATACCATCAATAGTGGGTTATTTACAGGCATGTATCATGCATTATCTAAGGAACTACTCATTCCGGGAACCAATGAAGTGATTCCGTTTTCTAAATATGAAGCGGGTTTATTGATTGAAGGTATATCAGACCCATACCATAAAGACTATAATTCTTTAGCGGACTATTATCGAAACGATCAGTATATCGAAATCCGAATCCCTTATTTGTTACTCAATATCATGGACCCTTCAACCAAAACTAGAATGTCAAACTTTAAAGGTGACAATGTCTTCACTGGTGAAGCCTTTGAAAGTATTTATATCGGGGTTGGAAGAACAAGTTCAAGTTTAACTTTAAACCCATTTAAATGGGATAATTGGGAATACCCTACTTATCATGAACGATTGAAACAATCCTACTTTATCATTCAGGAGACATTTAGAAAATATTAAAACCGTTAGTGTGATATAATCCTTCTCTGTATACTTTTACAAACTTTAATTATTTGTAGTGTCTACTTTAAGGTGACCATATCATGGAAGTCAATTTTTTCTTATTTATCCGTGTTTATTAAAAACTTATTGATTAATATATAAACCCAATACATAAGACTACTTTTTGGTTTCACTGGTGGTCTTTTGTGTTAAAAGTGAAAGTCCAATTGGTATAATTAAAGCCGTAATAATCGATGTAGTAATATTGATTGCGCCATATACTATTTCAATTTTTTCTTCTGGTATGAATGATTTATCTATCATGTTGATATAGTATAAACCTAAAAAACCTGATATTGTAAAAATGAATACTAGTTTTTTAATTGATATTAGTGATGAATTGTTAATTTGTTTCTTATTTGCGTAATAGGTAAATTTCTTGTATAAGAAGTAGATATTTATACAGATTAAAGAAACTATTATAACTGGGAACAAAACAACCATCGTTGATCCGAATGTTGAATCGATTTGATAAACAACTACTGTCAGTTCGTACAAAGATTTACCATTATTAGATGATAGAATGTAACCCAACTGTAAAATAAACAAATAGAGTAAGGAATCATTAGAAATAATATGATGAATGGCAGAAATTCCGATTTTTTTTGTAATTGGATAGTAAAACTTTAAAATACTAAATGGTAGGTTAGATAATGATAAACTAATCACACCGATTAGAGGAGAACACTTTATCCATAATACTATTGGCAACCATATTGGTAATAGAATAAGAATGCTAATTATTGATACAGTGAGTATTATTAGAATACTGCTGAATAGTTTTACAACAAAGGACTTATCTTTCATCGAGTCCTCTAGTTTTGTCTGTTGTCCTTTCTCAAAAGATTTTAATATTATTCTTTTTAAACTAGGAACATTATCAATAAGAATTGTAATTACATTTATTCCACATAAAAAATATAAGACATACCCAAACATTATTAAGCACCTCTGTCAATTACTTTAATTATATTATAGTTAGTCAAATAATAATAGTTGTAGTTATTAAGTGATGAAACTATGTTCCTTTTATAAAAAATGATAAATCATATGGCTTTTTTGTTGTTGAAATTGTATAATTAAATAAATAATTATATTTTTTGGAGGAGCAAAATGGATAATGTTACATTGGGATTTGAAGACAAATTATGGCAAATGGCTGATAAACTCAGAGGAAATATTGAATCATCAGAGTATAAACATGTAATATTGGGTCTAGTATTTTTGAAGTATATTTCTGACTCATTTATTGAAAGATTTGAAGAAGTACAAAAAGATTATCCTGGTATGGATGAAGATAGAGACGCATATGAATCGACGAATGTTTTCTTTGTTCCTAAGGATTCACGATGGCAGTATATTAAATCTCAGGCTAAACAACCAACCATAGGTCAAATTATTGACAACGCTATGGTTAAAATTGAAAAGGAAAATGCATCATTAAAAGGTGTTTTACCTAAAAACTATGCAAGACCAGAACTCGATAAAACACGATTAGGCGAACTGATTGACTTATTCTCATTTAATGTAGGTTCAAAAGAAGCACGTGCAAAAGATATTCTTGGTAGAGTATATGAATACTTTCTTAAGAAGTTTGGAACAACAGAAGGTGAATTTTATACACCACCTTCGATTGTAAAATTACTAGTAAATATGATTGAGCCCTACAAAGGTAGAGTATATGATCCATGCTGTGGTTCTGGAGGTATGTTCGTACAATCCGCTAAATTTGTTGAAGAACATTCAGGGAAAATCGGAGATATTTCAGTTTATGGCCAAGAATATGTAGCAACCACATGGCGACTAGCTAAGATGAATTTAGCTATTCGTGGTATCGATGCTAATCTTGGAGAAAGAGATGCAGATACATTTACAAATGATCAGCATAAATCATTAAGAGCAGACTATATCCTAGCTAATCCACCATTTAACATTAAAGATTGGGGTTATCAACATTTAATTGGTGATAGTAGATGGAAATACGGTACTCCACCTTCAGGAAACGCCAACTATGCTTGGATATCACATATCATTTCAAAACTAAGCCCAAACAGAGGTGTCGCAGGGTTTGTTTTAGCGAACGGATCATTATCAACTTCTAGAAGTGAAGAATATGAAATCAGAAAGAAAATACTGGAAGAAGGTTTGGTTGACTGTATTATTGCCATGCCATCACAACTCTTTTATGATGTTTCTATACCTGTATCACTATGGTTTCTATCAAAAAATAAAGAACAAAGAAAAGATAGAGTCTTGTTCATCGATGCACGTAAAATGGGTTATATGGAAACTAGAAAACACAGAGAACTCACAGATGAAGAAAGTGAAAAGATTTATACAACCTATCATGCATGGCGGGACAATAAAGACTATCAAGATGTTGATGGTTTTTGTAAATCAGCAACACTTGACGAGATTAGAACACATGACTATGTTTTAACACCAGGAAGATATGTAGGTATTGAAGAAGCTGAAGATGATGGTATTCCTTTTGAAGAAAAAATGGAAAAACTAACTTCTGAGCTTTCTGAATTATTTGAAGAATCTAAAACTCTTGAGGAAAAGATTAAAGGGAACTTAAGGGGAATTGGTTATGAGTTATAACAATAATGAGAGTATACCTTTATCTAAACTATGCTATGGTAAAGGTGAATATGGAATAGGTGCTTCAGCTGTACCGAAGAATCTTAATTTACCAACATATCTACGAATAACTGACATAACAGATAACGGAGACCTTATTACTGAAGGATTGACTTCTGTAGATCATACTGATTCATCAAAGTATTACTTAGAAGAAAACGACATAGTCTTTGCACGGACAGGCGCGAGTACTGGAAGAGCTTTCTTTTATGAGAAAAAATACGGTAGACTTGTTTATGCAGGATTCTTAATTAAATTTTCTATAGATAAAGAAAAAGTTAATCCTAAATACTTAAAATATTACACCCTATCTGATCAATATAAGGGATGGGTTAAAGCCTATACTGGTGGTTCAACAAGAGGAAACATCAATGCAAAAACATTTGGTGACATGTTAGTTGAACTTCCACCTAGAAATCAGCAAGACTTCTTGGTTAAAATCCTCTCATCCTTTGATGACAAAATAGAACTTAACAACAAAATCAACAAAAACCTTGAAGAGTTAGCACAAACGCTCTATAAAAGATGGTTTATAGATTTTGAATTTCCTAATGAAGATGGAGAACCGTATAAATCCAGTGGTGGAGAAATGGTAGATAGTGAATTGGGATTGATACCAAAAAGTTGGAATATTAACAAATTATGTGACATTTCAGAAATTGAAAGAGGATTATCTTACAAGGGAAAACATTTGTGTGAATCAGGTGTTCCAATGATAAATCTTGGAAGTGTAAAAGCAAAAGGTGGATATAATTACGATAAGATAAAATTTTACAATGGGGATTACAAGCAGAAAAACGTTGTTAGTAAAGGTGATATTATTATAGCTAATACTGATATGACATCGACTAGAGATATATTAGGAACACCAATAATGGTTCCATCAATTTATCACGGTGACATAATATTTTCACATCATCTCTATGCTTTAAGAAAGATGAAAATCAGCAGAAGTTATCTATATTATTATTTAAAATCAGATACTTTTAAAAGCATAGCAGAAAATTATGCTAACGGAACTACAGTATTGGCAATTGCTAAAAATGATGTTGAACAAGCTCCAGTTTTAATTCCATCCGATGTGGTTTTAAATCTCTTCTCTTCAATTGTTGATAATGTAATCGATACGGTCTCAAATAATGAAGTTCAAAACATTAGTTTAACGAAAACTAGAGATGAACTCCTACCCAAATTAATGAATGGTGAAATCGAAGTATCGAATGAGGAGTGATTTTATGGCTGTTAAAGTATTCTTTGAATCTGATGTAGAAGAAGCTACACTAGAATGGTTTCAGGAACTTGGATATCAAACTGAGTTTGGTCCAAACATTGCTCCTGAAGGACCATATCCAGAAAGAACATCTTACACTGATGTAATACTTATTGAGCGATTAAAAGAATCGCTTTTTCGCTTGAATAAATCGCTTCCTAAATCAGCTATTGAAGATGCTATCAGACAAATAAGGATTCCAAAACAAATAGCCCTTATAGAAAATAATAGAACATTCCATAAGATGATCACTGATGGTGTCGATGTTTCATATCATGATCAAACAGGTAGACTAGTACACTCTCTGGTTAAGCTCTTTGATTTCAAAGAACTTTCAAATAATGACTACTTAGTAGTTAATCAGTTTACTGTAGTTGAAAGTAGAGTTGAAAAAAGACCAGACGTTGTTGTTTTTGTCAATGGACTACCTTTAGTTGTCTTTGAACTAAAAACAGCATCAGATGAAAACATATCGATTAAGTCAGCTTTTAGACAAATTAAAAACTACCAACAGTCAATTAGTAGTTTGTTTGTCTATAATTCTTTTAATGTGATTAGTGATGGCTTGCATGCTAAAGCAGGTACAATAACATCCGATGAAGACAGATATATGACCTGGCGTACAACTGATGGTAAAGAAATCGCACCAACGACCATACCTCAATTAGAAACACTGATTAAAGGGATGTTTGATAAGAAGAGATTCTTAGATATTATTAAGCAATACGTTTTATTCCAAAAACATGAATCAGGTTATATCAAAATCCTTGCTGGGTATCACCAATATCATGCTGTTAATACGGCTTTAGAAAAAACATATGAAGCAACTTCAGCACACGGTGATAGACGTATCGGTGTTATATGGCATACCCAAGGTAGTGGTAAATCACTTTCAATGGTTTTTTATGCAGGTAAACTTGTAATCTCACAAGAACTATCTAATCCAACTATTGTCATCATTACAGATAGAAATGATCTAGACGATCAACTCTTTTTAACGTTCTCTAAATCAAGTGATTTATTAAGAAGTATTCCTGACCAAGCAACATCAAGAGAACATTTAAAGGAATTACTTAACGGTAGGGATTCGGGTGGTATCATTTTTACTACCATTCAAAAATTCTCACCTGATGATAACGGAAGCGTAACTACATTAACCAATAGAAAAAATGTCATTGTCTTAGCAGATGAAGCACACAGAAGCCAATATGGTTTTAGTGCTAAAGTCGTTAAATCACAAGATGAAGCATATGAAAAATATGGTTATGCAAAATACCTAAGAGATTCATTACCAAACGCATCATATATCGGTTTTACTGGAACACCTATTGAAACAACAGATAAGAACACAAGAGCTGTCTTTGGTGATTATATCGATATTTATGATATGTCACGAGCAGTTGAAGATAAAACAACCGTTAAGATATTCTATGAAAGTAGAATCGCTCAAATTGACTTTACGGAAGAGTATGATTTGATTGATGAAAACTATGATGAAATAACAGAGTATCAAGAAGAAACTCAAAAAGAAGGCCTAAAACGTAAGTGGGCAAGACTTGAAGCTATTGTTGGTTCAGCATCAAGAATTAAGACAGTTGCTAAAGATATTGTAGAACACTTTGAAAAAAGACAAGCAACCATGGAAACACCTGTAGGTAAAGCCATGATAGTTGCAATGTCTAGAAGAATTGCTGTTGAACTCTATAATGCAATCATTGAAATTCGACCTTCATGGCATTCAGAAGATTTGCTTAAAGGTAAAATTAAAGTTGTTATGACTGGGTCTTCTAGTGATCCTGAAGCTTGGCAAAAACATATTGGCACTAAGCAAACTAGAGAAACACTATCGGAAAGAATGAAAGATAATAATGATGAACTTGAATTAGTCATTGTAAGAGATATGTGGTTAACTGGATTTGATGTACCAAGTATGCATACCATGTACATTGATAAGCCAATGCAAGGTCATAACTTGATGCAAGCCATCGCGAGAGTGAATCGTGTATTTAAAGAAAAACAAGGCGGACTTGTTGTTGATTATATAGGGATTGCAGATCAACTAAAGAAAGCCTTAATGCAATATACAGATAATGACAGAGAACAAGTAGGTGTAGACACCGCACTAGCTGTTTCAGTAATGTTAGAAAAACTAGATATCGTAAGAGATATTCTCCACCAGCATGATTATTCAAAGTACTTTGGAGACAGATATAGTGAAAAACTTCAAATAATTATGGAGACAATTAATTTTGTTATTGGCTTAAGAGAAGAAAGAAAAAACGACTTCTTAAAATTTGTTTCAGAACTCTCTAAAGCCTATTCACTATGTTCAACGACGAAAGAAGCAGAAAAACACAATATTGAAATTGGGTTCTTTAAGTCTGTAAGAGCAGGTATAATCAAAATTTCAACAGATACAAGCAAGAAAAAATCAATTGATCAACTCGATTCAGAACTTAATCAATTAATTTCAAAATCACTTAAGTCTGACAAAGTTATTGATATCATGGCTGAGATTGGATTATCAAAACCTGATATCTCAATCCTGTCTGAAGAATTCCTTGAAGAGTTTAAGAAGATGGATTACAAGAATGTTGCTATTGAACTTCTTAAGCGACTCATTAAAGGAAAACTTAGAATGATTGCAAGAAAAACAATTGTGCAGTCAAGACAATTCTCTGAATTGCTTGAGGATGCATTAGCCAAATATCAAGCTAGATTAGTTGATTCTACTGTTGTCATTCAAGAATTAATTGAGCTAGCAAAAGATATTACAAAAGCGGCTGAAGCAGGTAAGGAATCTGGTTTATCAGAAGATGAGTTCGCATTTTATGAAGCATTATCGTCAAATATGACCGCAAAAGAAGTTATGGGAACCGATATTCTAAAAGAGATTGCAAAAGAACTTACCAAAAAGATTAAATCTAGTACAACAATAGATTGGAACATTAGAGAGTCGGTTAGAGCAAAAATCAGATTCGAAATTAAAGTTTTATTAAAAAAGTACAATTATCCACCAGATGATCCGAAAGATCCCAATAATTACGATAAGTCAGTCCAAATAATAATGGAACAAACTGAACTAATCGCTTCTGAGCAATTTTGATTTAAGGAGATTACTATGGACATTTTAAATTTACAAAAATTTCTTTCTAAAATCGTTGAATCAAAAAAAATGAAGATTTATGTAATCAAAGGTATTGAATTTACTGATTTTTCGTGTTCCGTAAAACCTTTGATAGAACTAGATAAAAATGAAACAATTACATTTGACAAAACTTTAAGTAGAAAAATATTGAGTCAAATTAACTCTAATTTGACACAGGAAACGGCATTTTATGCTAAATACAGTGATTTTCGTATTCTAAAGGATTTAAACCTGCTTGGGATAATTGATGGTTATGGTTATGAAATTGAAATTGTAGATTATAATTTTTTTGGTCCGATTTACGCTGAAAGAATTAATGATTTATCTTTGATTGAGAAAATCTTAAATGATTTTAACAGTGAACAAGATACACCAGTACAAAGAATTTTCTCAGATATAGAAATCAATGATGATTTAATTATTTATTCATACAATGAGTTAGAAGTAACAATTAAAAGAGTTCATCATTGGAATGATGGTAAAAAAACTAATATTGAAGTAAAACAAATGAACGATGATTACGTGACCATAACTACTGGTACAAATATCAAAGAAGTTGTATTTCTTGTTTTACATGCAATTGCTGAAAATCTAAAAATAGCTGTAAACTTTAATTCAAAGGTAACTCTCGACGAACTACTGACATTGATTATCTCATCTTTAGTTAAAATCGAGTATCCTGTATTTAGAATTAAAGACGAGGGTTTTAAAGAAGATCCGCAAACTGATGTTGAATTTATCAATATTTTGAAGAGAATCGATTCAAAGTATACTTTCAGAGATATACCAGTTTACGAAAATCCGTCATTAAATAATAATTTGGTCCAAATATCACAGTACACAATTATTAACGAAATTTATCAAAATGCAGTTCTCGCTAACGAAAACAAAAGGTTTTATGACACTTTTGTAACTGCCTCTACAGGAGCAGGAAAATCAATTATGTTTCAAATACCTGCAGTAAGATTGGCAGAAGAAAAGAAATTGATGACGATTGTTATTAGTCCATTAATTGGTTTGATGAATGATCAAGTATCGAATCTAAAAAAGATGACTGATTTAGCTGCAACTATAAACTCAGAGTATACACCATATGAAAAAGATAAAATAAAAGAAGAAATAATGAAAAAATCAATTTCGATTTTGTATATCTCTCCTGAAACGTTGCTATCTAATTCTGATGTTTCGTCGTTAATTGGTGATAGAGAAATTGGATTGATGGTCATTGATGAAGCACATACGGTAGCTACTTGGGGGAAAAGTTTCAGACCTGATTATTGGTATTTAGGTGATTTCTTACGTTCATTGAGAAGCAAAGTTAAAAAATCATTTCCAATCGTAGCTTTTACAGCAACTGCAACCTATGGTGGTGTAGATGACATGTATTATGATATTGTTGATAGTCTATACATGAATGTTAAAAAGCCATACATTGGAAAAGTGAAGCGTGATAATATTTCATTTAGAATCAATCATGTGAATAGACGCATAGATTATCGTAAGGAAAAAAACGAACTTGTAGTTGCAAAATTAAATAAGTTTATTCAAAATGAAGAACAAACATTGGTGTATTTTCCTTATAAGAGTTCACTTAAACAGGTACATGATGGTATAAAAGCAAATTTTAGAGATAATGTTGGCATCTACCAGGGTGGATTAGATAAATTAGAAAAAAATGAAACTCTTCGTGATTTTAAAAATGGTACGATTTCAATGGTTTTGGCGACAAAAGCATTTGGTATGGGAATAGACATAGATGATATTAAAAATATCTATCATTATGCACCAACAGGAAATCTAGCAGACTACGTCCAAGAAATTGGTCGTGCTGCAAGAAAACCGAATATAAGGGGATATGCCCATACAGACTTCTTTGAACAAGATTTCAAGTTCATTAATACACTTTTCGGGTTATCATCCGTAAAACTTTTTGAAGTTATAGGAGTGATGACAAAAATCCTAGACATTTATAATAAACAAAAGAAACGTAATTTGCTCGTATCTCCAGAAGAATTCGCACACATTTTTAACGGCGATACATCTGAAGAAATTGATAATAGACTAAAAACAACCTTATTGGTTATAAAAAAAGATTTAGAAGATATTGAAAAAGGGTACTCTTTAATCTTTAAACCAAGAAGTATGTTCACTAAAGGATTGTTTTTGATAAATGACGAGCATTTAGACTTTTTTAATAAAATTGGATGGATGCCATTCTTGTCTATATTCAAAACTAAAGATTTGCTAAAAAGACAAAATGGTAATGAAGAAATTTCTTATATGGGTGATGTTTATGAACTTGATTTTAAAGAACTTTGGCAGAATAAATACCGTGAGTTAGCGTTTGGTAGTTTCAAAGCTAAACTGTTCGAAGATAAATTAGATGATGTGAGACTATGTAATAGATTAAAAAGCAAATTATTACTTGAAATTGAGACATTGAATGAGCACAATTTCAATTCATGTAATAAGAGTTTAATGGGTTTTCTCCAAATCATCGAGAACATTTTGGACTATTATAAACAAATGAATTCACATTTCACAATTAGTGACTTTGCTAAGAAAGTCATCCAATACGGTCCAGATTATGTGAAGTCACAAACACAAAGTGAACTCGTCTCAAGCAGTGTCTTGTATTTATTAAACAGTTTTGAACTATCAAACAATACAAAAAGTCATTTCTTGCGATTCAACACGGATACTGAAAAATACGAGGTAACTAGTTCTCTTTATAAGAGCAAAAAAGATTTAATTATTAAATCAGCGATTAAATCATTATCGACAGTTGGGTTAAAAAGAAAACACCACTTTCTTGAAGATAATAAATACAGATCTGATAGTATTAAAGCAAATTTAATATTGATATTTACTCAAATTTTTGAATTGATTGGTGTAGCAACTTACAAGATCAAAGCTGGCGATAGACCAGAATTTTTCATACGTATAAACAATGAGAATGAATTATTAAAAATGACAAAACCTTTCTATAACTCAGTAACGATAACTCGAATTAGAAGAAGACATGAGAATTCTAAAGACATAATGCATCATTTTTTCACAAAACTAGACGATGACAACTCCAGGTGGAATCTAATAGAAGATTACTTTTTGGGAAATGATATCATGAATGAAGTGGTAGCTAATAATAAGAAAAGCACGGGATGATTATTAGAGTAGTCTATAAGTAAATTTACGAAAGATTATACTTTTAGACAAGTGTTGTTCTTGTTAATATCTTCACGTAACGAGATGACACAAAAACACCCTTAGAGGTGTTTTTATTTATGTATAAAATATTCTTTCAGTTTATTGTAACAACTTCGTTAACTTGTTATAATGTTATTATGTTATCGATATTTAATTATTGGAGGGTTTATCTTGAGAGTCATATATAATTGGGCATCTTTGTTTAAAGATATCCCTAAAAACAAAAGAAATAC
>Ga0074195_1004437_pt1 | contig 11567 bp, 10 predicted proteins | sample EPASupsiteHSE623_FD_64525 | JGI IMG/M metagenome (GOLD analysis project Ga0074195, IMG submission 64525) | Bioremediated contaminated groundwater from EPA Superfund site, New Mexico - Sample HSE6-23 | ecosystem: Environmental > Aquatic > Deep subsurface > Groundwater > Contaminated ...
TACCGAAGGAAAAAATGAACATAAACCAACGGCATATAACAGGCCTGTAAAACCAATGCTGCTAAGGGTTTTCTTCTTAGCGAAGGTTGTAACGGCACATGGTTTTACAGGCGAGACGTTATGTGCAAGCGTAAAAAACATTAGTACCATGAAAAAAATATTTTTTATAGTCTCAATTTTCTGGATTGTCACCAACTCATATGGACAAACACAACTTGAATTAAGTGAATCACAGTTTAAGCTATATGAAAAGGCAGATAAAGAATTAAATTTTATTTATCAAAAAATATTAAAAGAATATAAAGCAGATACAGCATTCATAAAGAATTTGAAAACAGCTCAAAAATTATGGATTCAATTTAGAGATGCAGAGATGAAAATGAAATATCCAGAGAGAGAACCTGGATATTATGGAAGTATTCAACCATTGTGCTGGTCAATATATTTGACGGAACTAACTCAATCACGTTCTAAGACATTAAACATTTGGTTGGATGGTATTGAAGAGGGAGATGCTTGCGGTGGAACTGTAAAAAGAAAAGAATAATATTGAAAACGCCTGCACATAACGAGCCGTCAGCCGAGCAATGCGGGCGGTTTCCGGAAGCTGGCATTCACCGGGTCTGCAAATGATGGAGGTATGGAGAAGTAACAACAAGTAAAACCCGCACTGCGGCTGCCGGCGGGGCGTTAGCGGCAACTTAAAAGGAAAATACTAACTAATTCTTTCAATAAATCATGGAAACATCGGAATTCAGAAGGCCAATCAACATAGTGTTTCTTGCTTTGGCGGTACTTAGTCTTATGTTTGGATCTTATTATTATCATATTAGCAAAAGATTTAAGGAAATAAGTTTTCAAGTTGATCAAGTTGCTTCTAAAATATTTGATTCAAAAAACACAACTTCTTGTCTACACCTTTTAGATAAAGATTCACTTCCTATTACTGAAGATGTGTTTTATATAAGAGGTAAAATTTGGAATAGTGGGAACCTTTCAATTCAAAATTCGGATATCAGGATGCCATTAACAATTAATATTGAAAATTGTAATCGTATCCTAGATTTTAAAATTGAAAAACAATATGAAGACTCAACACAAGGGTTTACATTAAATAAGATCAACAATAAATGCTTAAAAGTTAATTGGCGATATTTTGATCCAAACAATGGTTTTTCCTATCAAATCATTTATCTGGGAAAAGAACAAGTAAATTTTTCTTTAAACGGCAAATTATTAGATGTTTCAGATTTTAAAGAAATAAGCAATGATAAGAAGGGAACCCTTTGGTATATAATTGCAGGTGGAATCATAGCATTTCTATTCGGTTTATTTGCCGATAGAATATTCCCTGCTTTGCTTGGTGGAAAATCAAAGATCTCCTTTGTCTGGCGGTTGATTATTGTGATAATCTGTGGTATGCTAATTTCGTTTTTCATTCAAATATATTTGCCAAAATTAATGCAACCATTAATACCTTTTTAATAAAAAGGTTGAGCAAGGAAAACATAAAAGTATGCCGCTAACAGGCCTGTAAAACCAATGCTGATAAGAATTTTCTGCTTATCGGGGGTTATTACGGCACATGGTTTTACAGGCAAAGCGTTAGGGGCAAAATTAATATTATGACGTTACCAGTTATTGAAAGAGAAAACAACAAGCACAGAAAAATATTTCTTGTGGCAATTTTTATTTTAGTCCTAATCATATTGGCTAATTACTATAACATCTTTGCTGAAAACTTGACTCTGATTTTTCTAGGAATCCTGATTGTTTGTTTTTTAATATTGATGATTAGTATCAATAATTTTAAGAAAATAGGATATATAGTTTTCACTGAGGATACTATAGCATTCCACAACACTCAGGATAAAATAAATCATGAATTTGAAATACAAAGCATAAACCGAATAAGATTAATTTACACTGGCATTAAGGGACAATTAGTCAAAGGCAGGCTGTTATTCGGTCAAGTATATGTCGAGGGTGGCGTTAACAAAATCGAAATTATTACCCAAGAGAATGCACTTATACAATATGAAATTCTCATTGACACGGAATCATTGCTTAATCATATTGAACGTGCTTTTTATCTGATTGATCAAAAACACAAGAACAAAGTTGAATTACTAAAGGAAATGAAACAATAAATTCAGCCCCTAACATGCCGCTAAATCGCAACAAAACAAGCCTTATTCATTCTTTTTAAAGATTTTGCCTTTGATGCGTTTAGCGGCGGGGCGTTAGGGGGCATATTGATTATGATAGATACTGCCAGAAAATATTATTGCGACTCAAGTTATAATGGCGATAATCCTGCAAAATGGGATTGGCTTCTTAATTATTGCTTTGAAAAAGCTGATTATGTTGAATTTAATATACTTTTCCCCGAAAAAAGAGTGACAGGCTTAAACGCTGAACTCTCATCAGATTTTATTGAAACAAGTAAAAGGAAGAATAAAATTTATTCTAGTGGATCCTATGTTCGATACAAATTATCTGAGAGTATTAAAAAATTTATAAAATCAAAGCAATATAAAGATTGGAGCAATTTTCTCCTTGAAGATATCTCATTTTCAAAGGATGGAATTGAATTTTTCGGGACTATAACTCATGAGAATTATATTACTGGGGTATGCACGTGTCTCATGTGATTAAATCACTAATTAACAGATGAATAAATTATTTTCTTATATGGTACTGGTGAATGCACAACAGCTTGTTGAATCAGTCGATAAAAGAGCAGACCCCGGCTTTTTGACTTGCGCCTGTTGTAGCGGAATGTATATTCATCGAGATAATGTTGCAGGTTTTCTCCACCAATATAGTTCTGGTGGGTTCCGATCAACCATCTTTTTAACAGGGATGCAACACGATGCACATTTGACAATAACTCGTCATCCCCTGATTTTACTTTCATAATCTCGATTTTATGATCATACCCCTTTAAATTTATGCCTTTGTATCCACGCCAGTTATCAGTAGTAATAGTCGAACCAGATTCTACATTGTCTTTTATAAAGGCGAATAAGGTCTTTTTTCGAGCATCAGGCACAACATCTAATCTAACCCGGCCTGTTCCTCTTCCAACTACTTCGACTGCAATGGCGACAACTGATTTGCCATCTGCGCCACGACCACGTTTACCTTTCGATTTGCCACCAACATACGTTTCATCTATCTCTACAGATCCTGTTAGTTTTTCCCGTCCAGGAACCACCATCAATCTGCGAAATTTATGAAGCCAGGTCCAAGCTGTTCTGTAACTCCCGAGCCCCAGTACCCGTTGCAATCCAACAGCACTGACGCCATTTTTCTGAGCAACAATCCACCATAAAGCACGGAAGATAGTTGTCAAGGGCAATTTCGTATTGTGAAAAATAGTTCCAGCAGTAAAGGATAATTCATATTTGCAATGCCGACAGATTATTAACCCACGAGAATTAACCCAACAATCAGTATGATCACATTTAGGACAAATGTAGCCATCAGGGAATCTAACCTGATAGAGATATTCAAGACATTGTTCTTCTTTTGTGAACATTTTTTCAAATTCCAATTGATTGTCCGGGATTTTCATATCCCGCGAATTTACTGATAAATATCACATGAGACACGTGCATACCCCAGATAACAATATTGTTAAAATCCATAATACTGCTAAGGATTTCTATTACTTTTGTTTCAATTTGTTTTTGTTCCATTGTTCTTTTTTTTTAGGATTTTTTCAACAAAGAACCATTTCATAACCATCACCAGAAAAGTGAAATAGTAATAGTATAATCTCCTTTTTTTTATTGTAGGATTTAATTTTTTCACTGTTTGACTTCCAATGTGTTGAAAATGATTGTTAGTAAATTTAAATATTATTATATGTGTAATAAAACGTATATCGTATTATAGTCTACAAATTGATAAAAAAATTATTTTTTGATCCCTCTGATTATTATATCAGTTAATCCATTGAGTCTTTCATCCCAGTTCGGGAATTTTTCTTCAAGTACCATGTCAAATGCCAGGCTTCTTAGCGCACTTACTACTGAATAAGCAAACAGGTCAACTTCATCGTTTAATAAAATCGTGAATTCCTCATTATTAATTCCAAGTATTAAAATTTCTTTTATGGATTGTACTTCCTGAGTATTAAATTTTTTTAGTAAAACCGACACCTGAGTAATGTTATCTAAAAGTTCACCACGTATAACCTTATATAGGATTGCTTTACTTTTAACTGCTTTTAGTGATATGGAAAAATAGACCTTTAGTTTTTCCTCAGCGGTATCGACCTTGTCAATAGCCAATTTTGTTTTTTTGAAAACCTCTACAATTTCATGCTTTACAACTTCATTGAAAATTTCATCTTTACTTTTATAATAATAATACAAAGTACTTTTACCCCGACCCATGGCCTTAGCAATATCTTCCATCGTAGTTTTATGGAGTCCAAATTGCTGAAATAATTTTTGGGCAGACAGTATTGCTTCTGCTTTTAATTGCTCTTCTTTTGAGATTGTTACGTAAGTCATTTCGACTAAATTAGTTTTGCGGTGCAAAGATAATGGCTTTTTATAAATATTTTACAAAACATGTAAAATATTTATAAAAAGTGAACCAAAGTCCTTATTTTCATATAAATAACTCCAAATTAGGTTTTTCCATGTTATTAATCCCTTTTGGACCACATTGTATTATACCGTATAACAAGGCAAGGAGCTTTTATGCGAATCGATATGGTAAGATGTTTTTCAAATTATCTTTCGCTGCAAACATCTTTGAAGTAGAAATTAAAATCACATTCTTAAGTCGTCGGTTTCAGCAAGCGGTTTGGGAGTTCCGTCGAAAGACGGAACGCTTTTATCGTCATAATGAATTCTTTGATTACAGTGAACTAATCCCATAAAAGTTAACTTCCGGTTGCAAGTAGAGGATGTGCAATAATTCCATTACTAATCATGTAATGTTACCTGGGAAATACATTTTTCCCAGGAATGAGTACAACAAGTAGGGGCTATATTAACATAACATGTAGTTATAAAACTGCCGCTACCGCTCATTCCCATCGCTTTAGCTTTTCCCTGCGGACAGTCTTATAACCAAATTATGTTAAATATCCCCGTTAGTAGTACGAGAGGTTTGAGTGGGTGCTTTGCCATCAGTTTCCGGTACCAGTATAACGTGCAATTTGAGTTTGCTGCCTGCATTATCGGTCTGTACCATTCGCGGCTTGCACAGTCTTGGGCTGGTGTTGGCACAAGCTTTTCAAATTGTCACTCCTCCAGCCCAATCCTCGCCGCTCATTGCCTTGGACCTGAATTTACCAGCAGCATGGGTATGCCATCATTCATCACTGCCTGTCCCCGTTGAAGAAAAAACGGCGGCAGGCATCAGAATACATATTCCAGATTCAATCCCTGTCTGGTCAACCTACTGCACCACTCATTCCGGTGGATTGCCTGAAGTGCGGCAACCACCTCCATTCGGGTACAGCAAGTTGCCCTTGAATGCTTATAAATCCAGGGGCGTTATTCAGTACAACGAGTGTCGGCAAAGCATTTTTACCTCGATCTGTAACCCATTAAAGTTAACTTGTTATTCCAGGCTTCACTACGCGCCCTTGCCATGCACCAATTCCCATGGTACAAAAACAATACTGAATACCCGCGGTGCATGTCAAGAACACTCCGCTCACCTTCCATAAAAGTTACTTTAATGAGTTACAGCTATCCCTTTTCCTGATTCCGGCATCGGTAAATGCATTGCCTTTTAAGAAGTTTGAGCAGGTAAACAAACATTAGTCACCAATAACCAGCCACTATAGTGCGTGGCCGGTTATTGTCAGTAAATTTTTCAGTATGCCGGCCAGCTCCTGCCACATTATTTCGCCCTCATTCTTCGGGCTCATAAAGTGGCAGTTGGTCAACTGGCCTTCATCACCGCCAACCCCTACCGTAAATGGTATCGTTTGGCTTGCAATCAAATTCCATCTGATAGCCTTGTTGGGCACCCCATTTCATGCTCGTTCCTCGCATGCATGGCTGCTGCTTGTATAGCGATTAATCTCCGAAAGTAAACTATCACCCATATTTGTTTGGGCATTAGACTATTTAGTATAATCTGGCTTTTTGGGGGAAGATTTAGCTATAAGATACAAAGAAAGAAAAGAGAACTGGTTGACAAATAAAATATTTTGTTACTAATCAATTACTGGCATTAAGAATTCATACACTTTTCATTCCATTCAAGTATTATTTTTCTATTGAGATTTGCGATATTACAAAAATACTCATTAACTACTAACGGGTCTCCTAGAGGGTTTTCATTTGCATTTCTAACCATACACATGGTACAAAACTCTTTATCAGGACATTGAATACATTTAGGAAAGTCTTTTTTGCGCAAATCTCTTAAATATTGTACTTTTTCAGAATTATCCCAAATATCATTGAGAGAAGTTTCTTTCACATTACCAACAATATAATCCTGCCAGCCAGCACATGGATATACATTTCCGTTGTCTGCTATGCAAATAGAGGAATGACAAACGATACAAACAAAATCGTCTGAAGTAATATTCTTTTTCTTCTCAGCTTCCTTTTCCATTTCCTCCAAATATTTTGTATCACTCACGATTTTATCGTCAATTACTTCTTTAATTTCATTAATTGTCAAACGGTTACTCAGATTTTGTGTTGTATGATTATATCTTGCAATGATTACATAATCATCTCCGACACGAATTTTATGTTTCTCTGCCCATTTTATTACATTCTCATAACAGTTTTTGTTTTGTTTCAATATTGGACAACTTATTTGCAATGGGATATCGTTTTCAATCAGTTTCAAAATTGCATTTTTTGTTTTTTTAAAACTTCCTTTCATTTGGGTTATTTCATCGTGAATATTGGAATTCATTGAGTATAATGAGACTTGAACACCTAAAAGGGGGTTTGCTTTCATTTCATTAGTAATTTCATCATTAAGTAATGTCAAATTACTAAGAACATTAACTGAGAAATCATATTCTTTGCATTTTCTTAAAAAATCACAAAAGTTCCTGTGCATCATTGGTTCACCACCACTTAACGTCAAATGCAATAACCTCATATTTTTACATTGTCTTAAAACATCATAAAATAAATCAGGTTCGATATGACTTACTTTGCTATCATGTGGAATATAACAATGTACACATCTTTCATTGCACTTGCTTATAATTTCTATGTGCAAATTTGTAAGCTGAGGTTTGCTTTTAAAGTATTCTTCTAAAAAATCCTGTGTGGATTTTTCAGGATGCATAAAAGTCAAAGAAGAATCCTTATTTATTATTTCGGGTTTTAATGTCTTGTACGAAAACCCCGTATCTTTTTCATCGCATTCATGCAACGTTTCGCCAGATACAATAAATCCATCCCGTTCAAGCATGTAATAAAATTCTCTGGCATCGTTCTTTATTGTTCTTATGTCAACATCTGAAAATTGCTTCTTTATTTTTTTTGCAAGCTCATCAAGGTTTTGTGGTTTTCTCCCTAAAACAGACAAAAATACTGCCCCACTTGCCGATAGAATTTTGTCACCGATGTCGTTTTCGTTATTATCAGTCTGCTTATATCCGAAATTCCTGTTGTCCGTTAAGTACCCAAAGGACTCATAGTTTCTGAATATTACATAAGATTTTTGCTTGAAAAACATTTCAACATCTCCTTAAGTAATCAGGCGACGAATTTTAATAGTTTAAACTCGTCGCCTGATTAAATTGTCCATTATTTTCCTCCACGTGGCTTTGGTGGATTACATGGTCTTCCACTTGGCTTACTATCAGGATTGCAATTTGCCATCTGTACAGTACTTTGTGCCAAGATTTTAGGTTTTGTGTAAATCATAGGTTCATCTCCTTTCTAAAGAATTATTACTTTTGTTATTAAGCACGATGTAAAAATACAGAACCAAAACTATTTTTCAAAGCTTTATTAGGTATTAATTTTAACTGACCACTACTGAAGATGACCAACACATCGGCCCAGTCTTGATGCAATTACTTCGATGTTATTTCCTGATAAAAGAGCTATCCTTATTCTTCAACAGCATATCAGTAAAATTCTCTAATAATTTTGTTGATTAATAGTGAAAGATATTTTTATGGTACAAACAAACCGTACTGTAATGAAAACCCTCAACTTTTCTCAAAAACTGGCTATAAGCGATCTTTTTATCGAGAAAATCATTATATTTCTACTACTCGCTTGTGGGCAATTACCTCATAATTTCTGTAAACGTAACTGTCTTATCTGCACTCTTCGCTCATTACCCTGGACCTGATATTACCGGCAGCATAGGTCTGCCGTCATTCGTCTCTGCCTGCCCCCGTTGAAGAAAAAACGGCGGCAGGCATCAGAATACTTATTCCGGATGCAAATCCTATTTGGCCAACCTACTGCACCACTCATTCCGGTGGATAGCCTGAAGAGCGGCCCCCACCTCCATTCGGGTTCAGCAAGTTGTCCATAAATGCTTATCAGTCCAGGGGCGTTATTCAGTACAACGAGTGTCGGCAACGCATTTTTACCTCGATCTGTAACCCATTAAAGTTAACTTGTTATTCCAGGCTTCACTACGCGCCCTTGCCATGCACCAATTCCCATGGTACAAAAACAATACTGAATACCATCGGTGCATGTCAAGAGCGCTCCGCTCACCTTCCATAAAAGTTACTTTAATGAGTTACTGCTATCCACTTTCTTGATTCCAGCACCGGTAAATGCCTTACCTTTTAAGAAGTTTGAGCAGGTAAACAATCATTCGTCACCAATAACCAGCCACTAAAGTGCGTGGCCGGTTAATGTCAGCAAATTTTTCAGTATTCCGGCCAGCTCCTGCCACATTATTTCGCCCTCATCCTTCGGCCTCATAAAGTGGCAGGTGACCGTTGACTAATCTTTTTTCTGTTAATGTGATTTTACACAGTCGAATAATTTGTTCCTGGACTTGTGCCGTGCTTTTCTATCAGGTTTTTTTTAACCAAATCAGGGAGGATTCGTTTTACTGTCGGTCCAGGTATGCCTAGTTTTTTAGCAATATCGCCGGATTTACAACCGGGATAGTTCCCGATAAAGAGAACAATTATTTTAAAAATTATACGATATGATACGATATGATTCTATTTGTTACGTTGTCAATTCGATACATTTCCAGCAATTCAATAATCGGCAGTTGGTCTGAAAGCATTCACCTCCGCCAACCCGTACCGAAAATGTTACCGGTTGGCTTGTTATAAAATCCCGTTTGCCAGCACTGTTGGGCGCCCCATTTCATGCTCGTTCCTCGCATTCATGGCGTGCCCGTGGTAAGCAATCATTCACCATTTGCAACCATAATACAAATTGGTTTTGGCATGAGTCCAATCAATGTGCGACCATTACAATTCTAATTCACATTTCAAAGCTCTCTTAGTGGTCAGTTCCCAGCAGCTTACTGCGAAAAAGAAATATCTTTGTGGTATGAGCGAAAGCGAATACATACATATATCGCATAACTGTACTTTAAGTGAAAATAGCGATATAAGGTAATTTCAAAGATTAATTACTGTGGCTTCAGGATGGTCTAACCATTCCACCACTCGAACATTTGACGAATCAGATATTCTTACTGCGTTTAAAAGTTTGCACCATAATGATAACAGGAAATTCTCTGATCTTTTATTATTTACAAATTTTGTGAAATCTACTTTTAAAGAGCCGTAATCTCTGATATGAGCGGTTCCATTAAAAACTATTACTCTCCTATAATCTGGAGTATGATTTAGTGGATAAATGAGCGGTGTGATAAATTCCAATGCATTATCGGTTAAAAATAATTCAGGAATATTCCCAGAATGGACATAGTAGTTTGTCCATTCTTCGACCTTCATTAGGATTGTCAAATTAACAGGCAAAGTAATTCTATTATGAGGGGACGATGTTTCTTTTTTAATAAAATCCCACGCTATATGTGGACTAACCCTAACACGATTACCATTGCCATCTGTAATTCTTGTGTAGCCAAGTGTCTGCTTTGCATATACCTCCAGTGTCTGTCTGATTAAAAAGATCGATATCGGAATCAATTCTCGTGGGTAGTAGGCATTTAGGTCAAGGTTCATTATTCGGCAACTGACATCAAATATTTCCCGTGCCTCCTGAGCGGGTCTCACCCCTAACCTAAAATTTAGTGGATTATGCCTAATATTTATTTCAGTATAGGCTACCACATTATAAAGGTCGTATGCCAGTATTTGTAAAATCGGTCTAAATTGTTCGAAATTTCCAGCATTTATTAATTGTATATAACGGTGTAAAGTAAAATGTGCAGCGTATAGATGATTTTTGAACACATCGTCCGCTTCTCTCTCTCTCCACTTTCTTTTGAATATTTGTGCTGAAAGCTGCAATGGAGCTATTACTCGATTACCAAGAACTTCATTGTTCAGTCCATCAAAATAAGTTACAAAATCTAAGAAAGATTGATGCTTCTGTGCATTATCTAAACCAGCATTATCTAAATCATGTATGAATTCTAATAGGCCCATATATGTATTTTTCAGAATGAAATTTTAATTAGGAAGAACTTCAGAAGTTTCTAAGAGTCTTTCCGCATAAGCAAACGCAGGAATTTTAACCCAGTTGCTGGATATTATGAATATCCATACCAATAAAAAAATTACCAAAATAATTTGTGAGAGATAGAAACTTACTGGAAAGAATGTAAATAACTGAAATCCATTCTTATATGATTGATACAAATAGTTCCCCAACAAACAGATTAAAATGAAACCAATGGATAGCTCCTTTAAGGCCCACAAGTTTCTTCTAAAACCATAATTTATATTTTCTTTGAATAGGAGCGGATATGCTTTTGTATCACGAGTATGTGAAATTAAAAATTTCGTCCATGCTTGAAATTGAATATTATGATCCTTATCCTGATCTCCTGAAATTTGCACTGGACATAATTGGGATAATTTATCAATATATCTTGATTTTGTTGCAGTGTCAAGATGATTGTCAGATTTTCTGAGAATCTGAACTGATGGCATTCCTCCCCACATTTTCCATAATTGTGGTTCTTTTAATTTACCCCTATCCCGACCGAGGTGAGATAAAAAATATGTTAATACTGCGGTGAGACCCAATGAAGACAAGGACTGATACCACTCCTCGTAAATAATGGAATAAAATACACCAAGGATTATGATTGGCATGAAAAAAATAATCATTGGGTATATCCGTGCATGTAATGAATATTTATCCATAACTCCTAATGTTCAATCCTTTTATGAAATTCGCACATGTAAAAGATTTTTAAATGAGGGATCATTTGAATAACCGAAGGAAACAAATACTTCTCCATCTGAATTTGTCGTCAGGCATTTTCTCGTTTCATGAGAGCCATTACCTTTGTGCACAGTCCAACCTCGGCTTTTTTGAGAATAGCGATCAGAGGCACTCGTATCAACCTTTGAACCATCTGAAACGATTGTAATATAAGGATTGACAAGATTGATGAAATCTATATTGAACCCACTCTCCCGACCA
>Ga0074195_1004438_pt1 | contig 11566 bp, 8 predicted proteins | sample EPASupsiteHSE623_FD_64525 | JGI IMG/M metagenome (GOLD analysis project Ga0074195, IMG submission 64525) | Bioremediated contaminated groundwater from EPA Superfund site, New Mexico - Sample HSE6-23 | ecosystem: Environmental > Aquatic > Deep subsurface > Groundwater > Contaminated ...
TAAAATAACAATTAACTGATTACCCGGAGTGAACGAATCAAGAGAATCACCATCTATACATGCAGATGCAATTCTGAATTCTTTATTCCTAAGCGACAGAAGCATTTCGTTAAGTTTTCCGTAAATAACATTCACCTTGTTAAAAGCCCCCATAGAAGACTGTATAACCTTTGGATTATATATATCGGCACAGTATTCGGAGCAAAGCACATAATTTATTCCAAACCAGGCAGCATTTCTGAATATTGTTCCTGTATTACCCGGATCCTGCACATCGTCAAGTGCAATAATCAGACTTCCTTTTACATCACTTATTTTTTTTTGAACCGGGATCTTGCAAACAGCAATAATATCCTGCGGTGACTTAAATGAACTGCATCGCTCAATTTCAGATCTGGTTGCAAGCTTAATGTCTGACCTTACTTTTTTGCTTACATCTGAATTTAATGCTATCCATTCTTCTGTAGCTATTATCATCTCCGGAACAGATTGTGAATTTATCATTTCTTTAACGATCTTATGACCCTCAACAGCAAATAACCCTGATTCTGACCGGCCTTCCTTATGATGAAGGGACCTTATCAGCTGAATTTCTGACTTTGTAAGCATACGCAAATATAGGAATATGCCTTAAATAAAATAATAATGCTAATCAGCTTAAATAAAAAACATTTACTGCTTAATTTATCAAATGCTGAAATAATACGTGAAGAAACAGATGAGTTAAATTAACGCTAAGTCAATTTAGTAATAATAAATGATTACTATTTGGTATCCTCTGATTTTTGCTCTACAGACACTTTAACTTCAGGTACCTGCCACTTTCCAAATTTCTCTTCAACAGAAGGATATACCTTCATCACAGCATCATTAAGAGGCACATAAACAAGTGAACCGTTTTTAACATCATTATTTACATAATAGCCGTTAGGGTCGTAACGATTTATTATTACAATAAGCACTCCAAATATTATAAGCACCTTTGCGGCTCCAAGAGCCATGCCTGCTATTTTGTTTATTGTACCCAAAGCAGCTTTTGAAGTAGCCTTGGTAAGAGCTTTTGCAATAAGATGAACTAAAATTATTACTAAAAGGAATACTATCAGAAAACTTGTTATAGGAAGGTATTTCCAGTCGGTGCTGAACCAAGATGCCAGTTGCTGAGAAAGCCAGTATGAAAAGTGAATAGAAGCCCATACTCCAAGTAGTAGTGCAATGACAGAAGCTGCTTCAAGAAAAAAGCCCTTTGTAAATCCCTTGTAACCAAACCAGGCAACCGGCAACAGAATTATTATATCTAAAATATTCATATCCTGCTTTTTTAACAAAAATAACCTCCAAATGCTATGTTTTTAACACACTGTCCTGATAGTTATTAACAATCAGAAGTAAATAATGTGCGTTTTGTTTTCAATATTAAAAACAAAAGATAATAAAAGATCAGACTTTAAAAATAATGGAGTTTACATCTTTCTTACATCCAGCAACACATCACTGAAACCTTCCGGGTTTTTACAAAGCCTGATAATATGTTCAGCCGTTTTCTCAGGTGGCCAGAGCTGTTCTTTTTCTTTGTAATCCCTGAACATTTGCAACATCGGAAAGTCGGCAGGATCTGCTTTTCTTATTTCTTCCTGCATTGGTGTGTCGATTATTCCCGGAGCAACTGAAAATACACTAATTTTGTTTTTTACATCCTTTTGTTCAGTTGCAAGTACCTGTGAAGCCATATCAAGTCCGGCCTTTGATGCACAGTATGTCATCCACGAATTGAATGGATATCTAGCTGCACCAGAGCTTATATTGACTATCACCTTTTTGCATTTTGCTCCCTGATATGTTCTAACAAATTTATCAATCAGAATTAATGGAGCAGTAAGATTAACTCTAATAACGAGCTTAAGATCCTGATGGTCGATTTTACCCACAGGTTTAACAGGGCCTAAAATTCCAGCGTTATTAATAAGATTAATCGATAATGCATCACTATGTTCGGGGAAGTTGAATGTTTTAAGATTTTCATTAAGATCAACCGTGAAATGGTGATAGTTTGGATGATTGACCGTCTTCTTACGGGAAAGACCAAAAACAATATTATCATTATTCTCTAGTAGTTTTTCGGCAATAGCTTTACCAAGGCCACTACCTGTACCTGTTATGTAATAGTAGTTCATATTCTGAAATTTATTGTTATAAGATCAATTGAAAAACCATTCTGACATAAAAATAAGAAAAGGATTTTAACTAACGTGAATAATTTCTGAAAGAATTCTTAATTTTACTTCAAATTAATCAATATGATCAGGTCTTTATTTTACTTCTTTGTTGTTTCATTTTGTTTGTCGGCAGAAATTTCTTCAGGTCAAAAGGATCCTACTCACAGCGATTCTTTAGATATCATGAATTATTCAATAAATCTAAGAATAACCGATTTTACAAATAAAAACATATCGGGCTTTACCGAAATCAAAGCACTTGCGAAATTCACCGATCTGCATTTATTAAAACTAGACCTGCTTGCGTTAACCATAGACAGTATCATAATAAATGGGACAAACACCAGTAACTTTCTCTATAACGACACACTCATTCAGATAGCTCTGCAGACACCAGTGAGCATAACTGACACTATTATTGCAAGGGTTTATTATCATGGTTTTCCCAAAGAAGATCCGGGAGCATCGCACTGGGGCGGATTCAAGTGGGCAGGTAATCAGGCATACAACCTTGGTGTTGGTTTCGAAGCAGATCCTCATCCATTCGGCCGCTGCTGGTTTCCCTGCATTGACGACTTTGTGGACAGGGCTACATATGATTATTACATAACCGTAGACTCTGCCCTGAATCATACAGCTGTGTGTGGTGGTACCCTTCAGTCAATAACTTATAATGGCAATGGAACAAGGACATGTCACTGGAAACAGACAGAAGAAATTCCAACTTACCTTGCATCGGTCGCCGTTGCAAATTACGTTTGTGTCAGGGATACATTTCAGGCATTAACTGGTAATATTCCTGTTGAAATATGGGTAACTCCTGGTGATTCATCAAAGGTGTGGACCTCCATGCCTAAACTACACGAAATCTTCGATTCATACGAAAGCCATTTCGGACCGTATCGCTGGAGCAGAGTCGGCTACGTTTCGGTTCCGTTTAACGCAGGTGCAATGGAACATGCAACTAATATTGCATACCCTTCATTCTGCTTTACCGGCAACAATACATATGAAACATTATATGGGCATGAGCTTTTTCACCATTGGTTCGGAAACCTTGTAACCTGCAAAACGGCACTTGACATGTGGATAAACGAAGGATGGGCTACATACGCTGAAAGTGTTTATCAGGAAGATCTATATTCTATAACCCAGGCAAAGAATTACAGAAGGACTGCACATTGTCAGAATGTTCGTTACAACCATGTGGAAGAGGGCGATTATTATGCATTATACGGTATACCTCACAATCTTACATACGGAACTACAGTTTATGAAAAAGGAGGATTGGTTGCCCATACTTTAAGAGGTCATCTCGGTGACAGCTCATTCTTTGCTGGTATTACTCAGTTTTTGGACAGTATGAAATTCAGATCACTTTCTTCTGCTCAAATGTGCGATATATTAAGTGAAATAACCGGTTCAGATCTTCATGGATTCTTTGATTCCTGGGTTTACACTCCGGGGTTCCCGCATTTTTCTGTTGATTCTTTCGAAGTTGTTCCAAACGGCCAGCAATACGATGTAACTGTGTTTTTGCGTGAAAAACTAAGGGGAAGAACGACCTATTCATCTGATGTACAGTTTTCGATAGAATTTATGGATAATCAATGGAACAGATACAGTGTTCTTACTGACTTCGACGGACCTTTATCAACAAGAACTTTCACAATACCCTTCAACCCGGTGATTGTGATGGCAGATCCCGAAGAACGCACCGCAGATGCTACGACTGACAACTACAGAACTATCAATTCTGTTTCAACTTATGACTTTCCAAATACATATTTTACTGGTATTGCCGATTCTTTAACCGATTCCGCTTTCGTAAGGGTTGAACACAACTGGGTGGCTCCCGACCCATTTAAAACATTTATTCCCGGGCTTTTCATTTCAACAGAAAGATATTGGAAGATAGATGGGATATTCCCTGAGCATATCAAGTTACGCGGAAAGTTCAATTATAACAAATCACTTACAACAAGCGGATTTCTGGACAATCAGCTAATTACAAACACTACCGACTCACTTGTTATGCTGTACAGGCCATCTGCTGCTTACGACTGGCAGATAGTACCCACGAGTAAAATTGGTAATAACATAGCCGGATACCTGTACACCGATTATACTCCGGCAGGAGAATATGCTTTTGGAATATGGGATTGGAACAGGTTTCTTTCAATAAAGGACAATACTATCAGTAAAAGATATATATCCGTTAATCCAAACCCAGCAAAACAGAACATTAAAGTAAGATGCAGCGATGCATGTGACGTGTATGTTTTTAATCTGGATGGAAAGCTTATGATGAGCAGGAAAGTTGAAGGTCAGCATGAAGTTAACATTGATATTTCAGAGCTGAAAAACGGTATTTATATCATTAATGTTACTGACTGCAAAGGGCGAAGTTACAGTTCAAAATTTGTAAAGGAAGAGTAATTTGTAATATTCAAACACAATTACAGCTTCTGAATCCTGTAATAAAATAAAATACAATCTGCAGCTTTTCAATGTGTAAGCTGCAGATTGACTTAAATTTCAAAAATTAAAACGCTATTCCTCAAGCAGGAGGTTTCCGTTAATATCCTCAGCAACAAGTTTAACGTCTCTTGCTACCATTTCACCTTTTTCGTTGTAACTCAGCGAAAACTCTACAGGGTCACCTTCCTTCAGGTCATTGAAATCAGTATCAATAAGGTTACCATAATGGAAGAAAAGGTTATTTGGCGGATATTTAATGAATCCGAATCCTGTTTTAAGACTTAGAATATTACCTGTGTGTCTTTGTTCGTCCACCGGCATAAACTCCTCGTTTGGTTTAGGAATATACTTAACTGTAGACTGCACAAAAAGCTTATTGATAACTTCATCGTTGTCTAAAAGACCTTCATCAATTAATTCATGCATTGTGACAGGATAAGTAACTTCACGGATAAGATCCTGTGATGTTTTTGTAACAACTTTCTGTCCTTCATCATTAATAAACTCGAAATCCCAGCTAAGTACCATTACTCTTGTTCCGATTGAATTCACTTTACGTACAAGAGGAACATAATCGCCATCAGAGGCAATAAGTACAAGCACATCAAACTTTTTATAAATGGAAAGTTCAAATGCCTCGAGCGCAAGCCATACATCAATTTCACGATCCTGTTTATTTCCCTGAAATGTTTTAACCGGGAGATAGTGAGTTATGACGCCTTCTGACATTAGAATGTCATCAAAAACACGGTCATAGTACAGAAGATTGCCCTTCTGACTGGCTTCCTGTGCATTAAGTCTTCCGCGGAAATAATGAGCATCAACAATCTGGCAAAGGTGTTGCTTGGTTTCCTCTAATTTTGACACCTGATTGCAAATAAATTCATGAAGGCCTGAAATACTGATACGGTTTTTCTTTTGGTGATTGTAATTGTAGTAATTGCTGATGTGTAGAAAGTAATTACCATCATAAAAAACACCGATTTTGGTAAGTTTTGTTTGCATAATACTATTTTTTGTAGATTAATTTTCTACAAAAGTACTCATTTTCCGCCTTATTTTATCAGCTATTAAGAATATTTAACCGCAGATTTAAATCTTTGATTTAAAAAAGCAATCTCTGAAATCCTTCATCTCATCCAAGAATGTTTTATCTTCGGTTTTCTGAATTCCAGCAAGCCTTTCGTCGGTCATAACCATTAGTTCCTTTAACTGCATATGCTGGTTTATATATACCATCTCTGTTTCCGGCAGTATTTCTTTCATTGCAAAAGCAATCTCGTTAATAGACATAACCCTGTCCACCAGATTGTATGTTCCGGAAGCAAGTTCGCAGTCGAGCATATTTACAAAAGTTGCTGCAGCTCTTCTGATGTGCAGAAAAGATCTTCTCTGATTTCCGTCGCCATTAATACTCAGGTTCTTTCCGAAACAGGAATTAAACATGAAATTATTAATCACAGCATCGAACCTTAGGCTTGTTCCACATCCATATATATTTGCACAGCGAACGACAAAAGTGTCCATTTTGCCAAAGAGCCGGTTTACATGCTGTTCGCCCCTGTATTTCGAAATACCGTAAAACGACCTGGGATCTGGTATTGAGTTAATATCAATCTCCTCGGATGAAGTTCCGTATACCGAAACACTGCTTGTATATATCATCCTCTTTACATTGCTTTCCTCAAGAGCGTACACAAGTTCAGCTGTACCCCAGTTATTAACCTGTTCGAACAAGTGAGAACTCTCATTTGAAAACGGCGTAGTTACTCTTGCAGCAAGATGATAAACAACATCAACACCTTCGACCAACTGTTTAATTTTTCTTGTGTCAAGCAACTCTCCCTTAATAAACTTTACCTTTCCGCGGGGAATGCCAGAATGCAAAAAAATGTTATAGTTATTTCGGCTCAGATTGTCATATATTATTATGTTTTTTACCTTTTCTGATTTGTTAAGCTGTTTAACAAGCTCTGTTCCAACATAACCGGCACCACCGGTAATTAGCACATTCATATTCTGCTTCGTGTTTATTTTTTTACAATAAGGTCAGTATTAAGGCCACACTCATTTTTGCTCATTCCAAACCATCTTCCAGACCGTTCGTCCTCTCCTGGTTTAATACATCTTGTACATGGCTCACACCCGATGCTTACATATCCTTTTTCATCAAGAGGATGACGAGGTAGTTTATTCTCTTTTATATATGCCCAAATCATTTGCTTTGTCCAGTCAAGCATAGGATGATAACGAATCACTTTATGAGGAGCAAAGTCTTCTGTTTTCATTTCTGCTCTAACGCTGCTCTGATCTGCTCTTACACCATTAATCCAAACATCATATTCTGTAAGAATGGGATCCAAAGGCTGAACCTTATTGAGGTAACAACAATAATCGGGATCTGATGTAAAAAAAAGATTCCCGGCAACATCGCGCTGCAGATTTTTAGGTACCAAAGGCTTTAATCCAATAACTTTCAGACCAAATTCATTCGAAACCCTGTCCTTGTATTCGATAGTTTCAGGAAAAAGATAACCGGTATTCAGAAAAATAACCGGAATAGAAGGATCGATTTTACTAATCAGGTGAAGAAGCACAACGCTCTGTGTCTGAAACGAAGAAGTAGCAAACATTTTTCTTCCCTGATGGTTGTATAATCCAATTTGTCTCTCAATTTCAGGTATTGTCATACCATTATGGTTTAATGCGCAAAAATAGTCTATTAAATTTATATACTATTACTTTTTTAAAATTTTAACTCCAGATTATTCATCAGCTATTATATGATATTGATTACATGTTCTTTAGTGATTTCTAAAATCCATTTTAAGCCCAAATCTCAATAATGTTTCTCCCAGATTCATGTTATATTCAACACCCCCTATTAAAGTAAAACCTTTATATAGATCTTTTGATGAATGTACTACGCTTTTGTCGTAACCATGATTAACATTTATCTCAATTTCCGGACAGATACCTATCCTGTTTATACCGTATTCCTTAGCATAATAGAACTTAATCCAAGTACTTGTAAACGGATAAACTTTAAAATGTATATCGAATCTTCTGGATGAAGTAGCAAGAAAGTAAAAAGCATACGAACCTACTCTTGCCCTGGTTGACTGATCTCCCCGGGCAGCGTGTGGAACATGCAGAAAGCTTATAAATCCTTCAGAATTCAGATAATTGTATGCTTCTTCAGGTGCATAAGGTGGATGCTTATAATTCTTTTCGAGTAATAAACTGAACCCCATTCTTAATTTATTCCAGTATCTGAAGAAATTAGGACCTTTTTTCTGGAAAATGTTGTGCATAAGGTCAAAATCAATTCCGTAAACACGGACTCCGATCATAGAGTCTCTTAGATAAACAGACTGATAGTGATAAACTGTCTTTTCATAATAATCTTTTGTTCTTGCTGTTCGCCAGTAAATAGTCTGATAGAAATTTGGTCTGTCGGGGATCGGTTCTTTTAAACTGAATGGCTTTACCGAAACCGGAGCTCCTTCTATAAGCGTTGATGAACGAATATGAATCTGAGAATAAACCTCTGATATAAGTCCAGAAGAAAAAATTATAATCAGAAGCAATATTCTATAAAAAGTACTATTCATGCTGACCCCTGACATTTGTTCAAGCTATATATCTTTTTATGCAAATATAGAAATAGATTTTGAACTTGCAACTAAGCTGAGTTTGTTCAATTTCCCACAAGGAAAGCCCTGACAGTAACAGTTTTTATATTATAATTCTGGAACCTTGTATTGAATATATATACTTTAACTGATTTCATGTCATCAGGGATGCTCTTAAAGATATAACAAACCCTGAATCGGTGAATACACCTTCTGTACCAGTCAAGATGATACTGTTCGTAGTAATAATTCTGTTTTTCTGCAGTAGATCCGTCCCAGACAATCAATGCATATAATATATTGTCGAATGAATGTATCTCACCCTCCACTTCCACAGCTAAATTCTTTCCCTTAATACTATCTGTTCCAATGTTAATCAACTCATAAAATTCTTTACCTTTTATACTTATGTTTTCAGTATGAACTGTGTCGTATATTTCCTTAAGATCCACATGGCTTTTTCTTTTAAGTAAAATTGTTCCTGACCATTTATCTTCATCTATCTTATCATATTTGCTGAAATCAATTTCATTAAAATGGTTGGGAATTGCAATTACATAGTCTGCAATACCATCGGTATATCCTGAGTGCTGAACTGGTCCCATTATAGGGTCAGTAACATGATCATAAAATGTCCATGCAAAACCCAGGAGTTTCTGTGATGCACCAAGAAAAGGCCTTTCGCCTTTGTAATCGTTTCTTATAAAATCGTAAAAGCGTTTTGGCATTCCCTGATTCTGCCAGATTGTTACACCTGAAAGATTAATGGTGTACATAAACTGGGCTGGTAACAGAATAAATAATAATGCTGATAATCTTAGTTTTTTAACAGGGAAAATATCAAGAAGAAAAACAAAGGAAAGAACCATAAGCGGCCACAGGTACATACCCGTTCTGTCTTCAGGATAATTTGTACCAAGAATTAAATGCTGAGCAAAAATAGCTGTCAGCGACAAAAGAAAAAGAAGTGAAAGAATTAAAGAAAAGTAACTTATGTTTCTCTTAAAAACAGATAGAGCAAACAGAATGATTACAACTGCAAACACTACAATTACAGCAGAGTCTGTAAATAAATTATAACTGCCCCACATCATTTTTTCGAGACACTGAACAGTAAGATTATAAAAATCGTCGCCACCATAATAAAGAGCACCCCTGCTGCTAAGTTCAAATCCGAACCATGCTGCAGGAAGTTTTATCAAAAAAACTGCAATAAGAACTATTATCCAATGAATCAGATTTGTTTTAATCCTGTTAAAGAAAACTGAAATCACAAGTAATGTATCCAATAAAAGAATAACAGGAAGCAATGTAAGATTTGCCCATACGGCAAGCGATCCTAGTATTGCATAAAATATAAGCAGAATTGTCTTCTTTTCTTCGTTCCATTTAAAGAACACTACAATAAGAGACAATAAAAAAGCCATTGAAAGTCCATATCCCCTGTTAAGTGCAAAGAACTCCGTAAATCCATGAGAAAACACCAGTGCTACCAGCAATAGATTTTTTAGCAGTGTTGAGTTTATTCTTCCGCATAATTTCCAGGCAGCAAAAAAGTAGAGTATAAATGAAATCACATTAGGTAGCCTCAGAAAGAATACATCAGGTCCGAAAAATCTGTATATGACAATTGAAATATATGAGTTCAGGACATGATTGTTAGCATCCCACTGAGCTTCGCCCGGAAGGAACTCCTGTTTCTGAATAAAATGGAAATATGTAGCAATCTCATCATGAGTATATGGTACATAAAATGCTCTTAGCAGAAGATAAACGAATATGGTAAAAGCAGTAAAAAACCAGACATTGCGGGTGGTGATAAACTTTTTTACTATATCTGTAAACATAGGTGCAAAAATAATCTTTTCATAAAGAATTCACTAAAATATCAATAATAAACTTGCAGGTTCAAAAAGAGACATTTAATGATCTGCTTATTACTAATGTTATCTTTTGCTTAAGTACCCTTACATTGATTTTTTACCGGATGAAACAACTAAAACAAAAAATATATACCTTTATAAAAAAAATCCTATGAAAACTTTTTTTACGATACTTGCACTTTGCCTTCTTTCAACTGTAATGTTCTCTCAGAAGATCAGCAATTATGAAAAGCCATGGTTCGAAGATAACCACGTTGTTAAGCAGCCCGCATACAATGCTGCGATGGACAATTATGATGTTAAGTTTTACTTTCTGAATCTTACTGCTGGTAATGGTTCAAAAAACATCAGCGGGTCTGGCAGTATGTTGTCAACTGTTTTAGTAAATAATTTTTCTGAAATAATTGTAGAGTTGATTTCTTCCCTTACTGTAGATTCTGTGTGGGTCGACAGTACAATTAATACGTATACCCGTTCAGGTGATGAAATAACAATTCCACTTGGTTCGCAGCTAAATTCCGGAGATAACTTTTTCCTTACAGTGTTCTATCACGGGTCTTCCTCCGGGTCAGGCATAAAAAACCAAACTTCACCTTCATGGCAAAGGCAGGTCACATATACTTTGTCTGAATCATATCACGCTCTCGACTGGTTCCCCTGCAAACAATCACTTACCGACAAGGCAGATTCAGCCTGGATCTTTGTAACTGTTGGCAATGCTTTAAAGGTTGGATCGAACGGAAAACTCACACAGATAGTACCTGACGGAACAACAAAAAGCAGATATGAATGGAAGACCAATTATCCGATCGACTATTATCTGATTTCATTATCAATAAGTGATTATCAGGAGTACAACATCTATGCACATCCGGCTGGAGTAAGTGATTCTATCCTCATTCAGAATTACATTTATCCGAATTCAGGATTTCTTCCTCAGTATCAGGCATCGATAGACGAAACCGACGATTGTATTGAATTTTTATCTGAAATATGGGGGATTTATCCTTTTTATCTCGAAAAATACGGTCACTGCACTGCCCCATTCAGCGGAGGTATGGAGCATCAGACAATGACAAGCCTCGGATACTTCAATTTTGAGCTTGTTCTTCATGAACTGGCTCACCAGTGGTTCGGCGATCATGTCACATGCGCTACATGGCAGGACATATGGGTCAACGAAGGCTTTGCAACTTATTCAGTTTACCTGGGACTAGACAGCCTTTATACGTATGCTGATGCACAGACATACATGTCGGACATGCATGACGATATAATGAGTGCAAACGACGGAAGTATTTATATCCCTTTTGCCGATGTAAATGATGAAGCAAGAATATTCGATTACCGC
>Ga0074195_1004439_pt1 | contig 11562 bp, 4 predicted proteins | sample EPASupsiteHSE623_FD_64525 | JGI IMG/M metagenome (GOLD analysis project Ga0074195, IMG submission 64525) | Bioremediated contaminated groundwater from EPA Superfund site, New Mexico - Sample HSE6-23 | ecosystem: Environmental > Aquatic > Deep subsurface > Groundwater > Contaminated ...
CAGCAACAATAATGGCGTGATCGATAGCGGCGAACTGCTGGGCACGGCTACCGTGACAGCCGGCGGCGACTGGAGCGTCACCCCGACCACGGCGATGACCGCAGGGACGTACCAGATCAAAGCCAATGTCACCGACCTCGCAGGCAATGTCTCCGCAGCTTCCACCGCCCTGGCCCTGACCATTGACACCAGCAAACCGGTTGTCCCCGCCGCCCTGGCCCTGGCCACGGCCTCCGATACCGGCGTCTCCGCCACCGACAAGGTGACCCTGGATACCACCCCGACGATCACCGGCACCGGCGAGAACGGGACCACGGTGACGCTGTTCCGGGATGCCAACAACAACAGTCTGGTGGATGGCGGTGAAGCGGTGGGAACCACTGACGTAGCCAGCGGCATCTGGAGTATCGATACCAGTGTACTACCGGACGGCCTCAACAACCTCAAGGCGATACAGACCGACTCCGCAGGTAATAAATCCCTTGCCTCAACCGCCCTGGCGATCACTATCGATTCGGTAGCCAACGCCCCCGCAGTCCCGGATTTGGCAGCAGCTTCCGACACCGGCCTGTCGAGCACGGACAACAATACCCGCACGACCACCCCGGTCGTTACCGGCACAGCCGAGGCGGGCGCCACGGTGCAACTCAAGGAAGGCGACACGGTCCTGGGCACTGCGGTCGCTGGGACCACCGGCGCATGGAGCATCACCAGTTCGAGTCTTGCCGCAGGCGTGCACAACCTGACCGCGATCCAGACCGACAAAGCCGGCAATCTCTCCGAAGCCTCCGCAGTCCTCGCCCTCACCATCGACCTGAGCGCCGAGGCAGCTCCCGGAACCCCGGATCTGGACGCATCTTCGGACCTGGGCGCCTCCAACACCGATAATTATACCAGCGATACCACCCCGACCATTGTCGGCACCGGCCTGGTCGAGGGACATAAGGTCCAGGTGTTCAAGGACAGCAACAATAATGGCGTGATCGATAGCGGCGAACTGCTGGGCACGGCTACCGTGACAGCCGGCGGCGACTGGAGCGTCACCCCGACCACGGCGATGACCGCAGGGACGTACCAGATCAAAGCTAATGTCACTGACCTGGCCGGCAATGTCTCGGCAGCTTCCACCGGGTTGGGCCTGACTATTGCCGGTACTGATACCGCTGCACCCGTGCTGCAAAGCGCCGTCGTCAATGGCAACGTTGTTACGCTAACCTACAGCGAGTTGATGGACACTACCCATCTGCCCTCAGTCAGTTACTTTCAGATGGCACTGGCCAACTCGAACACCACATATTCTTCCACCACCCTTGCAGTTGACGGTAACACCGTTAAACTTTTCCTGACTAGGGCTGTCTCGGCTCAGGAAACATTCACACTCTCCTATATTGACCCCACAGCAGGCAACGACAGCTTTGCGGTGCAGGACCGGGCTGGCAACGATGCCGTTGGCTTATTGAACAGGGCTGTCGTGAACCAAACGGTTCAAACAGCAGGAACTGTGCTCATGCTTGGCCCTGTAAAATTTACGGAAACGGCTAATGCGACTTTTTCCTGTAACTTTAACAAGCCTCTTCAAATAGCGCAGGGGGGCGATGCCGAGGCTGGATGGACTCTGACGAAAAACGGTACTGAGGCTATTACGGTCACGGGTGCCTCTGTCAGTGGCAACACCCTGACGATAGAAACAAATGCAACGATTGCCGCAAACGATTTTGTCAAGATTACTTACTCGAATGGTTACTTGACCGACACCTACGGCAATCCCTTTACGATGGCGACAAATAGTGCCCTGTTTCTTGGCGGGACCGACGTCAACACCGTGGACCTGGAGGAACAGGCCGGGTACTGGAATTCTTCTTCCAAATGGTCGTTATGGGGCGGTGGCGGTAACGATGACCTTACCGGTGGCTACCTCGGGGAAAGTCTCATCGGCGGCTCCGGCGCTGATCGCATCAACGGTGTCAATGGCCCGGATAATATCTTCCTTTCCGAAGGAACCCGTGTTGCGGACACAGTGGTGCTCAACCCTGAAGGTTGGGCGACGGGTGTATCGATTATTTACAACTTCGACGTCTCAAACAGTGGCGGCACCAACAACGACATCTTGGATTTGCCCTCTAGCACCATCGCTGCCGATGCCGCCATGGTGGACGGCATCGATTACGGCACCATTGTCAAACACAGTATCAGCAATGGCGTGGTCACCCTTTATGATGCGAACGGCACACCGATTGTCATCCCCACAGGCACCACCGTTGCCTCACAGGCTCTCAATTACCTGATGCTCAACATCACCGAAGCGGGCACCACCGTAGCATTTTCCGTGGATGCAGATAACAACGGCTTCAACGACAGTTTAGTCGTTTTTCAAGATGGCGGGCCAGGATGGGCGGACGCATTAGTCCGTCTTTTCGGGGTTAACGGAGCAATCTTGGGGACATCGGCAGGGCAAAATATCGTCCAGTTGGTGGACACTCGGGGACCAGAGATAAACAGTTTCGAATTCAGCGGGACATCCGTCTCCTTTCATTATTCAGAGAAGATAAGTTACATGAGCGGAGCGACCCATAATCCTCTTTACCTGAATGGCGTTACCCAACTCACCGCAACGAATCCATCGGTTACCGGCAACACCTTGACCGTAACCGTCGATCAGTCGATCGCTGATACAGACTGGCTTCTGATGACCTTGTCAGCTGACGTTCAAGACACTTCCGGCAACATGGCTGTAGTGGCGGGGCAGAAAATAGCAGTTGGCGGTGACGGCACTACCGTCATCAACATGAGCGGTTCCACAGACAGTCTCGGTATTTACAGCGCGGGAGGCAATGACACGATCACCGCCTCAAACTACGGATGTAGTCTTGATGCTGGTGCCGGGGCCGATACCATGATCGGTGGAGCTGGTGCGGATGAATTTCATTTGAGTCAAGGGGACCAGACGGCAACTGTCTGGGTTGATACCAATGGCAGTGGAAATCTGAATGCGGGCGACACCTTTACCTTTGCGGGAGGCGTTGATGTCATCAGCGGCTTTGCAGGTGGCGACAACATTGATTTTGGCACCGGGTATTCCACGTCTGTGACCTTGAGCATGATGAATACGCCGACGAATGGTCAGGCCGCCAACCAGAAATACTTCCTGCAACAGGGCAGTTTTGCGGGAGAGGGGTTCACTGTCGGCGCTGGCAACGACACCTTGGTTGTCTATGATGGCGATAAAACAGGAGGTGTTTCCCAGGGGGCGGTGGTCCTTATCGGGGTGGCGACGAGCGATTTACTCTGCAGCGGGGATCACATTAACTGGGTGGGGTGATGGATGCATTCAATGCCCTGCTCTGTGGTGCAGGGCACAATATCCGCTTGATCCTCCGGAAATTGAGGGAAAAGTTGCTGCTTCTTTTTACCGAAGTGCTTTTGGCTCTCTGGTGCTGCTCCGATGGGCAGACAAACGGTGTCGGGGTACCTGCTCTGGCAAATTGAAAAAGGGTTTTTTCAAGGTCGACTACTTACTGGCCGCACCAATACAAAATTTGATCGAATCCACTTGATTCGTCGAAGAGCCTTATTTTTCCGGGTATTTTGACGGTTACGTTAATTCGATAGAGCTTAGCCGTCCAGCACCGTTCACAAACCCGCTTCCTTCCGAGGAAAGCGGGATTTTTTGTGCCGTATAACGGCGAGGTTATACGTAAAATCGACAATCCTCAAACCACGCCCCGTCCCCATACCGTCTTTCCCAGCTTGTCGACTTGAACCTGCGTCCCAGCTCCAAATCCCCTAGCATCCATCCCAGCAGTCCCCTCCAGCCCTTACCGGAAGAATGAAAAACAGGGCGCAACTACACGAAAACTTTACCATTGATACAATCAAATTACACTATTGTAATATCAAAGATTATCTATCATATAACTTATTGTTTTAGCAAAATAAATTAAAAAAAATTTGCAATGCTAATAATTATAGATTACGTTGCAGACATGAAAACATTACTAATATCGCTGATGATCACCTTGTCATTAGCATCAAGCAGTCACGCAAAGACACCAATCCATAGCGACACAAAATCATCAAACAAAACCGACGATATCGAGACAATTGTTTCAAAAATCCACATACTTGAAAGCTCTCAAGGAAAACACAATTACCAAAAATGCCAATCTAAGGGCTTGTTCAATGAGTACGGATTTGGAACGTACGGAAAAAACTATAAATGCTTTCAAAAAGGAAAGGACAGGGAAGCGGTAAAGGATTGGTTCGAGGATAAACTGGAAACGAAATCCGTTTCTCAGGCGGTATGTCTTTATAACGAGGGGACAAGCAAAAACGACTGCCCGTATTATAGAGAGTACCGTTCAATCTGATTTCCAAAAGGTAAACGGCTCTTCCCGTGCCAAGCTGAAGACGAACATGAGAAGTCTCTTGCATAATGACCACCGCTCCGGCACCGTCCATTAACCCCTCATTCTTTCGATGATTACGGGTTATTTTTATTGTCCAGTACCACCCAGGGTGATATCCTTGAATTCAATGAGGCTGGGGGGCCATGGAGGGATATGCAGGCAGACCTGCCCCTCATGAGGGCGCGCCCCCTAAATTCCACCACAACATTCAAGGAGGATGCATGAAAAAAAATCAATTCATCGCACTGTGCACTCTGTTTGCACTTGGAACAATTATCGAAACTGCCTTGGCCGCAGGATCCTTTTCAGCCCCGAGCACTCAGCAAGGCGCAGCCCTCCAGAACCAGAGCGTGAGCGCCGCTGAAACAAAAACGCTCAAGAAAGGGGGGAACATCGCCGGGCAGACCAGGGCCATGACGAAAACGGATGGCACAATAAACCAAGGCGCAGCAACCAGAAGCATAGGCCGTCGTAACATTGAGAAAGACACAACGAATAAGAATTTCGGGCAAAAGGTTGAAACGAAGAGCAATGTGAAGACGCAATATTAGGCCTTCGGAGATCCGTATGGTGTCCAGAGGGGAACGCGGACCCCTTTCAAGCAGGATTATCTTCTCCCCGTTTCTCCCGGTGCTACCATCACCACCTTGCGGCAGCGGGCCGGCCGGAAATGCAGAGGGTTACAGGGGCTACCTGTAACCCTTTTTCTTGTACCGCGGACGATGCATCGCCACCCCTCCGGCACACAACGGGACTGCGGATCTCACCCGGTTTTCCATTCCCCAACATCCCTGATGGCCGGCGTAAATGTGCCGGTGGTTTTGACACGAAACAGCACGCTGCTTATAGTTGCTTCATGGAAAAGCCGAAGAGAAGCATGTACGACATCGGTGTGTATCTGTTTTTCGTCCTGGTTGTTGTTGGCCTGTTCATGGCCTTGTGGAGGGCAACCGACTTTTTCACCGCTGTGGCCGCATTGCAGTTTTTTGGTCCGATCGCAATTCTCCTCAGCATTGGCGCCAGCATGCTGTTCGGAGAATTTTTCGCCTCGGTGGCCAAGTCGTGCGAGCGGCGGTTCAAGTCCAAGGAGCCCCCTCCATCCGCAGCACCCGGCCCCACTGCCCACACCACGACCTGAACTCCGGAATCGCCAAGATGTCGATCCCGGAGGGATGGAACCCGCTGCCGGCGGGGGCACCGAAACTACGCCGGCCGCCGCACCTTCCGCAACTCTCCGCCACGGCTCGCAGTCTGCTGCGCAGCCCTTCGATTTATCCCTCCTTTCCCGACCAAGCCGGCCCTCGTCGGCGAGGGCACACCTCGGCCCTGATCAGCAGCGCAGCGGTCAGCGCAGCAACTTCGCGCCCAAAAAAGAAGCTTAGAGGAGCATGTCGCTAAAGGGCATCAAGCGAGAGCGTCGCCCCTGGCGGCTCGTCGCCGGTAAAGGGTTCCGGAGGCTTGACCCCCACCCGGTCCCTGGGAATCTGAGCCTGGTCGGCGCTGGCCATAATCGCTTGGCCACGGCGTTCAGCCAACTCGAGCAAGACTTTGTCGGCAATTTTTTCCTTCTCGACCAGGCGATTGTACAGTTCCCCCGCCCAGAGCAGGGATTGTTCCGGGCTCCTGCCGCCGGGAATGATTTTATAGAGGTTCAGGCTACCGACCATCCGCGCGAACATGCCGGGATCCTTTTCTCTTTTTCCCTTGTTCTCCGGCGGCATGCGCGGTTTCACCGTGCCCGCGGCCACGTCCTGTTCCAGTTCCGCGAGCGCTGCCTTGCCGAACCGTTCCGCATAGAGTTTCTCCAGGGCGCCGGAGGTTCCCGAGGCGGCAAAGTCAAGCGGCTCGGGGATGTCATTCGGGCCGGGCTTGGCGCCCATCCGCATGGCCACGGCTCGGCGAATGCCGCGCTCCCGGAACTCCAGGCCGTCGGCCTCGGGGCTGTACCGCCCCTGCACGACCAGCTTGAGCTGGGGCCGGCTCTTGAGGGCATCGGCGATCTTGAGTAATTTTTCCTTTTCCGGCGGCGGCAACTCATGACTGCCGGGGTCAAAAGCCAGGGCGTCAAAGGTTTCCGCATCGCTCCCCAGCAGGCCGCCCAGGGCCCGGAACGGGGCCGTGGTCGCCTTGGTGATCAGGTTGGTCACTACTTTCCAGATGAGCGAGCCGATGCTGAACTGGGGATCGTCCAGATCGCCGGTCACCGGCAGGCCGACATCTATGCGGCCATTGGCATCCTTGAGCAGCGCGATCGCCAGATCCAGGGGAAGATTGGCCGCTTCCGGGTCTTCCACCTTGTCCCCCAGGGTGAGGTTGTCGATCTCGATCTTGTTGTCCCCCGTCATCTTGTACTCCACCAGCTTATAGCTCAGGTCGGCGGAAAACTTGCCGGACTTGATCAGGCGGCCGGCGAATCTGCCGGAATAAGGCGAGAGATTCTTCATCTCCAGATTGCGAAAGACCAGATTTATATCGGACGCCCGCGCAAAATCGTTGGGCCGGAGCACGCCCGTTATCTTCGCCGTCCCGTACTGATCGACCTGGCCGTCCATCTGCACCGTGGCCTGCGACTCCTTGGCCGACGAGAGGTTGGACACCGTACCCTTGAGGTCGTGGATGCGGGTCATGAACTGGGGCCGCAGGCTCAAATCAGCGAAAACGATATTGCCGTTCTCCACCCGCACCTTGCCGATCTGATAGGTGAAATCCTCCTGCCCGCCCTGCGGTTTGGCGCTTTTGACCGCTGGTTTAGCCGCCGATTTAGCTGCCGGTTTGGCTGCGCCGCCGGTGGGCTGCTCCTTGATGACCTTGGCCAGGTTGAGTGTCTTGTCGGGGTCGATAATCAGCTCGCCCACCGGTTTGGAGAGCACTATTTCCCGCGCCTCCAGCGCATTGGGTTGCAGGGTCAGCCTGAATTGAGGGAGCCGCACCGCATCCCAACTGAGATAGGTTTTTTTGGCCTGCGCCTCGGTGAGGCGGAGCTTGTCGAGGCTGAAGCTCCCCTCGTACAGCATCTGCTGCTTGCTTTTCGGCAGACCGTAGGCCAGGCGGCCACGGGTGGAAACCTGGGCGGACTGCATCTTCAAGGTTACAAACGGCTCGAGATACGGTTGCAGCGAGGCGAGCGCCACCCCGGCGAGATCGACCTCGGCCTCCACTGCCGGGACTGCGGGATGCACCGTGCCGCTCATCTTGGCGCTCCCCCCTTGCTCCACCTGAAAACCGGCGGTGAAGCCCATGGGGGATGTGCCGTCGATTCCGGTCAGCTTGGCGCTGAGGTTCTGCACCCCGAACACGGGTTTGTCCGACCGAGTGGTCAGATCGGAAAACCGGGAGCCAAACCCCTCGATCTCAAATGTTTTGACCAGAAATTTCCAGGCAGGCGCGGTGGCCGGGGCAGGCTTGGGGCCAGGAGATTTCGTCCCCCCGCCCTTGGCCGCGAACAGTTGCTGCCAGTTGAGCGTGCCGTCGGCTTCCAGGCCGGCGTCAAACCGCCCCTTGGCCAGCGCCACCCGGGCAACGGTGACCATCTGGGCGGCCAGGTCGACGCTGCCACCTTCAATGGCCAGTTTATCCGCGGTAAACAGCGGTTCCTTGACCTTGGAGCTGAGCACCTTCACTCCGCTGAGCTCGGTTGCGAACTCCTCAAGGGCGAGGACAGGCTTGGCGCCACCCAGCTCCAGGCTGGCCCGCAGGTTCAGATCGACGCCCGCGATGGCCGCCTTGAAGGGAACCTGGTGGCTGCTGTCGTCAAGGTCGAGGGCCAGATGCTTGATCGCGACGGTGTCGACCCGGATTTTCAGCGGCGGGGATGCTGGCGGCGGCGCGGCTTCCTTCTGCCCGGTCACCGGTGCGGCGGGGGGCTGAGAGGCTTGCGCAGGAGCCTTTGCCGGCGATTCGCGAACAATCTGTTGCATATTGACGCCACCGGCCTTGTTGATGCGCGCATCCACCGCGCCTTCCTCCAGGAGCAGGCGGTCAATGTGCAGTTCCCCGGCCGCCGGATCGAAACGCGGCGCGCCCAGCTCCAATTTCTTCAACTGGAAGAAAGGTTTTTCGTTCTTGACCATCTTGAACGAGAGATCGGATGTCGAAAAGCGGAGGTCTGCAAGCGCCATCTGTGCCTGCGGGCCGCTGCCGTTCACTTGATAGCTGGTGGCGAGGTCGATGGTGCCGGCCGGCTGCTCCAGATTGAGGCTGTCGCGAACAAAGCGCCACAGGCTGGCAGTGCGGATGGCGTTGAGGCCAAGCGTGCCCTGGACGCGGAGCGGGACCAGGGAGAATTCGCCCGCCGCCTGGATGGACTCCTGCTCCGGGGTGGCGGCATTCAGCTGATAGGCGCCGTTGTGGTCCTTGACCGTGGCCAGATCCCGCAGCTGGAGCGTCAGCCCTTGCAAGGTGCAGTCCGCCGGAGTGGACTGGCGCTGGTCGATCAGATGCATCGTCCCGTCCTGGAGAGCGGCACGTTGCAGGATGAACGGCAGGGGCGAGGACTCGGAGACGACAGGGGCGGCTTCCGGCGGCTGAGAGGGCGCCGGAGCGAGTTTCGCCACATTGAGCGCGCCGTCGGGCTCGATCACCAGGTGAATATCCGGCTTGTCGAGGGTCACCTCCCGGAGCACGATCGCCCAGCGGAACAGACTGCTCGTTTCCAGGTCGACAAAGAATCGGGCAAAGGCGGCCAGCGGCGCGCCGTCGGCCTGGGTGAGGCGGAAGCCCTCAACCTCGATGGACAGTAGAAAGGGATTGATGCGGATTGTTTCGACCGTGGCCCGGCAATGCAGGGTTTGTTCGGCCACGTGGGGAAGACGCCACTGGAGTACCGCCGGGACGATGAAAAAACCAGCCAGCGCATAGAGGAGGACAGCGGCAACGGCAATGACCAGAGGTTTGCGGGTCACCATCCTGCGTAGGGTCGGGTGCATGGTCTCCTCCGATGATGTCAGCGCAGCGGATATGACCGGGGCGGCCCGGATCCGCTGACTATGGGGTATTTCGGTTCCGCGGCACAGTGCGGCGCCGCGGTGTGCGATTCGTGACCGTTCACGGAGCAACGATCACCCTCGCCAGAAAGTTCCTCTCCAGTGTAATCTGTTTATAATTATAGCGTTTTTCTCCGGATTGCCAAACGAAGAAACCATCCGGATGAGGCTGATTGCGTACCCGGAGACTATTCAGGCGCAGGGCACCGGGCGCAGCACCCCCTCGGCGACCAGCCGGTCGAGGAGGGCTTGATGCTGGCCCCAGTCGATGCGCGGCTCGCGGTCCAGGGCGGCGCGGTAGGCGGCCAGGGGCGTAGGCTGCTCGAACCGGAGCAGGCTGGCCCGGTACAAGGCGTGGGGCATGGCGACGATGCCGCTGGCCACAAACAGACAGACCGTGCGCTGGTAGGGCAGCGGGCCGCCGGAGTGCTCGTCCAGCCTCCGGAGCAAGGGGAGCAGGTCGAAATAATCCTGCTCGTGGATGCTCACCCGCTCCTGATCGAGCACCAGGCAATCGCCGGGAGCGGCAGGTGCGTGGCATGTAGGAGCCGGCCGCAGGGCATGGGCAAGTTTGTTCAAACTGAAACGGAACAGATCGGCCAGAAACGGGGGACAGGAGTGCGCCCCGCCCTGCAACCGCTGCCCCAACCCTTCGACAATGGCCGCCAGCGGCGGTCCGGCAAAGAAGGTGGCCACAGCCTTGCCGTCGAGCCAAGGGGCAATCGCCGCCGCCAGCTCCTCGAGCCAGCGATCCCCCAGGCAGGCGAGAAGCACCTGCACCAGTTCGTGGCAGGACCGCTCCAGCCGCTCCAGCACCAGCACCAGGGCCTCGTGCCGGACCAGCAGGGATTCGGGCAGATGCGCCGGGATGAGCAGACAGAGGTTGTCCACCGGAAAGGGATAAAGCCGCCCCTCGTCCACCCGGGTTTTCAGCTCGAGAAAGCGGGCGAAATCGCGGGGCCGATCCTGGTGTTCCTCCCAGTAGCGGCTGGCGATATCGGTGGAAAGGTGATCAGAGCAGACATGCACCGGCACCTCCTGCCGCACCATCCGGTGCTGCAACTGGAGGATCGCCCCGGTTTCCCGTTCCAGCTCGGCGACGGAGAGCGCCGGGTGGTAGCGGCTGAAAAAGGCCTCGATCCGCACCTGGCCGCCAAAGGCCGCCGTGATGGCGCGGAAATTGTCCTCCAGCGCCGCCAAGGTATAGGTGGCGCCCCGCTTGATGGCCGCGCGCTGGCTGTCGCCAGCCACCTCGGGCGAAAACTCGAAGATCGGCGCTGGGCCGGTGCCGTTGAAGGCGCGCCGGTAGAGGTCGAGGAATTCGGCGTCGAGCAGATGCCAGGCCCCGTAGTGGAGGGTGAAATGGCCCCGCAGTTCCCGGTCGTCGCCGATGGCCCGGAACAGGGCCTTGACAAAGGCCGGATCGTTCTCGTAGCAGAGGTAGAGAATGCGGGTCCACGCCTTCAGCCGGTGCAGGTCGGCAATGATGGCCGGCAGCGATCGGGTAACCGGTTGGCTGCGGCCGGAATGATGGCGGAAGGCGTGACGGCTGCCGCCGCAGTAGGCGCAGTCGAAAACGCAGCCCCGGCCCAGCAGGAGCGGAAAGCCCAGCTTGGTATCGATCTTGGCAAAGTAGCGCCCGGCATCGATCAGGCAGGAACAGTCGGCAAAGGCCAGGCGGTCGAACAGCGGCTGCACCATCAGCCAGGTCTGTTCACTCCGGCGGATGCTTTCATCCTCCCGCCAGACCAGATTGGCGATCTCCTCCGGCGGCCGGCCCAGCAACAGGTCCATCACCGGCTGCTCGGGGTCGCCGGTCACCACCAAATCGAGCCCCGCCACGATCCGCAAGAGGTCCTCGGCAAAATAGGAGGCGGTGAAGCCGCCGCAAAAGGTGACCACCTCGCGGCTCCACTCCCGGACCATCGCCAGGGCGGTCAACAGGCCGTGGGCGGTCTCCTGCCAATGGCAGACGAAGCCGACATGGGTGGGTTGCAGGGTATTGAGGACAGCGAACAGTTGTGGCCGCACCCGGGATTCCGGATAGAGGGCCGGGTTGAAGATCCGCGCCGCCAGCCCCTGCTGCGCCAGGGCGTCGCAGAGGCCGAAGCTCCCCATGGGGATATAAAAAAAATAGGGGCTGGCGCAGTTGACGATCAGCAGGCGAGGCGGCA
>Ga0074195_1004441_pt1 | contig 11552 bp, 8 predicted proteins | sample EPASupsiteHSE623_FD_64525 | JGI IMG/M metagenome (GOLD analysis project Ga0074195, IMG submission 64525) | Bioremediated contaminated groundwater from EPA Superfund site, New Mexico - Sample HSE6-23 | ecosystem: Environmental > Aquatic > Deep subsurface > Groundwater > Contaminated ...
CGGCATACGGCCGTGCTGCGTGAGAATCTGCGCCCTCGCCTCCGTGCCGATGATCGACTGGAACCAGGCCACCATCTCCGGAAAGGGATGCGGGCCGCAGACCGTGCCGATGACGTAGTGGGTATCGTCCATGGAGCTGACCCAGTCGCGGAAGGCCTCGTTCATGGCGTCCTTGAGGGTGCGGCTGCCGTCGGTGACCGGCACCACGGTGGCGCCCAGTTTTTCCATCCAGAAGACGTTGGGCCGCTGGCGGGCCACATCCTCCTCGCCCATGTAGACGGTGCAGGCAAAGCCGAACCGGGCGGCCATGGTGGCGGTGGCCATGCCGTGCTGGCCAGCACCGGTCTCGGCAATGACCCGCTTCTTACCCATCCGCTTGACCAGGAGCCCCTGGCCCATGACGTTGTTGGCCTTATGGGCGCCGGTGTGATTGAGATCCTCGCGCTTGATATAAATTTTGGCCCCTCCGAAATGGCGGGTCAGGTTTTCCGCATAAGTGAGCGGCGTCGGCCGGCAGGAGTAATTGCTCATCAAAGCAACATATTCCTGCCAGAAGGAAGCATCGGCGCGAGCCGCCTTGTAGTGCCGGTTCAAGTCGGCAAAGGTCGCATGGAGGACTTCCGGGATGAACGCCCCGCCCCACTGTCCATAATATCCTTTTTTCATCGCTGTTTTGTCCGTTAAATAATCTGTCGCGCCCGCTCCGGGGCAGCGATTCTGCCGCGCCGGCGGACACTCGTCTTTAGTAGCACGTCGCCGCGCAATCTTCAGTCCTTTTCTTGCCCCGCCCCGGGAATACCGGCTCAGCCCAGTTGGCGGCGGCAGGCCTCGGCAAAATCCTCGGGATAATGCCCGAGGATGTTCCGCCCCTGGGCCTCGCTGAAAGCCCCCATTGACCACGGCAGCTTGGGCAGGAAAGCGTACAAGAGCCGCTGGCCGTTGGTTACGTTAATGCGCTTGGCGTACTCGATCGAACTGACCATGGTCGCCCCCAGCCGGGCCAGAACCTGTTGGGCCTTGAGGATGCCGGTGTCGAGCGAGCGCCGCACCGCCGCCTCCGCCTCGATCACGTTGCCCACCGGGCCGGTTCCCCCGTCGGCCGTGACCAGCAGTTGGAGCTCCCACTGGGAAACCTGGGCCTTGGGTACAAAAAGCAGCACATGCGCATCCTGCCAGACGACCAGCGACTGCGTGCCCGCAGCACCGTCGGTGCGGGTGTTGCGGGCAAGAGCCCGCAGATAATCGTGAAAAAAATCGGAATGATGTTCCTCATGATACCGTGCAACCACATCGGCGACCAGATCGCCGCAGCAGTAGGCCGGAATCGAACCGCCGTCGACTTCTTCGACCCATTGGGGAACCACTGCGTACTGCTGGTGGATCATCTGGTGCGAGGCATGCAGCCGGTAGCCGGAACCGGAAAAGTCGTGGCCGAAATTCCAGCCCCACAAAGTGGCCAAGGCTTCCAAATCCCCGCCGCCAGTGGCGATCTTGCCGGCAATCGCTCGCCGCAGCGATTCCAGCTCTTCTCCGGAGAGCCGGCGGCGGCGCACCGCAGGCGCGATTCCCAGATGTTCGGCGACGGTGAAGAAAACCCGTTGATAGTAGAGATGGCGCAACCCCTCCATGTCTTCGACCGAAAGATCGGCGATGCGGTAGCGAATGGAAGCGGGGCCGCAATTGGCCGCAAAGTGGCCCCAGGGAATATACGAGTTGCCGCGCAGATACTCGTAGATCTCGGTGCCGCCTCTCTGATAATCGCCGACAATCTCGCTCTTGCCCTGCGCCCCCGGCCGGAGCACCATGACCTCCTTGTAGGCATCGGGCAGGTACGGGTTGTTGGCAATGGTTTCGAACAGCTCGAAATCATCGATCGCCGCCTGCGGCTGGCCATTCGTTTCCCGATAGTGCAGGCCGGCAGGGGTGCCGTCATCAGCAAACACGAACCGGCAGCAGGATACGGCCAGCCAGGTCAGCTCCTCCGGGTCAGTGGAGGATGCGGCCAGTTGATAGCGCAGCGGGAGCGGCAGCCGGGTGACGATCTCGCGCACTGAGGCAACCGGGCAATGCTGGCCGAGCATGGTTCGCAGGGAAACCGGTGGTGGCGCGTGGATGCGGATCATGCCGGGATCGGTGGCCCTGGCGGCGGCCCAGCCGGAATCGATATAGGTGCAGCCGCGGAAGGGAAAGGGGTTGCGGATCTCGTAAATCGTCCTCGCCGTTGCCACGGTGACATCCCCGGCGGGAAAATTGGCCGCATTGCCAACTTCGGTGCCATCGGCGAGCGCACCGAGGGTGCGGCAGTCATCCCGTTCACGCAGATTGGCGACCGAATAGGATGGGGAATGACGCCCGACCCGAAACCGTCCCTCGGGTGTTATCGATGTCTGCAACATATGTGAACATTTCCGTTGAAAATTAAAGGAAAGGCGCAATGCCCAGCCGGAGGGCCGTCAGGATTTTCTTGTGCCCCTGGCCCATCTCATGCATAATGCGTTCACGACAGCGTGGTGATTTCATAGCATGTGCAGTGCGTTTTGCCTATCGTTTCAGGAGTGTTCCATGGGGTTTCCCAAAATAAGTTTCCGTATCTGTGAAACTAGACATTGCCCGCTCTTCCGCTATGGCGATGTGTTTCAAATTTCTGGTATCGCCATCAACATGGAGAGCAAGGGGGAACATTCCTTTATTAATACCACCATGGTCCATTCGCCCGCCGACCGGGGCAGTTGCAAAATCCTCAACGGTGACCTGACCAAAATCATCATCGAATACGAACGGGCCGATCAGATTCCCGACTGCATGATTACCTGCTCCGGCTGCACCGGCTCCGTCCGCCTGGAACATTTCCGGGTGGTGCACCAGGAAGACAACACCGACAGCAACGACCCCCGAATAGGGAGCATGCTCCATCTCTTGAGTAATTTTTCTTTTTTCCGCCACATCGATAAAAATAATCTCAACAGCGTCATCAAACACTTCAAACTGCGGGACTGCAAAAAAAACGAGATCATCCTCCGCAAAGGCGATCCTGGCGGTTCTTTCTACATCGTCGTGTCCGGACAGGTCGACATTCTCAACGATGCCGGTATCCCCATCACCAGCCTCAAGCAAGGGGAGGTATTCGGGGAGATGAGCCTGATCTGCGAGGAAAATGTCGGTGCCACAGTGCAGGCCAACAGTGATTGCCGGCTGGTGTATATCGGCCACACACATTTCAAAACAATTCTGCAAAAACACCCCTCGCTCCATACCTATTTTACCCGGCTGCTCGCCAAGCGCCTAGCCGACTCGAACAGGGTGCGGTCGGACGACTACACCTCCGGCATGATCGGCAAGCTCGAAGAGATCCCGCCGGAGGCCTTGTTCCAGACCCTCAACGTCAACCACAAAACCGGTATTCTCACCATTACCCAACTCCAAAAGGGCACGGCTCGTTTTTCCTTGCGTCAAGGCGCCCTGATCAAGGCGAGCTACGCCGGCAACAAGAGTGAAACAGCCTTTTATGAGGTCCTGCGGGAAAAGAGCGGGCGTTTCAAATTCACCCCAGGACTCCCCCCCGAGGACTTCGATGTCCCAGCAATCGGTTATTTCATGAAATTGCTCATGGAGGGGCTCCAACGCCTTGACGAACGATCGTCCCCCCTATAAGTTGAACACCGGCAACCGGATCGGACATTGCCGGGCATGTCCCCATCTCAGTCTAGCCTTCTCGCTCTTCCCCGGTAGCGCCCCCTCATTGGCCGCCAACCAAAGTTCGCGCAACACAACAATTCAATTGTGCAGCCTATATTCGCATTACGCTCCGCCACCCCACCAAGCGACAAGAGACATTGACAGCAAACAACTTCATGTTTTTCCGGCTTTATTGCCAAAGTCTCCATTCCTCTTCAGAACGCACCGCCTGCAATTGCATAATTTGCAGAACAAAAACAATCACAAACAATCAGCACAGTGCTCCTGGCGCCAACAGACAGCATCCTGAACCCCTTTTTTTCCTTGACAGGAGAGACGACAGGTTGTTAATGAATGACCGTTCAGTTTAATGTATTTTTTTATCCAATTTTGGTTTTACCAGTCGTATCAATAGGTTTTCTCTTATTAACTCTCAATCAGGAAAGGTAATTATGTCGTGGTTCATTCAAACTTTTCGATCTTCGTTGGGCAAAAAGTACATCATGGCTTTTACTGGGTTTATGCTGGGCGGGTTTCTGCTTGTCCATACCATAGGCAACAGTACAATTTTCTGGGGGAGAAGCGCGTTTAATGCCTACGCGCACCATCTGCACTCCCTAGGCATTTTTGTTCCTATTTTTGAAATCGGACTGTACTCGATTTTCTTTCTGCATGTCATTACCGGCATCATTCTCTTCCTCGAAAACCGCAAGGCCAGAGGCGGCCAATATGCCGTTGAAACCTCAGCCGGCGGCCGCACGCTGGGCTCCAAAACCATGCCCTATACCGGTGTGGCTATTTTCATCTTCATCCTCATACATCTGGCCAATTTTCATTTTGTTCAGAAGACCGAGGTGAAAACGATTTCTGACTTTGTCACCCAGGTTCTCAACAACCCGTTCTTCACTCTTATATATACGGCGGGCATTAGCCTTCTGTTCATCCATATCAGCCATGGTTTTTGGTCACTGCTTCAGACCTTTGGAATCAGCCATCCGAAATACGACAATCCGTTGCGCGTCATCACTTGGGCGATGGCTGGTATCATGGGCGGAGTATTTCTGCTGATCACCTTCCTCATGGTCATCTCTCGGAATCAATTGCTCTGATACAGTAACGTTCGACACGAGACGATGGAAGGTTCTCTCGAAGCGACAGTCTTGCTGGAAAAAGAATCTTCTTAACAAGCTTTATTCCTATTCACCTATAGCAAAAAGAAACGACTATGCAGCTTGACGCAAAAATACCTGAAGGACCGCTGGCCGAAAAATGGGACAAATGCCGTTTTTCCAACAAACTCGTTAACCCTGCCAACAAACGGAAATACGAAGTCATTATCGTAGGCACCGGTTTGGCAGGCGCTTCCGCCGCAGCAACCCTGGGCGAACTGGGGTACAACGTCAAATCGTTCTGCATTCAGGACAGCCCTCGTCGCGCTCACTCCATCGCCGCTCAGGGCGGCATCAATGCCGCCAAGAATTACCAGAACGACGGCGACTCCATTTTCCGTCTGTTCTACGACACCATCAAGGGCGGCGACTTCCGTGCCCGTGAGGCAAACGTCTATCGCCTTGCCCAGGTTTCAAACAACATCATTGATCAATGCGTGGCGCAGGGCGTTCCTTTTGCCCGTGAATACGGCGGCACCTTGGCCAACCGCTCCTTCGGAGGCGCCCAGGTTTCCCGTACCTTCTATGCACGGGGTCAGACGGGCCAGCAGTTGCTGCTCGGCGCTTACACCGCCATGATGCGTCAGGTTGCCGCCGGTAAGGTGAAGATGTACAACCGCCGCGAAATGATGGATCTGGTTGTGGTTGATGGCGCTGCCAAAGGCATCATTTGCCGTAACCTGATAACAGGTGAGATTGAGAAACATTCTGCGCATGCGGTTGTTCTCGCAACCGGTGGATACGGCAACGTGTACTTCCTGTCCACCAACGCCATGGCCTCGAACGTCACCGCGGCTTGGCGCGCATACAAACGCGGCGCTGGATTCGCCAACCCCTGTTACGTTCAGATTCACCCGACCTGTATCCCGGTACACGGTGAGTTTCAGTCCAAACTGACCCTCATGAGCGAGAGCCTGCGGAACGACGGTCGGGTCTGGGTTCCGAAGAATGTCGGCGACAACCGCAAGGCCGCCGATATCCCGATGGAAGATCGTGACTACTACCTCGAACGCAAATACCCTTCCTTCGGCAACCTCGTACCTCGTGACGTTGCCTCCCGTAACGCCAAGGAAGCCTGTGATGAAGGCAGGGGTGTTGGTGAGACCAAACTCGGCGTCTATCTTGATTTCTCCGATGCGATCAAGCGTGACGGTCTTGATGTGATCAATAGAAAATATGGCAATCTCTTCCATATGTATCACAAGATCACCGACAGCGATCCGACCAAGGAACCGATGATGATTTATCCGGCAATTCATTACACCATGGGTGGATTGTGGGTTGATTATGAATTGATGACCACTATTCCAGGCCTCTATGCCATGGGTGAGTGTAACTTCTCCGATCACGGCGCCAACCGCTTGGGTGCATCCGCCCTCATGCAAGGTCTGGCCGACGGATACTTTGTCCTGCCCTACACCATTGGTAACTATCTGGCCAAAATTCCACCGGTCCCAACCAACACCAACGATCCGGCATTTGAAGCTGCTGCCAACGAGGTCAAGGAACAGACCGCCCGGCTCCTGAAGAACACCAAGAGCGGCAAGGGCGGCCAGACCGTTGACCATTTCCACAAAGAACTCGGTAAGGTCATGTGGGATAACTGCGGCATGGCTCGGAACAAGGCTGGACTGGAGCATGCGCTGAAGGCAATCCCCCAAATCCGTGCTGAATTCTGGGAGAATGTCATGGTTCCTGGCTCAGGACAGGAACTTAACCAGTCGCTCGAGCGAGCCGGTCGCGTTGCCGACTTCCTCGAATTCGGCGAGCTGCTTGCTCTCGATGCCCTAACTCGTGAGGAATCCTGTGGCGGTCACTTCAGAGAAGAAAGCCAGACCGAAGAGAACGAAGCCAAGCGTGACGATGCGAATTTCTGTCATGCAGCGGTGTGGGAATACAAAGGACCGGGCACAGCTCCTGCCCTGCACAAGGAGCAGCTGGTCTTCGAAAACGTTACTCCTTCGCAGCGTAGCTACAAGTAATGCGTATCTGTACTCTTGTATAAACAGATTCATCACTGAAGTTTAAAAATACAACGCAAGAAGAAATCACATGTCATCGAAAACGATCAATATAATAGTAAAAATCTGGCGACAGAATGGTCCTCTGGCTAAAGGTGCATTTGAGGAGCATGCTCTCAAGGACATCAGCACCGACAGTTCCTTCCTGGAAATGATCGACGTGCTGAATGAATGGCTAACTATTAAAGGGCTTGAACCCATCGCCTTTGACCATGACTGCCGTGAGGGTATCTGCGGCATGTGCGGCGCTGTGGTCAACGGTACGGCGCACGGTCCGGACAAAGAAACAACCCTGTGCCAGTTGCACATGCGGCGTTTTAAAAATGGCGATACCATCGTCATTGAGCCTTTCCGCTCTCAAGGTTTCCCGATTGTCAAAGATCTTATTGTCGATCGTTCCGCTCTTGATCGGATTATTGCCGCTGGCGGATATGTCTCGGTCAACACCGGCTCGCCGCAGGATGGCAATAACATCCTGATTCCGCAACATGTTGCCGAGCAAGCGATGGATGCTGCCGCCTGCATCGGTTGTGGTGCCTGTGCAGCAGCTTGTCCTAACGGCACCCCCATGCTCTTCCTCGGGGCAAAAGTTTCCCAGTTTGCCCTGCTTCCTCAGGGGCAACTCGAAGCAAAAAAACGCGCCATCAGTATGGTTCTCCAGATGGACAAAGACGGGTTCGGCAATTGCACCAACCATGCCGAGTGTGAGAATGTTTGCCCGAAAGGTATCACCATTCGCAATATCGCCCGATTGAACAGAGAATTCCTGAAGGCATCTTTCACGATCGATCATTGATACATCTGCCCTCATAGGGGGACATCGATCTCAATAACAAAAAAAGAGCTGACGCGGAATCTTTCCGTGTCAGCTCTTTTTTTTCATCTTTCTGTTCCTCTTTCACTTTTCCCTTCCATAGCTCTTTTTTGAACCGTGCCTGTCTTGCAGCAAGCGTGTACGATTTTTCCAACCCCGCCTCCCTCATTGTAGCACCAAAAATTGGTGATGACCTGCCGCCGTTGACCAGGAATTATACTGGAGCAACCACATATTCGTTCGCGATTTTTCCTTTTTCCTTGGTCATTGTTTTTTGATCGTTTAAAGTAGGTGCGTTTTTCATGTACTTGCCGGATGAGACGGATGCGATCCTTCTCCCCGGTCCACGGTCAAACTATGCACAAAAAGGGGGAAGTACTATGTTGAAAAAGGTGACCAAGTCGTTTGCACTTATGGGAGCGTTCACACTCCTGCTCTCCAGCCTCGCTTTAGCCGAGCCCATCTCCATCAAATTCAGCCATGTGGTCGCGGTTGATACACCAAAAGGATTAGCTGCCGAATTTTTCAAAAAACGTGCCGAGGAACTGACCAAGGGCAAAGTCAAAGTGGAAGTATATCCCAACAGTCAGTTGTACAAAGATAAGGAAGAGATGGAAGCCCTGCAGCTTGGTGCTGTTCAAATGCTAGCGCCCTCCCTTGCCAAGTTTGGCCCTCTCGGTGTCAAGGATTTCGAACTTTTCGACCTTCCCTACATCTTCAATGACGACGCTGATCTGCATAAGGTACCCACCGGGCCGGTAGGCCAGAAGCTGCTGGCCAAACTGGAGCCCAAAGGTATCAAAGGTCTGGCCTTCTGGGATAATGGTTTCAAATCCTTCTCTGCTCACACCCCAATCAAGACGCCGGACGACCTGAAAGGCAAGAAACTGCGCATCCAATCCTCCAAGGTTCTTGAGGAGCAGATGCGGGCGATCAAGGCTATTCCTCAAGTTATGCCTTTCTCCGAGGTCTATCAGGCCCTGCAGACCGGAGTTGTCGATGGTACCGAAAATCCCATCTCCAACTTTTACACCCAGAAAATGCATGAGGTCCAGCAGCATCTGACCCTCACCAACCATGGCTATCTCGGCTATGCGGTTATCGTCAACAAACCCTTCTGGGATGGATTGCCTGCCGATATCCGCACCCAGCTTGAAACCGCAATGAAAGAAGCCACCGAGTATGCCAACAAAATTGCCAACGAAATGAATCAAAAAGACCTGGAATCCGTGAAGGCTTCCGGGAAAACAACGGTGTACACCCCGACTCCTGAAGAACGAGCTGCCTTCAAAGCTGCCATGATTCCCGTTCATGAAAAAATGGCGGATCGGATTGGCAAGGAGACCATTGAATCCGTGTACCAGGCTGTCAATTTCAAGAAATAATTTCGATTGCAGCAGATGACACTTTAAGGGCGGACAGCGAAAGCCATCCGCCCTGTTATATTTCAAGGAGATTAGAGAAAAATGAAATTTCTTGATCATCTTGAGGAATGGTTCATCTCATTTCTCATGGGTGGCGCGGTCCTGATAATTTTTGCGGCCGTTATGCACCGCTATACAGCTGGCCTGCCGATTCCCGTGGTCCAGGACTGGTTATTGACCCTCAACCTTGGCTGGGCACAGGAACTCTGCATCATTATGTTCGTGTGGATGGCCAAATTTGGCGCCGCCTACGGTGTACGTACCGGCATTCATGTCGGCGTTGATGTGGTCATTAATCAGATGAACGCCAAAACCCGGTCCAAGTTTATTATTTTTGGTCTGCTCGCCGGCGCCACCTTCACCGGTATTGTCACGACCCTCGGTGCCAATTTTATCTGGGAAAACGGTATGCACTACTTCGTTTTCAATCTGTTCGGCCTGGATACCGGCGTTCTCCCTGAAGGCCCGACCACCCCGGATCTCGAGTGGCCGACTTGGGCTGTCTACAGCGCCGTACCTCTTGGTTCCTGCCTGATGTGCTTCCGTTTTCTTCAGGTATTGGTCAATTTCATCAAATCCGGCGATCTACCGCATCACGACCATAGCCATGTTGAGGGTGTCGACGAGAATATTATTGCCGAAATTTTGATTGCCGAAACCAATGCCGACGCGCCTAATTCCGTTGTAGCAACCGGCGACAATAAGAAGGAGGTTAAACAATGAGTTCCATCGTTCTTTTCAGTATCTTGCTGGCCTTGATGCTGACCGGGATGCCGATCTCGATCTCCCTCGGCCTCACGGTACTCACCTTCCTCTTTACCATGACCCAGGTGCCGCTGGAATCAGTTGCTCTTAAACTGTTTTCTGGTATTGAGAAATTTGAGATCATGGCCATTCCTTTCTTCATTCTGGCCGGCAATTTTCTGACCCATGGCGGTGTTGCCCGCCGAATGATCAATTTCGCCACCTCCCTGGTTGGCCACTGGTATGGCGGGCTTGCCCTCTCCGGTGTCATGGCCTGTGCCCTTTTTGCCGCCGTCAGTGGCTCCTCGCCCGCCACGGTTGTCGCCATTGGCTCCATCCTCATTCCCGGTATGGTCAAGGCCGGATTCCCCATGCGGTTCGGAGCCGGCGTTATCACCACCTCCGGAGCGCTTGGCATCCTCATCCCGCCGTCCATTGTCATGGTTATGTACGCCATAGCCACCAACACCTCAGTGGGCTCTCTATTTATGGCCGGGGTTATTCCCGGAATCGTTCTGGCCTCTATGTTGGGTGGCATTACCTGGTACCGGGCCCGCAAATATAACTATCCCCGACAACCCAAGGCATCGTGGAGTGAACGCTTTCGTGCCTTCCGGGAATCAGCCTGGGGCCTGATGCTGATCATCGTGGTTATGGGCGGTATCTACACCGGTATTTTTACCCCGACTGAAGCTGCGGCCATGAGTGCGGTCTATTCTTTTTTTGTCGCTGTATTTATCTATAAAGACATGGGGCTCAAGGATGTGCCGAAGGTTCTGCTCAATTCAGCCAATATGTCGGCGATGCTGCTCTATATCATCACCAATGCAGTCATGTTTAGCTTCATTCTCGCCAACGAGAATATCCCGCAGGAACTGACCAACTGGATGATAGAGATGGGATTTGGCCAGATTGCCTTCCTGTTAGCCGTCAATGTCCTCCTGTTGATGGCCGGCAACTTCATGGAACCCTCGTCGATCATGCTGATCTTTGCGCCCATTGTTTTCCCGGTTGCTATGAAACTAGGCATTGATCCGATACATCTGGGTGTTATTATGGTGGTCAACATGGAGGTCGGCATGTGTCATCCCCCCGTAGGATTGAACCTCTATGTGGCCTCCGGCCTCACTAAAATGGGCATCACCGAACTCACGGTTGCGGTCTGGCCGTGGTTGCTGACCATGCTCATCTTTCTGGCTCTGACCACCTACGTACCAACTATGACACTCTGGTTGCCTCGAGTTCTCGGCATGATGTAACTTGTTTTTGTTCATGTGCTCAAAGGAGGTTCTGTTTTCGCCGAAGACAGAACCTCCTTTTTTTCGTAACCAATGTGCATCACTGCTTTCCACCCACCTCATGCCACGACCTGAATGTAGTCCCGCCACTTTTCTCTCCACCCCAGAGCAGCTTGCTCAGGCCCTTGGTATCCCTCTCGATCCCCTCAAGGCCGTGCACGCCGTCTACCCCCTGCGGATCAGTACGTATTACCTGAACCTCATCAGACAAACCGGCCTACCACTCTGGAAACAGGCGGTGCCTGATCTTCAGGAACTGACCGACACGGTGGGCCTTACTGACCCCCTTCATGAGGAAGACCTGAGCCCTGTCCCCGGTCTGGTCCATAAATATCCAGACCGGGCCCTATTCCTAGTCTCGAGCGAATGCGCCATGTACTGCCGCTTCTGCACCCGCAAACGCAAGG
>Ga0074195_1004442_pt1 | contig 11547 bp, 9 predicted proteins | sample EPASupsiteHSE623_FD_64525 | JGI IMG/M metagenome (GOLD analysis project Ga0074195, IMG submission 64525) | Bioremediated contaminated groundwater from EPA Superfund site, New Mexico - Sample HSE6-23 | ecosystem: Environmental > Aquatic > Deep subsurface > Groundwater > Contaminated ...
CCCGTTGGTCAAGCGGTTAAGACACCGCCCTTTCACGGCGATAACGGGGGTTCGATTCCCCCACGGGTCACCATTCACGACATTCGATGCTAGACGTTCGACACTCGATAAACCCTTATCGAAAGTCAAAGATCGAAAATCGAAAGTCGAATACGGGCGATTAGCTCAGCCGGGAGAGCGCCTGCCTTACAAGCAGGATGTCGGCAGTTCGATCCTGTCATCGCCCACCAAGCAAAGAAAGCATTTTTGTTAAACAAAAGTGCTTTCTTTTTTTGTGTAAAGTTACCAGAAAATTATAATTAATATAATCTCATTCAGACTAAAAAAATTACTCTTCAGCAACGATATTATGCTATTCAGTAATCCGTTGTGGTGGATGGATGATTTTGACATATATAATAGTAATAAGTCCAAGTTGTAGATGGAGGCAGTATGCTCCTTTGGCGCCAGGGGAGACAATCTGCTCTTTGTTTCGAATATTTTGATAAATCAAAATCCATCTTCAAATTTTGGTGTGTGAAGTATAATGCTATAAGGCGGAAGGAGTGTGTTTGCTGGCTTTTATGGCATGCGCACAATAGAGCACGACTCGGATAGTACAGTAAGGTACTTGTATATTCGGCATTTGCTCTGCTAATAGTAGGGATACTTAAGGGCATGAATCGTAGCTGGTGGGTATTCTGCTTGTTTTAAGCACTTATATTATTAGTAGTACTCATAATTTTGCAGGGCTAAAAGAAAATTTAATCTATAGGCACGGAAAGGCTCACTTGGTTACAGGCTATTTTTGTTGGAACTTCATTCTGAGTATATCAACAATAATGAGGGGGTATTACTATGGGGCTAATTAATACACCGGCCCAAATGGTTGGGCTAGCCTACAATGCCGGTAAAGCCAAAGGGGATTTACCAGTAGGGCAGCTGTTTCTGCGTGGAATCATGGGCGGGGTATATATCGCGGTTGGCGCTGCCTTTTGTACCATTGCCATGACAGGTGTTGCACCTTTGTTGGGTGCTGGTTTTGCCAAACTGATTGGCGGGGCCGTATTCCCAATAGGCCTGATTGCGATCATTTTAACCGGCATGGAGTTGTTTACTGGCGACGCTATGCTGCTGCCGATGGCTGTTTGGTCAGGAAGAAGTACTTATGGAAAACTCATTAAGAACTGGTCCTATGTATATATCGGTAATTTTGTTGGTTCAGTAGCATTTGCCATTGTTGTTATTATGGGGCCATTCACCCAGGGGAATTTTACGTCGCCCGAACCTAATGCTTTTGGCATGATGGCTGTTACTGTAGCGATTGGAAAAATCCTTACTTATAAATCGGCAGGAGACATGGGGCTAGCATCTTTGTTCTTCTCAGGAATCGGCTGTAACTTTATTGTCTGTTTGGCTGTTCTGCTGGCGATGACTGCCCAGGATGCCATTGGTAAGATTTTAGCTATTTGGTTTCCGATTATGTCCTTCGTAGTTATCGGTTTTGAGCACTGTGTTGCCAATATGTACTTTTTGCCTGCAGGCAAATTACTTGTGGATAACTTTCCAAGCCTGGTTACCAAAGTGGGGGCCGATGGAAAGGCCTGGAATGCATTGCTTCAGACCAACGGAGGTATTTCCTGGTATGACGTAATGGTTTGGAATATTATCCCGGTTACGTTAGGCAATATTGTTGGGGCTATTGTCGTTATTGGTGCGACCTATCACTATTGCTTCAAAGGGGATGCCTGCGGAGCTGCTGATCCTGCACCGGCTGCTGCGAAATTGGAAGGATTGGCTGCTAAATAGTTGTAATTTACGGACTAAAGGGAGGCAACTGTTTTGCACATGTCCGTCTTCGCATATGTAAGCATGGGAGTGGCCGCTTGTATTACCCTATTAGCTTACTTTATGAGTGAGGATACCCAACTGGCTCTGACCATGTTGCCGATGGTACTTCTTCTGGGAGGCATTCCAGCCCTCATGGATGTATTAAACAGGCGGCATGTTGCCAAACTGGATCTTCGCCATGTTAAATTAGGGAAGATAAAAGACCAAGCCAAGAAGGGAATTGGCGAACAGGTGCGCATTAGCGGCACTATAGCCGCAATATCACATAAATGGCTTAATCGCCCCAAATATATGGTGATTGATCCCAGCGGCCAAATCGGTGTTTATATGTTTGTGGCACCAAGGCAAAGTATTCAATGTGGTGACCAGATAGAAGTTGTTGGGACGTTGCGCTGGAGCTTTGGATTTGGGAAAAAAGAAAAAAAGATTTGGGGTCTGCAGTTGGAGAAGATCTGATGCAAAAACCTGGCTATTGAAATATAGCCAGGTTTTTTATTTGAAGTAAAGCGAAATGTAATTGACTTAAAACTTTTTTTGATTCATGGTTTGCGGATTTACCGGCCAGTAGCGGGAAGATGATACGGTTGCCCAGCGGTCAACAGGAATAAAACAAGTAGCGGCTAATGTAAATAATAGTGCAATACGCGTTGATAAGATAGCGACGGCAATAAAACTTTGTTTGAGTTGATCAGCCAATTTTTTAGAGACCCCAATGTAAAACATCCCGATAATATTACCGGATTCGTCTTTTATCGGGGCATATCCGGTCTGGTAATTAACGCCGACAACTTCGGCTTCGCCAATATAAATTTTCCCATTGTTTAGCACGGTTTCCGTGACATAATCGGCGGCAAAGGTACCAGTTGCCCGGCTTCCATCGCGCATAATATTGGTAGCTACGCGAGTGTTGTTTAGAAATATAGTGACAGTATCATCGGTTAAACGCCCAACTCTGTCTACCAGATCGGTGTTATCATTGATGAGAAAATCACCTTTATACAACTTGCCATCAACAACCTGCCAAGGTCCAGGATGCATATAGTCGGCAATTTCTTGGGCAGTAGCTAAATCCGATTTGGTTTTTTCGGCGATTGCAGCTTCGATTTGTGTATGCATGTCGCGGATGGTCATAATGCCAAGGACTCCGGAAACCACCAAGGCCGACACGATGAAAAAGACGGTAAACCAGGTTTTAATACTAAAGTGCATGGCTAACCTCCTACCAAACCATTTTACTTTAGGCCAATCGCATTTTTAAGTTGTTTTACCCGGTTGCGGCTAACTGGCACTTCTTGTTTATTGGCATCGTTCATGCGCAGCAAATAAGAGCCGTGAAACCACGGGATGATTTCCAGTATTTCATCCAAATTAATGATATATTGACGGTGAATGCGCAAAAAATTAGTTTCTGTTAACAAGTTGTCAAACTCCTGCAGAGTAAGCATGGCTGAAAATTCAGCAGTGCGTGTACGGACAAACACATCTTTATCTTTAACATAAATAAATACAATATCGCTTTTGTTCATCGGAACAATTTTTCCACCGGACATTACGCAGACTTTGGCAATTTGAGATACTTTCTCGGCAGTGGCTTTGTTAGACAAATGCCGGACTTTGCTCAGGGCTTGGGTCAGTTTTTCATCGGTAACCGGCTTGGTAATATAACCAATTGCCAATGTAGAAAAGGCCTCCAGAGCATGCTCTGGATAGGCTGTGACAAAAACAATGTAAGGTGGACGAGTCATGCTGTTTAGCTTCTGTGCCAACTCTAGCCCTGACATACCAGGCATATTGACATCCAAAAAGATCAACCCAGGTTTTTTTTCCAGAATGTAGATAATCGCATCAACACAGTTGGTAAATTTTGCGCAAACTTCAATATCCGGATGTTGATCTAACAGGTATTCAATTTCGTCGCAAATAGGCTGTTCATCATCAACAATAACAGTTTTTGTTCTCACGCTACACCACTTTCTTTCTACAACGATACATTCTGCTGGAAGGGAATTTGTAATCGAGCTTCCGTACCATAAGTCGGCTTAGAAGTTACTGTCAGCCCGTATTTTATACCATAAAGACTGATCAGGCGTTGGTGAACATTACTTAATCCCAAGCCTTCTGACTGACCGGCCTGAATTTTGGCGAGTTTTTCGGGCGGGATTCCTACACCATTGTCTGTAATCGTAATAATTAACAAATCATCTTCTTCAACATAAGCTTCAATGGAAAGTAAGCAACCGCCCAGCTTGGGAAACAGGCCGTGATTTAAGGCATTCTCCACTAATGGCTGTAGTGAAAGGGCAGGAACTAACGCACTGCCAGCTTCGCCATCAACATTAACGGCTATGTCCAGGCGGTCACCAAAGCGGGACATGGCAATTTCCAGATAGGCCATGATTGCAGCTAATTCTTCCTGGAGGGTTACCATTTCGGCTTGATTTGAGTAGCCGCGCTGCATTAAGGTTGCCAGACTCCCCAATAAACTGCGGGCCTTATCTGGATCGGTACGGCAAAAGGACATAATAATATTAATAGTATTAAAGAGAAAATGGGGATTAATCTGAGCCCGCAGGGCTTTAAGCTCCGCCTTTTCGCGCATTTTCCGCTGTTCGTCAACTTCAGCAAGTTGTATCTGAACAGAAAGCAAATTGGCAATGCCATCAGCAAGGTGAATGTCTAGCTCTGATACCGCAGTTTCCTGAATACGAGCGATCTCAATAGTTCCGATTACCTTGTCGCCAGAGAATAGCGGTACGACAACACTTGACTTTAGCGGGCAATGCGGAAATGGGCAGCCACGGTCAGTTGGATTATTTATCACTCTCATGGTTTTGCTTGTTATTGTTTCTTTTACGGCGGCTGAGAGAATTGGTTCCCCAGGCTTATGGTGGTCGGTACCTTGACCGATAAATGCCAGCCGTTTGTACCTGCCGGTGATCGAAACCGCATCTACTTTGGCCAATTCGTAGACAATATTCGCCGTTATGATTGCAGAATGCGTATTAAATCCCAGTCTAAGAAACGGAAGCGTGCGGCTGGCAATATCAAGAGCCAACTGAGCGGCTCTTGCACCATAAATATCCTGTTCTGCTTCAATCCAGTTGATTATATACAAGAATAGCCAGACTCCGGCAGTAGTAACCGCCATAGTAAGTACCGCAGCAGTAAAATGCAGTGACAGCGGAGCGACTGCATCGGGGAACAATATAAGCAATGTAATTCTGCACAGTTCAAGAACTAAAGCCACACAAGCGCCTGTCAACGGTGTAATCTGGTAAAATGTAAACCTGAGCCGGAGCAGTCCTGAGATGGTTCCGGCAGCAATAATGAACAATGGTAATGGCAGGGTGGAAAATTTTACAATAACCATGTAGAGCGCGCATAACAGGCCAACACAAAACCCAGATATCGGGCCGCCGGCAATGCCTGCCATAATTACACCAATTAAGCTGGTTGGCAGATGTTGATCATTCCAGGGCAAAGTGCTGTAGTTGCCTGTTATCGCCAAAAAAGCAAATAGCACGATTAGCGTAAACTGGCTTGCCCGATGGAAGGGGTATCGGGTGCAGCGCATAATAAAGCGGCTGCGAGCGGTAAGGTAGGCTGTCATTGCAATAAATGATAATGCGCTTATTATTTCTAATAGAGTAAAAACCGTCATAAATTCCTCCATCTTAATCTAAAAAAGTATTCGGCACGAGGATGAATTTCCCTTTTAAAAAATGGCAATTTTTCAAAATATTATCTAAATTTTATCATCAGCCTGCAAAGCCGCAGAATAAGCTTAGACAATTTGGCAAATCATGTTATAATTTAGCTAAATAAGGCAGAGGTAGGGGTGCAATGGATGCGGAGAATACAACAAATTTCTGTGTTCATAGTGTTAGCGTTACTAATAACTGCAGTATTAGCTACAGCAGCCGCCGACAATAACAATCAGACAGGGATGTCAACAGGTTCACCTAAAAAGCAGGTTTTGCTGCTCAACTCTTATCATTACGGCATGGCATGGGTTGGTGAAATTGAGGCCGGGATTCGTTCTGAACTTAATGACCCTAACTTGTATAATATAAGTATTGATTTTATGGACGCGAAACGAAACTTTTCTCCTGCTTATATGCAAAAAACGTTAGAGCTATTTCAGGAAAAATACAAAGATAAAAAATTCGATTCTATCATCGTTGCTGATGATAATGCCTATGAATTTGTTCTGCAGTACCAACAATCGCTTTTTCCGGAAACACCCATTGTGTTCTTAGGTGTTAATGAGTACAAGGATCTTCCGGTGGACAAGCGTGCCTGGGTAACCGGCGTTGTCGAAACCATAGACTTCAAAAAGACAATTGGTTTGGCGTTGGAACTACAGCCAGCTACAAGTCAAATGATAATTATCAATGATAAAACCAACACAGGAATCACCAATAAACAGCAGTTATCAGTGGTTTTGCCGGAATATAAAGACCGTGTACAGTTTGTTTTCTGGGAAGATCTAAGTATGGCCGAAATACTTGAACGTTTACCCCGGTTGCCGAAAAATACGGTTATTCTGTTATTGACGTTCAATCAGGACAAAGATAATAAGGTTTTTACCTATGAAGAAAGTGTTGATTTGATTGCTGGTGCGGCCCAAGTACCTATCTATGGAATATGGGATTTTTATGTAGCAAGAGGTATTGTGGGGGGCAGAGTAACAAGTGGTTATTCGCAGGGCGCGTCGGCAGCCTTGCTGACAAAGCAGATTTTGCACGGGAAAAAACCGGGAGAAATACCAATTGTTATGGACAGTCCCAACCGCTACATGTTCAATTACCACCAGCTTACGAACTTTAATTTTGATGAGGAGGCACTGCCGCCTGACAGCATAGTGCTCCAAAAACCTAAATCTGTCTACCATGAATATAAAACGCTGGTATGGGCGGTTGTAGGAATTATTATCTTCCTGCTAGTGATTATTGCCGGGTTATACAACTTAATGGTAGAGCGCCGGAAAGTCGCCGACTCGCTAAAACTGTTTGCAAGCGTTGATCCGTTGACCGGTGTATTTAACCGGCGTACCGGATTGGCTTGTTTGGAAGAGTTGATTGCAGCCAAGCAGCAGGCAGTCATTTGTTTTACCGATGTCAATGAACTAAAGCTGGTTAATGATACCTTTGGGCATAATGAAGGGGACGAACTTATCCGGGTCGTAGCCGAAACCTTTGTAAATAATCTGCGAAAAACTGATTATGTATGCCGGGTAGGCGGCGATGAATTTTTGCTAATTTTTCCGGGAATCGGTTTGGCAGAGGCTGAAAAAGTATGGGCGCGAATTGTGGCAAGCTTTGAGCAGTATAATGAAATCAGTAATAAACCCTATACCGTCAATGTCAGCCATGGAAGTACCTATTATGACGGCGGTCGTGAGATCACCGTTGACGAACTGGTGCGGGAAGCGGACGATGCCATGTATCAGGAAAAGTATAGATTTAGAGAAAACTCTTCTGGTTAATAAAATACCGGATGTATCAGCCAATTAGGCAGCAATTTCCGCAATTGACGACTTGACGAAACAGAAGAGCATACTATATAATTACATTTGTTAATGCGGCCCTGTGGTGTAGCGGTCTAACATGCCGCCCTGTCACGGCGGAGATCGACGGTTCAAATCCGTTCAGGGTCGCCATTTTCGATATTCGACATACGCTATTCGATCTTCGATTAACCTCATCGAGCGTCGCAAGTCGAAAATCGACAATCGAATATGCCTCGGTAGCTCAGTCGGTAGAGCAGAGGACTGAAAATCCTCGTGTCGACAGTTCGATTCTGTCCTGAGGCACCACATAGAAAAACCTTGCATTTTTGCAAGGTTTTTTTGTATTAAAATTATAAAAGCTACAAAACATATAAAGCGAGACATAAGTTTATACACAATCCACAGAGAGAATGCAGAGGAGGGTGAGGTATGTTTGATGATCGTACACACGCAGGGCAGATCTTGGCAGAAAAGATAGCGGCGCTAAACTTGAAGAACCCGTATATATTGGCGGTTCCACGTGGCGGGATTGCGGTTGCTGCTCCCATTGTGACAAAACTGCAAGCTAAGATGGGAGTTCTTATCGCCAAAAAAATCGGACATCCACTAAATTCCGAAGTTGCGATTGGTGCCATTATGCCTGACGGCAGTTTAATTCATGACAATCAATATATCAGTGGTATAGGAGTAAAACAAGATGTTTTTGATCAATTAACAGAACAAGCCCGCAAAGTCTTTGAACAGCGGGTTAAGACCTATGAAGAGCTAATTATTAAAAACCACGAAATCAAAGGGCGCGATATTGTTATAGTTGATGATGGCATTGCCACAGGCTATACCATGCGTGCGGCAATCAAGTGGCTGCAAAAGTGGACGCCGACCAGTGTTACAGTTGCAGTCCCGGTAGCGCCTACTGATGTTACCGGAAAGCTGCGGGATGACAACGTTGGCGTTGTTTGTGTCGATGAGCGGGATGTATTTGAAGCGGTCGGCACCTATTATAAAGATTTCCGGGAAATGACAGATGCTGAAGCGCTGGAATACCATCGATTAGCTCCTAATGCGATTGTACGGTTGTAATGACACTGTAAAACACTACAATTTAATTATGTGAGTACTTAAAAATAAACAAGACGGTAGTACCTTTAGTGGTAAACCGTCTTGTTTATGTGTTAAGTGGTTTTATATTCGGAATTTAGCCACTGCAGACTGCAAATCCTGAGCTAGTCTGGATAATGCTTCACTGGATGCGGCGATTTCTTCCATCGAAGCTAATTGTTCTTCGGTTGCGGCAGAAACATTCTGTGCTTCATCGGTAGACTTTATACTGAGTTCATCAATTTTCCTAATTGCTCCGACAATCTGATGGCTGCCAGATGCCACTTGTTGAATAGACGCTGAAATTCCCTGCATATGACCTGACACATCATCGACCAGGCTGGTAATTTCCTGGAAAGCCAAGCCGGCGGCATTGACGACTTCCGCGCCTGTTTTGACCTCGCGTGTACCGTCATTCATTGCTACGACCGCCTTGTCGGTGTCTTGCTGAATTTCACCGATTAATTCGGCAATCTTTTTGGCCGCTTCCTGAGATTGTTCGGCAAGCTTGCGGACTTCTTCGGCTACAACCGCAAAGCCACGGCCTTGTTCACCGGCGCGCGCAGCTTCGATAGCCGCATTAAGCGCCAGCAAATTGGTTTGACCGGCGATACTTGAGATCGCATCGACAATTTGCCCAATTTCCTTAGAACGTTCACCTAGTTTGGCAACAACCTGTGAGGAAGCGTTGACAGTAGTTTCAATTCGGGTCATCTGACCAATTGCCGTTTCCACTGCACGACCGCCGTCCCTAGCCTTAGTTACCGTTTGCTCTGATTGCGCAGCAACTTGATTGGCCTTAGTGGCTGCTTGCGAAATGCCAGCTGATATATGATCTGCCACTGCGGAAGCCTGATTTGTCGCAGTTAATTGTTCTTCAACACCTGTTGTTACACTGGTAATAGAGGTTGCGACCTGATTGGCCGCCAGTGAAGACTGGCCGGCACTGGCCGTGAGTTGTTGGCTGGAAGCTGCCAAATGCTCAGCTTGTGACTGGACTTTTGCCACCAGTGCCCGAAGGTTGGTTCGCATATCACGAAAACCCTTAGCTAACTGGCCGATCTCATCATTGGAACGAACACGGGTTTCTATGTCTCTAATATCGCCCTGTGCCAACAAATTGCATTCTTCCAGGATGATTTTAATGGGCTGCGTAATTCTATTTGAGGCAAAAAAGCCTGCAATTACGGTTAAGACTAAAGTCAGGAAGACAACAATACTTACCGTCCAAATTAAACTCTGGCTTTTAGCAGAAAGCACCGACAGCGGAATTTCTTGAACAATAACCCAGCCTGTTGTTGGTTCCTGGGCGTAATTCGCAATTTTACGAACACCGGCAGCATCTTTTATTTCAACAGAGCCGGTTTCGCCTTTTAAACCGTTTTGGATAAATACTTCTTTAGATAGATCTTCCCGTTTTATTACCAATTCACGCTCCGGATGGGCGATTATTTTGCCCTCACGGTCAACGATATAGGAGATAACACCTTCTTGCGATTTTTTGGATACTACATCAATGAGCATATCCAAGTCGATCGTTCCCTGTAAGACACCGGTCACCGAGGTACCATCGAGTGATCGTATTGGAGTTGCCAGAACAATGATCATATGGTTATTATCTTTGCTGACAATGGTATCTGAGATGTTCGTCTGCCCCTTCATTGCCGCCTGAAAAAACTTCCTGTCGCTTATATCAGGAAAAAGCTTTGAATCGTCACTTTTAACGATCTGACTGCCTTTAGCGGTATCAACCACAATTGGTACCATCATGGGAAAAGCACGGGACGCTTCAACAAGGACAGGTTTTGAATTGGCAACATCAAAAGCGCGGATTGCCGGGTTGTTAGCAAGCATTTTTAATAAATCAAGATGCTTGTTTGTCAAACTTTGCATTTCAAACTGCAGCTGTTCCAATTTGGTACGACTTAAATCATGATAGCTGTTTTTCACATTATTGTCGAAAAAGTACATTGAGACAAAAGAGATAATAACTAAGGGAACACAGCTGGTTATCAGTAAAAATAAGAGCAACTTCTTTTTCATTATTTCACTCCTTCAGCATCTGAAATGTTCCACGGAATCTGACAGGATTAAATCTGCTCGTCAGCAACCGCCTCAAGTCGAGTTTCAAGTGGATACAGGTAAGGCTATTTGTAATCCATTCTCCTTTCGCACTAGATCGATCCAATAAACAACAATTCTACATTCATTACCAATTTCCTCTAATAATTTCAATTTTTACAATAGTATTAATTATGCAAATTAACATAAATATTTTTGCGGAATGCGGCCGGCGCTAACTGCGTTTACTTATGGTAATATATAGCTATAAAGGAGGTCTGCCGAATGATTGAGGGGATTAGCCATATTACATTTATCGTGAAGGATCTGGGGCGTGCTACAAGGTTTTTTACGTCTGTATTCGATGCCAAAGAAGTATATGCAAGCGGCGATAAAACATTTTCCTTAACACAAGAAAAGTTTTTTCTAGTTGCCAGTCAATGGATTGCAATAATGGAAGGAGATTCACTTGCAGAGCGGACGTACAATCATGTTGCCTTTAAGATACGGGAAGAAGACTTCGAATTGTATAAAGCCAGAGTTGAGGCATTAGGTCTAGACGTTAAACCACCCCGTCCCAGAGTTGAAGGCGAAGGCCGTTCGCTATACTTTTACGATTTTGACAACCATCTGTTTGAGTTACATACTGGTACGCTGGCAGAACGACTGACAAGATACGCTGTTGGGAAATAGGCTTGGAGAAACAGACATAATCCCTGCTAACATGGCGGAGCCGGGAGAAGCTTAATTTGTAAGTATATGTCTGTTTTTTAACCAGCCCTCTAACTTGCGTATAGATGTTATGTATGCTATAATTTCTCCAGAGAACGAGAGCATCGGCTTTCTAAGCCGGGAATGTTTGCATTCAAATGTAAAAATGCTCATATATCCACGCGTTCTTTGTGTTAACTTAATGCGGGCGTAGCTCAGTGGTAGAGTACCGGCTTCCCAAGCCGTGGGTCGCGAGTTCGAATCTCGTTGCCCGCTCCAAGTAAATCAAGACTCCAGGCAAATTGCTTGGAGCCTTTTCCTTGAGTTTGTATGCT
>Ga0074195_1004443_pt1 | contig 11543 bp, 19 predicted proteins | sample EPASupsiteHSE623_FD_64525 | JGI IMG/M metagenome (GOLD analysis project Ga0074195, IMG submission 64525) | Bioremediated contaminated groundwater from EPA Superfund site, New Mexico - Sample HSE6-23 | ecosystem: Environmental > Aquatic > Deep subsurface > Groundwater > Contaminated ...
AAAAAGTTATTCTTTATTTAGGCACAGCAGAAACTGTGCTAAATAAATTAAAGAGTTCTAAAAAAAATTAATTGAATTTAGACGCAAAGTCGGTGTGGGTTATCATATGCAAATAAGTTGAATATAACTTGGTTTTAATGAGGTGATAATTATTAATTTTAGAGAAAGTTGTTAATGTGAAATAACCCTTCGGGTTTCTCGCTAGGTTGATGTGAGTTGCATATACTTGATAAGATAAACTTCATCAGAGTTCTTATACGATAACAACATTCTTAGAAAAAGAGGCGATAATTAATTATCTTAATCTTATTCCTTATTCTCTTACACACAAATACTTAAAAATAAAACATTTCTAATTTTAACTATGCATCAATATATTGCTCATTTTAAAGGGTTTATGCCCAAAACAAGAAGAGTTTATCCTGTTTTAGAAGATGATTATTTGGAAGTTGTTCCAGGAGAATTTAAACAAGTAGAACAAGATTATGAATTTACTGCTAAAAATGATTCTAATGCAATTTCTCATGCAAGAAAACAATTAAAAAGGTTTCTCCCAAGTGGAGATGGAATGAAATTAACAGGCTTATCTAAATTAGTAGATGTTCCTTTAGGAGATAAAAAATAAAATGGATAATCTGTATCATGTTTTAATTGCACAACAAGTTTCTAAAGTTGCAGAACCTATGCAGGTAATATTAGGTGTTGGAGTAGATGTTGTTCCTCCTCTTCCTACAAATCGTTACATCGCCTTTGCACAAAGCAATAATTACAAAGGAGTTAGTCATGGAGCATTTCAACATTTTGCATCTGAACTGCTTTCTACACATTTTGAGAAAGCTAGAAGACAGATTAAAAGACCAGTCATGTTGGGGAGTGTTACTAAAATGAATGAAGTTCCAAGATTAATGCCTTCTTACAATTTTTCTAATTTCCCTTTTTCTTTTGTAGCAAATCCCTTTCAATCCGGAGGTTATCATGTTATTAGGGAGCTTACAGGACCAGAAAAAGAAGACTTTTTTAGATGGAATTTGGATACTGAAAATATTTGGGGATTGGCTAACGAAAGATTAGCAGAAGAAGATGTTTCAAGAACACTTACTTTAACAAAGTTGCTTTCCCCTCAAGTTACTTATTCAAGATTTTTTCCAAAAGAGGAATATTCTAATGTTAATGAAGTTAAATTTAAATCTAGAGAGGAGTTAGAAGAATAATGGAACTAGTTTGTTTATTATCATCGGGACAAGGAACATGGGCTCAGGTAGCAGGATTAATGAAACACGGAGACTGGGAAAAGATAATTATTATTGGAGATGATTTTGCAAAAGATTTCAAACATGAAAAACCATTTGAATTTATTAAAGTAGATATGAGTCAGAGAATTGCTGAATTAAAAGATGATTTTGTTCAAAAACTTAAAGGAAAGATTTCAGGATTAGAAGTTGCATTGAGTATTGCTTCTGGAGATGGAAAAGAGCACATGGCTTTGGTTTCTGCTTTGATTAATGTTCCAGTTGGAATTAGATTCGCTGCTCTAACAAAGGACGGAATTATTGATTTGTAAAATGACAAGTACTATTGATAAAAAAGCAGATTATTGTAGTCATGTTATTATTGATTTTCCTTATGCTCCAATAGGATCACCTCTTCCAAATAATAATCCTCCAAAATGTACTCTTACTGGAGCGGATTGTATTGCAAAAGAAATCTATCATTTTTCTCTGGCTCCTTATACTCCACAAACAATCTATGGATATGATGTTCAAAGAGCAAGGAAATGTCCAACATTTAATATTCCTGAAGAAATAGCAAAGACTATTAGAGATTTTAGAGAGGTAAGAAAACAACCAGCAGAACAAAGAGGTAGTTTGTAAAATGACAAATAATGATTATCCTCCAAGAGAATTTTGTAGAGAATCAAAATGTATTCATTATAATCTTATTCAAAGATTAGAATCAAAATTATCTCCTCAAGAAATCTTAACTGATAAAAGCTTGGGCATAGCAAGAGTTCAATGTCAGCAAGCATGTGAGCGAACAGCTTATCAATTAAATGAATGGACTAGAAAACCAATAAATAGTTCTAAATATAGTTAATCTCTATTTCAATTCCTTTCCCAATTCTTCCTCAATATTCTTCAATAACTTAGCAGTTATTCTCTGAGTTGGTTTTTCTTTTACAGGAATATATAACTTCAGCTTTTCTAAAACATCTCTTGATTGATTCTTAGTATATCCTCTAGAAGTTAAAGATTTTATAATTGAGTTTTTTATTTTTCCTTTATTCAAAACAATCTCTAATAACATTTTATCTAGCTCAGAAATTTCTTTTTTCTTTTCTAACTTAATCATCCATGAATTAACTCTAGGAACAGGATTAAATTTTTCTTTTTCTATTTTTATTATTGGTTTAACTTCATAGAACTTTTTTACAATTAATCCTATTTTATCCTCTCCTAATAATTTTTCTTTTAATCTCTCTCCTACAACTAAAACTAGATTTTTAATCTCAGAATTTATTGCTTTTATTAAAATAGCTTCAGAAAGAAAATAAGGAATATTTGCAATAATCTTATCAAATTTAGTCCATGAATAATTTAAACAACTATCAAATATGATTTCCAGGTTTTTATTCTTATTTTTTATCTCTTTAAGAATTTCTTTGAACTTTTCATCAACTTCAAAAGAAACAACTTCTTTGCTTTTTTCAGCAAGTAATTTTGTTAAATTTCCTGTTCCTGCTCCAATCTCAAGTATTTTTTCATTTTCAGAAATATCTGCATTTTCTATTATTTCATTTAATATTTTTTCATCTTCAAGCATATGCTGTGATTTTGCTGATTCTATTTCCATATTAATTCTTAATCTTTAGAGTTTTTTTACTAGTAAATGTCCAATTTTCATCTAAGAAAAATTTGTATCCATTAGCTATAATCTTCTTCTTAGACTTAACTGCATTAAAAGCTTCTAGTTGTTTTTCATTCAGCTCTTGATTATATTTTGCTTCAATTAAATTATCTTTTGTAATAAAATCAATTTCTACTGAATTTTCTAAATAATAAGTAGGATTTTTATCTTTGATATTTAGAAATACCAGATTTTCATAACTCGCTCCCAAATCTTTAAACTCAGTTATAATATTTTTTATCCCTACATCTCCAATATAAACTTTTTTAGGAGAGGTTACTCTCTCATTTGTGGACTTAGAATATCTATCAACAACATAGAATAGATATGCCTTTTCAAAATAACCTACATATCTCTTAACACTATCTACTGAAATTTTCAATAATTCTGCTAGTTTATTATAGCTCATAGGTTTGCCGACCCTTTGGCATAATAATACAAATAATTCCTTTACAGCTTTTTCTCCAGATATTTTATGATAAGCAATTATGTCTTTGTAAATAATGCTTTCAACTAGTTCATTTAAATAGACTCTATCTTCTGTTAAGACATAATGGGGAATTCCCCCAATTCTCAAATAATCTTTGAAATAGCTTTCTAGTTTTGCATTATCTGCCTTGCCTATTTGTGCTTCTTTAAATAGTAAAAATTCTTGGAAGTTTAGTGGCATTACTTCTATTGTTTTAGTCCTGCCTGTAAGACGAGCTTTCTTATCTCTCATTAAAGTAGCAATTGATGAAGAGCAAATAACTTTTATATTTTCATTATCATATAAACTCTTTAGTTCCTGCTCAAAGTTATCTCTAGAAGTAACTTCATCTAAAAATAAGTAGAAAAAATCTGAAGCTGACTTCTTATGAATCTTTCTATATTCTTCCACTAATTGATGGATTGAATTTTCTAACAAATTAAAAGAATCTAACCGTATAAATAAGATATCTTTAGGTTTTATTCTTTCAGATAAGAGTCTATTTATTGTTTGCATTAATATTGTAGTTTTTCCAATTCTTCTCAATCCAGTTAAAAATATAATTTCCTTAGTTTTTATATTTTTGAATATTTCATTTAGGTAACTCTCCCTAATTATGCTTTTTTCTTCAAATTTTCCTTCCCACCAAGGATTTTGTTTGTAGAGTTCTGATTCAATATCCATAAATAATCCAAGATTAAGGGGTTTTTAAACTTTACTATGGTATCGTATAGTTTAGGCTATTTCTTTACTATGGTGTAGTATAGTTAAATATCTCGGATTTTAAACCTTCAGCCCTTTAGTATATTTCTCTCTCTCTCTCTCTCTCTCTCTCTTTTCCAACCAAAATATTTAAATACTCTCTTGTATAAGTATATATAATGACACAAATATTACATTATCCTCAATTAGATACTATTTTAATGGTGGAGAAAGCAATTCAAAATAGTGAGGACTATCCAACAAGAATGGAATTATGGAATTCTCTTCCAAAAAAGGTTCAATATCAAACATTTCAATTAATTTTAGACTATCTTGAAAAATCAAATAAAATTATGTTCGAAGGAGATAAAATAATCTGGATTTTTACTAATAATAAAAAACTTAATCAATTAATATCTGAAGCAGTAAGGGTATGAAAATAAAAATTGTTCAGCTAAGTAAGGAATTGTTTCAAATAAAAACTGAAATAGAGAATGAGTTGCTTCAAGGAAATAAGTCTAATGAAAATTTATACAATTTAATAACAAAAACTATTGACTTTTTAAAAGCACAGAGAACAGGAGATCCGATTTCCAAAAAACTTCCAATTTATAAATATTTTGAGAATAAATTTGGAATAACTAACTTATTTTTAATCGATATAACAAGGGGAGCAAGAGCATTTTATACTAATACTAGTCAAAATGAATTTGAAATACTTCAAATAATTTTAGAAGTTCATGAAACTCATAAGGAGTATGAAAGAAAAGGCGGATATAACTAACATTAAATTTTTTTAATCTTCATTTCTTTTTTATTCTTACCTAAAATGTATGCTCTCGAATATTCATGAGAATCCAATATTTTTAATTTTGTTTGTTTTGCTAATTTTCCAGAAAACTCTTTTACCTCTTCTTCTGTTGGCATTTTATCATATCCCAATCTCTCTCTAGCAAAACCTACTGACATATACCCCTTTATTTCTACAAATAATGGCTTGTATTTATTAATCATCTCAGCATACTCTTTAATGTCTTTCTCACTCATATTCCAATCTCTTATAATATTTATTCTAAAAACAGTTCGAGTTTCCATCTTGCTCATTATTTCTAAACTTTCATTTAAAAGTTCCCAAGCATTTTTCTTAGAACTTCTAGCAATTTTTTTAAATGTTTCTTTATTTGGAGCATTTACAGAAATATACAGCTGAGTTGGAAGAGCATTTTTCTTAACTAACTCTTTTAATTTATCTGGATGTAAACCATTTGTTACTAAAAATGAAGTTTTTCCTCTTTTTCTCAACTCTAATATTAATTCTGCAATATAAGAATAGATAGTCGGTTCACCAGATAAACTAATTGCAAATTGCATAGGCTCTTGAGCTTCTTCCCATTTTTTCATATCTGCTTTACTTAATGTAATTTCTTTAGTTTTAGGAAGAATCTTAAATCCCTCAAGTAATTTTCTCTGAGCTTTAATACAACTCTCAATTATTTCTTTAGGAGAATCAATCTCTCCTTTAATCTCATCTCCTATTGTCTCTTCAATTGCTCTCCAGCAATGCAGACATTTATTATCACACCACATAACAGCAGGACTCATCTGACAGCATCTATGACTTTTTATTCCATAAAATTTCTCTTTATAACAAACACCCTCATTTCTTATTGATTTTTTTGTCCATCTGCAAATCTGTATAGCAGAATGATTTCCAACTATTCCATAATGCTGTTTCTTTAATATTTTCTTAACTCTTTCATTTATCATAAAATATTACTCAAAATTAAATATATAAATTAAACTAAAAAAAACTTTTAGCCCAGAATACCATAACTAATGCTAATATAAATAAAAATATATAAGTCATTGCTGAAAATGCCCATTTAGCTATTTTTTGACTTCTTGTTATTCCTAAAACACTTAGATAAAAGAATCTTCCACCATCAAAAATTCCAACAGGAAGCATATTAACTAAAGCAACACTTATTGAAATTAAAACTAGCCACCATAATAAATCATAGATAAACATACTCCATCCATCCCATCTTGATTTGTAATAAATATGCTCGTCTTTAAAACTTGTAACAATAGAACTTATTTTTCCAATTATTCCAGAATTATCCCTGCTTATTAGCATAACTCCTAAAATAGCTCTTCCAGGTGTTTCTGGATCTTCTGTAAGAGTAATCTCATACTCTTTAACAACATCATTATCTATTGCTTTAATATAAACAACATCTCCAGGAGATTTTTTTCCAAATATACTTGATAGCTCTTCAACACTATTAATCTCCTCTCCATCTACATTAGTAATAATATTTCCTAATGAATATCTCACAGCAGGAGCATCATAATAAAGAGCAAGTAAATTTCCTTGTTTTTGACTATCAAATAAATTTTTAGTTATAATAAATTTTTGTTTTCCGACTTGTATATTATTAAATCCACTATCATTAATTAAACTCGCAACTTGAGTATAGTTTGGATTAGTTAAATTAATTCCATTAATATTATTTATGCTTCCTGTTTCTACAACATTATAAGAATAACTATTAAAAATTACTCCTCCAGGAATAAATGCTAATGAAAAAAATCCCCATAAAACTAATAAAAATACTCCAGCACAAATAACATTTGCAAAAGTTCCAGCAGATAAAATTGTCATTTGTTCTAATTTTTTATGTTTAGCCATTTTTTTCTCATCTAGCTCAACAAATGCTGCTAAAAATACAGGTAAGAAAAAAGGGAAAAATCCAAATCCAGTTGTTTTTATTTTTATTTTGTTATATGCTGCAAATATTCCATGAGCAAACTCGTGACTTATAGCAATTACTGCAAGTATAACAATCCAGTAAGTAAAATAAAATGGAGGAAGGAAATTCAATTTAAACACCTGAGGAAGATAAGGAATTAAAGGCATAATTGGAGGAATTTTTACTAATCTAACTATTTCTGGAAAAAATAAATATATCCATATTAATCTTCCTAAGAAATAAAGCATAAACCCCATTAAAATAAATCCAGTAATTATAGAAACATAGCTTAAAACTTTCAAAGTTCTTTTATATTTATTCCCAATGTAATTAATTAATTTTATTCCCCAACTAGCTTTATACAAAAACAATAAACCCTCTCTTTTCAAATTTTTTCTATTTCTATATAAGAACACTGAAACAAAAACAGCGAAAATTACTAATAGTATTATATCATATATTATAAAGTTCATTATTTCACCTATTTCTTTTTCAAAGGCCTAAAAGCTTTTTTACCGCATTTTCTGCATTTGATTTTGCCTGTCAAAATCTTCAAAGGGTCTGCCTTTTTCTTAGATTTGCAATTCTTACATACAAACATATTCTTAAATAATCTATTTTGTGCTTCTGGAATTTTTCCCATATTAGAGAATGAAGAATTTGGTTTTTAAAACTTCCTTTTTCAACTTTGTTCATTATCATATGTTTTTTTAGCAGTTCTATATTTTTCTATTGCAAATGCAATACCTATTAATGAACTTGGGGCTAATAATTCTAAATCTAGTCTACGCTCAACAGAATTTTTAATTTCAGTTCTATAAACCGGGTTATCAAGGTATTGTTCTTCCATATAAGAAGAAAATTTTAAACCAGTTACAAACAAGAGAGAAGAACCAATCATTCCAGAAATTGCTAACACTTTACTTAACTTATCTAGAGTCTTATCAGACAGAGAAATCATTTTACACTCTTCTTTTAATTAGCTTAACACCCTCAATATCCCAATACTCTACATTATCATTTTCTTTAAGAGAAGCTTTAAGCTCTTCATCAGAGCAAGGAATTTCAATTGTTTCAAAATTTTCTAAATCCATTAAGCTTATTCTATCTCCCATAGATAATACCTGTCCTTTTCTTTTATCTACCATGGGAACTTCTAATCTATCATGTCCAGGAACAACAAATACTTTTTTATTTCCAGAAATCATTCCAACAGCTTCTATTCTTGCTTTTGCATGTCCATGCTTTCCAGTTTTAGAAATATCTATTTTTTTAACTGTGCATGCCTCTCCATCCACTACAATGTTTGTACCTACTTTCGCCTCTACTGCATTTAGAATCTTTAAAACCATATTCTATTAAAAAAAAATAGATTTATAAACGTTTTTACTAACCAATATATAAATGGCATTTCAAAAAAATGACTTTATTGAAATAGAATTTACAGGAAAAATCAAAGATACCAACGAGGTTTTTGATTCAAACATTCAAAAAGACTTAGAAGACTCTGAATTATTAAAAAAAGGACAGCAAGCAAAACCATTTGTTTTTTCTCTAGGACAAGGAATGTTTCTACAAGGAATTGATGAATTCTTAATTGGAAAAAATACAGGTAAATATACTATTGAATTAGCTCCTGAAAAAGCATTTGGATTAAGACAAAGTCAATTAATTCAATTAATGCCAAGTAAAATTTTTAGAGAGCAAAACCTAAGACCAATTCCAGGAATAGTTCTAAATTTTGATGGAAGACTTGGAAAAATACTCTCAGTATCTGGAGGAAGAATTAGAGTTGATTTTAATAATCCTCTTGCAGGAAAAACAGTTATTTATAATTTAAATGTAAATAAAAAAATAGAAGATGTTAATGAACAAATAAAACATTTTATCAAATTCTTATTTAGAAGAGAGCTTAAATTTGAAGTTCAGCAAGACAAAATAATAATTGAAGTTGAAAAAGCAATGGCTCAATTTGTTAAATTATTTGAAGAAAAATTCAAAGAGCTTTTTGGAAAAGGATTAGATGTAAAAGAAGTTGAAAAAACAGTTGAAAAATTAGAGAAATCAACAACAGCTAAGGAATAAGTCAGTTTCTTGTAAATTTCTTAGTTTAAAACATATTTTTTTCTAAATACATATTCTTTTAAATGATGAATATTTTCATTTGATATGGCTGAAAACTATGGTCAAAAAGGAGTGAATTATCCTGCAGAAATTTCTCCAGAAGTTAGAGAGATAGATAAGCAATTAGAAGAACTATTAAAAAATCAATCTGCTAAAATTAAAGTTATTGGAATTGGAGGAGGAGGAAATAATTCTTTATCAAGAATGAGAGAAATTGGAATTAAAGGAGGAGAATTAATTGCAATTAATACTGATGCTCAAGATTTGCTTTATGCAAATGCAGACCAAAAAATACTTATTGGAAGAGAGCTAACTCAAGGATTAGGAGCAGGAAGCAATCCAAAAATAGGAGAAGAGTCAGCAAAAGAATCAGAAGCAGAAATAAAAAAGAAATTAGGAAATAGCGACATGGTTTTTATTACCTGTTGTCTAGGAGGAGGAACAGGAACAGGCGCTGCTCCAGAAGTTGCAAGAATAGCAAAAAAATTAGGAGCATTAACAATAGGAGTTGTAACACTTCCATTTACAATTGAAGGAAGAAAAAGAATTGAAAACGCAATGGGCGGATTAGAAAGAATGGAAGAGATTGTAGATACTTTAATAGTAATACCAAATGATAAACTTTTAGAATTAGCTCCAGAATTGCCTCTTCATACTGCATTTAAAATTTCAGACGAGATTTTAACAAATGCAGTTAAAGGAGTTACAGAATTAGTCACAACTTCGGGTTTAGTTAATCTTGATTTTGCAGATATTAAAGCAGTAATGACTAATGGAGGAGTTTCTTTAATTGGAATGGGTGAATCAGATACTGAAAATAGAGCAATAGATGCAGTTAACAAAGCAATACAAAACCCCTTATTAGATGTAGATATAACAAATGCAGGAGGAGCTTTAGTAAATGTAATTGGAGGACCTGATATGAGCTTAGAAGAATGCAAATCAATTATTGAAATAGTAGGAAATAAACTTAGCCCAGATGCAAAATTAATCTGGGGTGCAAAAATATCTGCAGACATGGAAAAATCAATTAGAGTTTTAATAATTGTAACAGGAGTAAAAAGCAATCAAATAACTGGACACGGAAAAGGTCCAAATTCTACTAAACATCAAGAAATTGAAGATGAATTAGGAATTGATTTCTTTGAATAAAATGTTTAATCTGCCTCCCTCTGCAATGAATGTTGGAATTTCTGGAGATTCAGATATGTCTTTTTATTCTGGTGAAGTCTTTAAATTTGCAGAGGTAATGAGAAGAATGGGTGGACTTGAACAAAGATTACATGATGCTTTATTGCATAAAGACTTTAATTTATTTAATAAAATTTTTATAGAATTTAAAGAGACTAAAATAGAATTAAATGGTTTTACTGGGTCTTATGAGTTTCTTGAACAAATTGCTCAGGGTTATCTAGAAGCAGTAGATTATGAAGCAGATAAACTGCTTCCTCCAGGAGAGAGATTATGTTGCTCAGAACAAGAGCCTTATGCAGAGATACCATTTGAATAGTTCTTTAATCTCAATAATTCTTAAAAACACATTTTCTATGAAGTTTCATGGCAGGAGAAAAAAGAATTTATTGTGAAGGACAAGTAAAACATCTATTCGAATTAGAAGGAAGATACAATTATCTTAAAGAACAATTTAGAAATATCTCAAATACAGATTTTTCTGAATATTCCAAAATAGCTTCTGAATTTTTTAGTTTAGTGCCTAAATTAAGATTATATCCCGAATTTTTTGGAGAATTTTTTGATGCAGACAATCTTAAAGAATACTTAGATGCTTTCTTAAATCCAGATTCTCCAGGATATTATGATAGAGTAGAATTAGCAAGAAAAAAAGATTTAGAGAGAGCTTTATCTACTCCTGTTCTAGAGGAAAAGAGTAAACAAGATGATCTTCCCTTTTGAATAATTTTAAAAACCCTCAACTTCTATCTATTACATGGCAGAATATATTCAAAAGTTGCAATCCTTTTTTGTTCAATGTAAAAGAGTTTGGATGGCATTGAAAAAACCTACAAAAAAAGAGTTTGAACAAGTTGTAAAAGTTTCAGCAATTGGAATAGTTCTTTTAGGAGTAATAGGTTTTTTAATTTCTATGATTGTAAGTTTGTTTAGTTAAGATGGTAAAACATATCTGCCATGATGGAAGAGAAGTGGAATTAGTAGATTTGGAATATTTTAATAAACACTCTCAACCAACAACTTATTTTAAAGAAGTTAAAAGATTAATAGCATCTCCACAATTTCAGCAAGAGCTTGAAGATATAAGAGCAGAACGAGCAAGAACACTTTCTATATTATTACATCAAGTTCCAGGATATGAAGTTCTTTAAAAAAAGAGTTAGTAAGGTGTAGAGAATTCGTGTGGGGTTTATCTCATTTGCAAAAAGATTTTATTATAGCTATCTGTAATCATCATAACCTAGCGGAGTTCTTATTTCATTATCAACTTCCCTCCAAAATCCCCCTTTAAATTTTTCCGTAAGAGCTTAGCTTTCTGAAGCGATTTTATATGTATTCTGTAACACAATAAAACATAAATACTTAATAGTTCTAATAGAACTATGAAAAAAGTAGAGTTT
>Ga0074195_1004445_pt1 | contig 11540 bp, 9 predicted proteins | sample EPASupsiteHSE623_FD_64525 | JGI IMG/M metagenome (GOLD analysis project Ga0074195, IMG submission 64525) | Bioremediated contaminated groundwater from EPA Superfund site, New Mexico - Sample HSE6-23 | ecosystem: Environmental > Aquatic > Deep subsurface > Groundwater > Contaminated ...
TGAAATATTAGAAAATAATATTCATTTGACTAAATGGATGATCATAGATAATGAAATTGAGATTGAAAAAATTAATGCTTGGGTCCTAGAACTTCTTTTAATTGGACAAGAGAATGATTGTTTATTTAATGGATGGGGTATATATACTGAATAAAAACAGCGCAAAACAGCGTCCACCTTCAACCCATACTTGACAAGAAAGGGGAGAAAACAATCTCAGGATAAGTATATTCTACAGCCTCTCCAGCAACTCATAAATCATTTTCCATTGCCATTCCAGCATGGGCCATCTGCGGCGGTTGAGTTTGTGCTTGATTCATAATCCGGGTGATATGACTACAAAATTCGGAATTGTTTATTCATTATTGTCCCACCGGATACACCCCATATTCGTTAATATTATTTTTTGCATACATGAATTAAGCCATTTTTGAGCAATTTTAAGCTGTAGGATTTTTAGGGATACTTACATGTTCCTATGATTTACAGTTAACGATCAGCGCTATACCTTGTGCAATTTACGACATTTTTTCAATTCACAAATCACCTGTATGGGATATAGCGCTTGTTACCAACTATTGTTTAATATATCATTGGATATGAATGGGCTTCATACTAATAATGCTAAATCAATAAAAGGGACAAAAAAGGTATCATTATTCTATAATTACTTTTTTGCGATATATCTTACTCCCAATAATTTCGAGATAATATAGACCTGTTATTAAATTACCTCTATCTATTCTTAAAATGCTATTAGTGTTATTAACACTGTAAGAACGTACAACTTGTCCGAAGTTATTTGTAATATTGACTGTTATATTATCTAATTCTGAATGATAATCATTGAAAACAATATTAGTTGCACTGGAGAAAGGGTTAGGATAAACATCAATTATTGAAGAAAGATCATGTTCCTCAATATTGACAAGATATTGTTTAATATTTGAATACGACTTCCTTGTATTTTGTATATCGCAATCGTAACCCTTATCAATACCTATCATATAATAATAACCATCAATGGCATCATAATCAATATAACTGTATATATTACCATTAACTGAATCTAATATACTCATATTGTAAGGACTCTGATCCTTATAAATATAATATTTGTCTGGTGTAAAACCTCCGATTTCATCCTCATATGGTGTCCAGTTTAGAGTTATTGAACTATCAACTTCTGAAACTGCCATATGTATTGTTTTATGGAAATAGCTCATTGAAGATTCATTCATACATGTATCAATTATAGAGATTTTGTAACGACTATCCTGCATTTCGGGTACGCTACCAGTATCTATAAAACAGCTTGTACTGTCAAAGTTAATGCTTCCTATCAAATTATAGATACCGCCTGAGATTTCCTTGTAGATATTATAATATACTATACCTACACCATTAGTCTTATTCCAAATAATTCTATTCTTTTGAATAATTGAGTCGACAGTAACAAGGCATATTTGTTCGTATGAATAAGGCGATCTTACAACTAACATTGCTACACTTGATGTATCATCTCCACATTGATTACTTACAATGCAGGTATAATTTCCTTCATCTGAAATTGAAATGGATGAGATCTCATAAATATTATTATTTGCACCAGGTATATCTACGCCATTTAACGTCCATTGATATGACAAAGGGGGAATGCCATAAGCATTTACTGTAAAATGAATATTACTTCCTAAACACATTTCTGCACCAACAGGTTGAGAAAGAATTACCGGGGGCTGATTATATTTTACTACAAAGGCATCGTATAATCCAGCGGCAGTTATGGTTTCAACTCCTGGCCCTGGGTCAAAATCAGTAGTGCCATTGAATGTCCCACTTACATAAATATAACCCGTTTCATCAATAACCAAATCGGATCTATATTCATTACTTGCTCCTCCAAACCCTTTAGCCCAAAGATAATCCAAATTCTTGTCAAATTTTGCAAAGCAAAAGTCCCAATTACCATTGGATGTTAATGACCCTGTGCTGGAAGAAGAATCAAAAACAGTTGTAGAATAATATTGCCCAATAAGATATATAAAGCCAATGTTATCTGTGGCAACTTTTCCAATATTCAAATTTTTCATTGATCTAACCCGAATAAAATTCCCATCGTAATCATAACTTGCAAGGTATGATGCGTCATCATAGGATAATGTTGTCTGATAAGCAGTATCTGAACCAGGATCAAAGTCAACTGTACCTCTGAAAATTCCTGATAAGAATAAATTTCCAATCTTATTAATTGTTATACCTATGCCAGAATCATCATATAAGCTTCCTATACTTTTTGCCCATATATAATTACCACTTTTATCATATTTAGCATAGTAAATATCACGTTGACCAGCTGAAGTTAAAAAAGCTGTTCCGGTTCCCGGATCAAAATCCTGAGTACCGACATAAAAACCAGTTATATATATATAACTGGTATCTTGTAATACTATATCAGCCCCAAGACTATATCCACTACTTGGAAAACCAAATGCCCACATGTAATTACCAAGATTATCATATTTTGCTAAATAAATTGAGTTAGTACTCCCGGTAGTTATAGAAACAGTACCACCGTTAGGATCAAAATCACAAGTTCCGGTTGTAAAACCAGTAATGTAAATACTTCCTATATCGTCTACTTTTATGCTGTAGCCACTTTGCTCATTTGTGCCACCCAAGGCCTTTGCCCAAATAAAATTCCCATTATAATCGTATTTGGCAAAGAAAATATCAAATCCCCCTATAGATGAAAGATTATATATTCCGGTTCCAGGATCAAAATCAGCAGTTTCAGAAAAATGACCAGTAATATAAATGTTTCCTGAGCTATCTAAAGCGATATCCTCTCCTTCATCTTCAGCTATACTTCCAATATTTTTTGCCCAAATAAAGTTCCCAGCACTATCGAATTTTGTAATGAAAATATCACGGCTTTCATTAACAGAAGTTATGTTAAATATACCAGGTCCTGGATCAAAATCAACCGTACCTTCAAACCGGCCTATACTGTAAACATTCCTGGCATTATCAACTGCAATATTATGTTGATAGTCATTATTAGCATTTCCGCTTCCATTAGCCCATTCTAAGCATTGTGAAAAACAAGTTTGATACCTTGTTATTGCTAAGAACAATATACTGACTAAAATAATAATCTTGTTCATATGACTTAAGTAAAATTGTAAAAAATCAGAGCATAATAAATTTCAAAGATAAAATATTTTATAAGAATGGTGACAATAATGCTGGTTTTTTTGGGAGAAGTAAATACTTTCAGCAACAAAAAAATGTATTGATGACACACCTTATTATTTGTTTTTACAAATAATTCTAAACACCAATAGCAGTGCGATATTCCTAATTATTTGACGTAATTATTTGTCCTGGTTATTTAAAAGATCAAATAATTATGCAAAAAATCAAAAAAACTGCCCCCCGATAGTGTTATTTAAAAAATTAAATAACGAGAGCAGAAAAACGATAGAGCAAAAAACCTTGATGCATCAGGATTTATTTAATAAGTTGGTTAAATAACAGGGCTAAAAAAAAGCGAGTAAAGCCTCATTATGCATGTTTATACTTATGAATTTCATCTTTATGGGTATTTGACGTATTTATAGTGTTTGAGGAAGTATAGCGCATGTAAAAAAACAAATAGAGAAGTTATTTACTTTCTCATCTCCATTTTCCATAGATTTTCTAAGACCTCTCTTTGTTTATTATCCATAAGTATAGCCTGGAGCCATGCCTGATGATTGTTAACTGAACTTGTAATTTCTCTTTTCTTGTAGGAACTGAACTCGTCAAAATCATACCAGTTTTTTAGGTATATCTTCTGAAGGCAATATACTGCAAGTTCACCTTCGGTGGATTTGAAAAAAGGACAGGTGTGAATCTTTGTAGTTGCTGTATCTTTCATTTTATTTATTAGAAAGGTCGTAAGTTCATCTTTGGGGTATGCAAAGAAAACTGCCCATTCTTTACTCCTTGTCAGTACACATGCTTCAGAACCAAAAACACTATCTCTTACATACTGGCCACCGGTAAGACATTCGCTCTTTCCGAAAGCCAACTTTTGCCACATAGCTTCTAATTTATCATCCTGTGAGAAAGCTGAAATTGAGAGGCAACAAATAAATAATATAATAAATGTTCTCATGTTTTCCTATTATTTAGTTTCGGGCTTATCCCTTTTGTGAAACTTTTTGTTGGTTTTCGGGTTGATTTTCCTTTCATACCCTTATCGGTAAAATGAGTCTTTTCTTCTCGATCTATATCACTTTTTAATCCATGATCTCTTATTTTAGTAAACAAAGATACGAAATATAACGTAGCCATTTGTTGGGTTCAACAGAACCTTTTAAGACAAAAACCTCGTTGCTTCGGGTTTATTTAATATTTTAAATAAAAAACGTTACCTGGAAAGTGAATAAAAGCCCATAATTAAGCATTAATACGTTATCATGCTGAATATATTAAAAATCAAAACTTAAAAACAACTTTGGTAAACAGAATTAATAAACATAAATACTGATTAACTCGGATATCGAAAAACATTATTTGCAACGACACCACCTGTCGGATCTATGTATTATTTTGTATTATTATAGTATTGACTATGCCCGAAAAACTGTCAGCCGGCATTTGCTGTGAAAGGAATTTTTTCTTCTATAAAAAATACCTAAAAACAATTGGGTTAATATTTTGTCTTCTAGTCATAGTTTTTTATTACTTTAGTGTTTTAAATATTGAAATGACCAACCAGAATCCCGAACAAATTGCCCGCGATAAGATCGACTTGCAGCTTGATGCGTGCGGGTGGATAGTTCAGGATGTTAAGAATATCAACCTGAATGCAGGAAACGGCATTGCAGTTAAAGAATATCTTACCGATGTTGGTCCTGCCGATTATGTTCTGTTTGTTGATGGTAAACCCTGTGGTATAATTGAGGCAAAACGCGAAGAAGAAGCTCACCGAATAAATGTTCACGAAGACCAGACCGAAGGTTACGCTACAGCAAAACTAAAGCACCTTAAAAATGAACCTCTGCCTTATACATACATCAGCACTGGGGAGATTATAAAGTTTACCGATTATTCTGACCCGAAGCCAAGGTCAAGGGAGTTATTCTGTTTTCACAAACCTGAGACTTTGCGGGATTGGCATAAAATCGAAAAATCACTCCGGAAAAGGCTTCAGGACCTCCCCGAATTACCTCCGCAAGGCTTGCGCGAATGCCAGATAAATGCTATAACCAAACTCGATAAATCCTTTAAAGATGGACGAAAGCGGGCTTTGATACAGATGGCTACCGGCTCGGGAAAAACATATACAGCCATTACTTTTATATACCGTTTACTCAAATTTGCAAAGGCTAAACGGGTTCTTTTTCTGGTCGACACCAAAAATCTGGGAGAACAGGCAGAGCAGGAGTTTATGGCCTACGTACCAAATGACGATAATCGCAAATTCACAGAACTCTATAGTGTACAGCGTCTGAAATCAGGTTATATTGCAACTGATAGTCAGGTTTGCATTAGCACCATTCAGCGCCTGTATTCAATATTAAAGGGAACTGAACTTGAAGAAAGCGCCGAAGAGGAAAATCCTAACGAAAAGAAATGGCAGCCTAAGGAAATTCCACCGGTAGAATATGACCCTAAAATGCCTGTTGAGTTCTTTGACTTTATTGTGATAGACGAATGCCACCGCAGTATTTATAATCTCTGGAAGCAGGTACTGGAATACTACGATGCTTTTGAAATTGGCCTTACTGCAACTCCCGATTCCCGTACAATCGGTTATTTCGAGCAGAACCTTGTAAGTGAGTATTCTCACGAAATGGCCGTGGCAGATGGCGTAAATGTGGGTTATGAGGTATTCATTATTGATACCAAAGTAACAAAACAGGGTGGCACCTTCTGGAAAGGAGAATATATTGAACACCGCGAACGGTTGAGCAGGAAAAAACGGCTTGAATTACAGGACGAGGACGAATCATACTCTGCGCAGCAACTTGACAAAGACGTTGTAAATCCTAATCAGATAAGAACGATTATTAGAACATTCAAGGAAAATCTCCCTGTGATATTCAAAGACAGATATGATAGTAAAGGAAATTTTGAAGTTCCCAAAACATTGATATTTGCCAAGACCGACAGCCACGCCAACGATATTATTGATATTGTAAGGGAAGAATTTGCCGAAGAAAACAAATTCTGTAAAAAGATTACATATAACAGCGAAGATCCCAAAAGCACACTGGCACAGTTCCGGAACGATTACCACCCGCGTATTGCTGTAACAGTTGATATGATCGCTACAGGCACAGATGTAAAACCTCTGGAATGCCTTCTGTTTATGCGCGACGTAAAAAGCAAGAACTATTTTGAGCAGATGAAAGGTCGCGGAACACGTACAATTGCTCTTGATGATCTTAAAAAGGTAACTCCAACTGCACAGCTCACTAAAGACCATTTTGTAATTGTTGATGCCATAGGTGTTACAAAGACTTTGAAAACCGACAGCCGTCCCCTTGAGAAAAAGCCCGGCGTTCCTCTTAAAGACCTGCTGCAGGCAATTGCGGTAGGTGCACGTGACGAGGAATTGTTCACCTCGCTTGCAAGCCGCCTTACTCGCCTCGACAAACAAATAACCGAAAAGGAAAGAAAGCAGTTTGCCGAAAAAGCGCAGGGCAGAACAGTTTCGCAGGTAGTAAAAGGATTACTGAATGCTTTTGACCCCGATGTGCTCGAAGATATTGAAAGCAGAGTAAGAAACGAAAAACCAAATGCAGCTCCTGTTGATATTGAAAAAGAAATAAAAATACAGACTGAAAAATTGCAGAACGATGCAGCTGTTGTTTTCACAGGTGAGTTGAACACATTTATTGAGAATGTTCGTAAAGCCCATGAACAAAGAATTGACCTGCTGAATCCCGACGAAGTTGTAAATGTGGGATGGGATAAAGATAACAAAGAAAAAGCCGGTGAAATAATAAGGGACTTTACCGAATGGATGCAGCAGCATAAAGACGAACTTACCGCATTGCAGATATTCTACAACCAGCCGTACCGTAGACGCGAACTGACTTATACCATGATAAGGGAAGTTTTGGAGTTACTTAAATCGGAAAAGCCAATGCTTGCGCCTCTGAATGTATGGCGTGCATACGAAGCCCTGGGCCGGTGTAAAGGTTCCGCGAGAAATGAACTCACAGCTATTGTCTCCCTTATCCGTAATATTTCGGGTATTGATAATGAACTTACCACCTTTGATAAAACCGTAGACAAGAACTTTCAGGAATGGGTCTTTAAAAAGCAGGCCGGTACTACCAAGTTCAGCGAAGAACAGATGCAATGGCTCAGGATGATAAAAGACTTTGTAACCAACAGCTTCCATATCGACCGCGAGGATTTCGACTACAATCCATTTAATGCTTCAGGTGGTCTGGGTAAGATGTGGCAGTTGTTCGGGGAACAGACAGAAGTGATAATTAATGAACTTAATGAAGTTCTTGTTGCATAATATTAATATAAGATATTAGCCTTATATATGCCTATTATTAGATTAAAACCTTATATTTGCCTATTATTAGTTCTAAACCTAATAATTAAGGAGAATTAAATATGGTTAAAGCAGTAATAACAGGCGATATTGTAAAATCAAGAAGATTAACTCCGGAGAATAAAACATTATTAATAGATTATATTAGTGATGCGTTTAAGCAATGGGAAAAGGATTATGGAATGAGAAGTGAACTATATCGTGGTGATAGTTTTCAATGTCTTATAAAAGAATCATACTATGCTCTCAGGCAAGCAATAATAATAAAGACTTATATAAGAAGCTTCAATCCTTCTGATAAAATTGAAATGAATAATAAAACAAGGTTAACTAGACCTAAAATATTTTTATTTCCGCATTGGTTGTTTGATGTAAAAATTGCTATAGGTATAGGAACTGTTGATTATGAAACTAAGTATAATGCAACATCAGATGGTGAAGCGTTTCAGATTTCCGGAATGCTTCTGGATGAAATAAAGAACAATAGGCAATCTTTTGCGATCAGAACCAAAGATAAATACAACGATGAACTTGAAACAGAAATGGTTTTGCTGGACACGATTCTTGGCAAAACAACTGCCTTCCAATGTGAAGTCATATATTTAAAGTTACTTGGATATACTGAATCTGAAATATCTGATATGATTAAAGTAAATCAATCTGCTGTTAACCAAAGGTCTAACGCTGCTGGCTGGAATGCAATTGATAAAGTAGTAAAACGTTTTGAAAGAATATATGGATAATAGTTTTTTTACATTAGATCAGGGAACTTTATTGATAAAGCTACTAATCGCTCACTTTATAAGTGATTTTATTCTTCAGACCAGTAAAATGGTTGATGGGAAAAGGTGGTTTTCCAGGTATATGTTTTTTCATATCTTAATCGTTTTTGCTGTTACTCTCGTTCTCAGTCAGAAAATATGGATTTCATTATTTATTGCTGTTGCACATTATCTTACAGATGGGATTAAGTATGAACTAAAAAGTAAAAAAGAAATCTCTGTAAAATGGCTTTTTATTGCTGACCAGTTTGTACATATTCTTGTGATAGTTCTAATCTGGGGATATTTCATGAATGTTTTTCATCAGTTATACAATGCTGTTGTTTTTCCGCTCGAAACATACTGTATAAGCATTATAATACTGGGTTATGTAATTTCAATTGAACCAGCTGCTTCTCTAATCAAAAACATTTTAAGCAGTTTAAACATAAGAAAAGAAAAATCAGAAAACATTAATGAAAATATAGAAGAAGAAAAAATTAAAAAAGATAATCAGAAAGGTGGCAAATTAATTGGAATTTACGAAAGAATCATCATCTTAACCTTTGTCCTTTTGGGCCAATACGAAGCAATTGGTTTCCTGATAACAGGTAAAAGCATTATTCGGTTTGCCGACAGAAATTCTGACCTGAAAAGTGAATATGTCTTAGTGGGAACAATGATGAGTTATGCTTACGCAATAATTACAGGTGTAATAATCAACTGGCTTCTGATATTTCAATAATATTTAAAATATTTAAGCATCATATTAATATTATCATTATATTTGTAAATAATTTGCAATTTTAAAGAGAATATTATGCTTATATCATTTTCCGTCACAAACTACAGGTCAATAAAAGATACTGCAACCTTATCTTTCCTACCTGTTAAGGCATTTAAGGAACTACCCGGAAATGTTTTTAAAGCAACTGATAAAATTAACCTGCTGCGATCAGCGGTAATATATGGAGCTAATGCTTCAGGGAAAAGTAATGTGCTAAAAGCATTAGAAGGGTTTATTAATTATATCACTAACTCAGCAAAGTTACAATTAGAAGAAGATATTCCTTTATATGAACCCTTTAGATTGAATAGCAGTAATTTAAAGAAATCTTCTGATTTCTCACTTGAATTTGTCGACATGGATAATACAAGATGGAAATATTCAATTGAAATAAAAAGTAAAGTAGTTGAAAAAGAATCATTATTTTCATATCCCAAAGGTCAAAAAACAAAACATTATATTAGAGAAATTGGGAAACCAATTGAGTTCGGAACCACAATAAAGGGCGAGAAAAAGAGTATTGAAGCAAGACTACTCAAAAATCAATTATTCCTTACGAAAGGTGCAAATGAAAATATATCTTCACTTCAATTAATTTATTTGGATTTAATTTCATCATTTGATTTTCAAACTGAATTAGGTGATTACTTGAAAATTCCTATGGCTTCGAATATAATTGCCAGATTTTATTATGATCTTAATGAAAACACAAGGATGAATCTTAATAAATTAGTTTCTAGTTTGGATACCGGTATAATAGATTTTCAAATAAAAAATAATCAACAAGGACATAACCTTTTTAGTAAAGAAGATGTCAGGAAAGTATTTACTAACGAGTTCAAACAAAATTTTATAAATGAATTTAGCTATGAGATTAATACAATACATAATCAATATGATGATAATAAAAAAATAATAAATCAGGTAAGTTTTAATATCGATGACGAATCGGCTGGGACAAGAACTATTTTATCAGTGGCAATGTTTATTCTTTCTGCAGTTGAAAATAATTTAATATTTATTATCGACGAAATCGAACAAAACCTTCATCCTTTGATTGTAAATGCTTTGGTTAGTCTCTTTAACAACCCAGAGATTAACACAAAAAACGCTCAATTGATCTGCACAACTCATAACACATATCTATTGTCTGAAGACATTTTCCGTCGCGACCAGATATGGTTTACCGAAAAGAACGAACGAGGCGAAACTACTTTATATTCTATGGCAGACATTGATGGCGTTCGCAGTAATATCCCATACGACAAATGGTATCTTAGCGGACGCTTCGGAGCTACTCCAATAATAAATGAACCTGATTTTCTTTATAAAAAGAATGGACCGAAAAAGAAATAATATAAGGAAAGTCAGCCCACGCATACTTGTACTATGCGAAGGTCTTACCGAAAAACTCTATTTTTCGGACATAAAAGCTACGTTATCACGGCAGGCACAGCGAGACATTTCCGTTATTATTTCGCAGGCTCACGAAACTGAACCTAAAAAGATGCTGCTTGAAGCATTAAGAAAACAGGAAACTGCAAAGAAAGAAAAACAACCTTATAAGGAAATCTGGCTTGTTTTCGACGATGATAACCGCAGAGATCTTAAACCAGTTTTTGAAAAAGCAAAAGTGAATTGTATTAGTATTGCATACTCTTCAATATCCTTCGAATTCTGGTACTTTCTTCATTTTAACAAAAAGGCTACTGCCTTTAAGAACTCAGATGCAGCTAAAAAAGAAATTGAAAGTTACATAACCGGATATTATAAATCAATGCCGGGCATATACAATGCAATAAAGGATAAATACTCGACTGATGCCTTACCAAACGCTAAATGGCTTCAGAAGCAAAAAGGTTATAATGACATGTACACTTCATATTCTCATATGCCAATAACAAATGTTAACGAACTTTGCGAAATAATTCTTAATTTCGGAAAATAAAAAAGTTTATGCCCCCAAAAGCCATAAAATCGGTTCGCGATATGTCCCAACTTTGCGAAAAAGAAAACTCAGTTGAAAAGTTGAGCGTGTATAGTGTGGAGGGGTGTTTTAAGAAAGAAATATGAGTTTAATTATAAAACAAAAATGGGCTCTTCATTGGATAACTTTAGGCATTCTAGTTATTTTGTTTATTTTTTCAGCTATCTTTTTTGAAGATAAATCCTGGCTGGCAAATCTTTTACAAACCATTGGAACAATAGCTGGTATATATCTTACAATTATCATATTTCTTCATTCAAAGTCTGGTTCAGATGAACAGTTCAAAAAGCATATTGAACATCTTCAAGATTTAAATACAAAACAGATAAATGCACTTCAGCAAAATACCGATAAACAAATTCAGATTCTTCAGGAATTAACCGACAAGCAGATCTCAGAATTACGTATTTCAACCGAAAAGCAGATTGATACTCT
>Ga0074195_1004446_pt1 | contig 11539 bp, 7 predicted proteins | sample EPASupsiteHSE623_FD_64525 | JGI IMG/M metagenome (GOLD analysis project Ga0074195, IMG submission 64525) | Bioremediated contaminated groundwater from EPA Superfund site, New Mexico - Sample HSE6-23 | ecosystem: Environmental > Aquatic > Deep subsurface > Groundwater > Contaminated ...
ACTCTTTTCCTAAACGAAACACAAACCAGCTGTTCTTCCTCCACTACTTTTGTCCCTCCTTGTATCTTCATCACCGAATTCCTGCAACGACGCGGTACATTATGCATCAATTGCTCAAGCACTTACTCTGATAACACCATCTCAATTCTGCCGCTTTCCCCACACCAGTGACACTCTTAAATGGTAAACTTTCTAATAGCGAACTGTAGCTCTTCGGCCATCTTGGCCAAAGCCTGGCTGGATGCCGCGATCTCCTCCATAGAAGCCGATTGCTCCTCTGTGGCTGCAGAAACAGTCTGTGTCTGTCCAGATGCGTCCTTACTAATCCTGTCAATATCACGCACGGATGCCACGATTTGCTGACTTCCAGCCGCCATCTGTTGGATTGCAGCCGAAATATCCGTGATTTGAGTCGATACTTCTCCGACAAGTGCCACAATTTCCTTGAACGCCTGTCCAGCAGAATTCACTACTTCAGCCCCAACCTTTACTTCGCGATTGCCATCGCTCATAGCGACAACCGCTTTGTCAGTTTCCGACTGAATTTCCGAAATCAAGGTGGCAATTTTCTTGGTAGCCTCCTGGGACTGTTCAGCCAACTTGCGTACTTCCTCGGCGACTACCGCAAAACCTCTGCCCTGTTCGCCTGCACGAGCAGCTTCAATCGCCGCATTCAGCGCCAGCAGATTGGTCTGCCCTGCAATTCCTGAAATGGTATCGACAATCTGTCCGATCTCTTTGGAGCGCTCGCCTAGCTTTGTCACTACCTGTGCGGAACTGGCAACAGTCTTTTCTATGCTCCCCATTTGGCTCACAGCAGCATCCACCGCTTTGTCACCTTGCTGGGCCGCCTTGGCAGTCTTATCCGCCATTCCTGTTACGGCATTGGCATTAACAGCTACTTGCTGTATGCCAACTGACATTTGTTCTACAACGGCTGCTGTTGTGTTAACCGCCTGCACCTGTTTTTCAGCCCCTTGAGCAACGCCGGCAATCGTAGTCGCAACCTGATTCGCAGCCTGAGCTGATTGCTCCGCACTAGAGGTTAGCTCTTCCGACGATGACGCTACAGATTCCGCTGAAGTTGCTACCTGCCTAACTAATGAACGCAAGTTGGCAGAAGCATTACTAAGACTTTGTAAAAGCATTCCCATTTCATCTTTTGATTTGATCTCAATGCGTTGGTTAAAAATACCTTGTGCCAAACCGTCGGCATAAGTTACCCCTTGTCTAATAGATGCCAGAATCGGGTGTGTAATAAATACAGCGCTTACTCCACCAAGTAGAAGTCCTATGCTCAAAATTATAGTTATAGTTATGGCCATCTTGCTTTGCTGCTCATCAATCATCTTAATATCTTCTTTTACTAACACATCTTGCCGCTGTACGTATTGGTCTATCTCCGTAAGAAGAGCAGCATTATCCGGGGCAGCAGCATTACCCATATATGCCGCAGCAGCAGATTGCCCTTGAGCATCATATAGCTCAACCATTTTTTTTAAGTGAGGCGTAAATCTATTTCTGGCTTCAACAACAGGTTTAAGAAATTCTTTATTTCGGCCGTTTTCGTTTAGATATTTGAGGGCAGCGTCGGCCTCCTTGTTCGCCTGATCTAAATCCTGTTTAAATTTAGGGTTGCCCGTGGCCAGATATCCACGAATTGCAGCCGCTTCGCGCGATGACTCCAAAGCGAGCTTTTGAGTCATCTCTCCTAACGGCATACGATAATGAGTTAAGTCATAAGTAGCCTTTTCGATAACCTGATACTGAACATAGAATACTCCTGTAATAACAAGCATAATCGCTAGCATAAGTCCGAAACTGCCGTAAATTTTGGTGCTAATTTTCATGTATTCTTCTCCTCCGATTTTTTCAAGACTGTAGTGCTTAAAATATGTGGGATTACTAACCCCCGTGTCGCATTGGAAGTCTGTAACAGTCAATCACCTCTTTCGATTGCATTCTTCGTTGGATTACGTTAATTAAGATATCCATCTCTTGGCTCAATCTCAACACCTCTATATTACAGACCCCCAAAGTCGTGGCCATTACATTTAGCTCTGTGCGCAGATTTTCTAACTTCTCATTTTCTCGCTCCCACTGATTCAAAGCCTACCTCCTCCTTATGTATTCACTTGCTATTACAAACACTGTCTGTTTATATAGGGATTTGTCCCTATTTTTATTTAGATATGCAAAAAGCATGCCAAAGTTTGGCATGCCTGTGAAACTGATACTTCCTATGTTTTGTGCATTCTATACTGAGCTAAGCACTGTGCCACTTGTGCCATCGTGCCAACTGGCGCATATTTCGGCACATCCTGATTACTACATATCATTCTCATCAAATAGGCGATATAATGTTCGTCGCGAAATACCCAGATACTGCGCTGCCTCCTTCTTATTCCCTTTTGTTACCTCTAGTGCGCTCATTATCATATCAAGACTTACTCGTTGACTGATTGGACATCGCTTCACCAGAGGTCTGTCAACCGACACTTTCTTTTTCTGTTCCATAGTAGCATCCAGATGTGTCTTTCCTAGAATTTCGTCGCTATACATTAAAACGATTAAGTCTATCAAATTGATGAGTTCGCGAACATTGCCCGGCCAGCTATATTCCTCCATAATTAACTTGGCCTCTTGGGAAATGGCCCTAAAATGTTTTCCCCTACGCCGTGATGCTTCTAAAAGAAAGGAATGTGACAGTGGAATAATCTCATCCTTGCGTTGACGAATTGGCGGAATGAGTATCTGCCCAACCTTGAGACGGTAATATAAGTCTTTCCTGAACCGTCCCTCGCTTACCGCCTTTTCAAGATTTTGATTGGTTGCACTAATAATCCTAACGTCGGATTTACTTTTTTTCAGACCTCCAACACGGTAAAACTCTTGTTCTTGAATAAATCGTAATAACTTGCTCTGCAGTTCAAAAGGGATTTCAGCTACTTCGTCAAGAAACAATGTACCGCCCTGAGCCAAATCAATCTTCCCCTGACTCCCACTCGTCCGCCCGCCAGTAAAAGCACCTGCTGCATATCCAAAAAGCTCACTTTCAAATAAGCTTGAAGAAATTGTAGCGCAGTTTATATCTACAAATGGCCGATCTTCATTATTGTTGCCATAATGAATTAAACGGGAAATTAACTCCTTGCCAGTTCCGGTCTCACCGCTTACTAAGATTGGTATATCACGGTGACTATGGAAAACGAGTGCTTGCCGCACTATATCTCCCATGACTTGCGAAAAGATGTCGAGTTGATGTGAACCGAATCTAATCTTTTGGCCCGCTATTGCATCTTGGGGAGTAAGGGAGTGCAACGTCAACTCCCGTTCGGCGCGTTCGATTACCTGTACAATTGCTTCGGCGTTGACCGGTTTTAACAAGTAGTCAAATGCGCCTGCTCGCATGGCATCTATGGCCGATTCCATTGTGCCATAGCCAGTAAACAACACTACTGGAGGCTTATTTACTAGCGATAGCTTGGAAATAGCTCTTACCAGCGCGATACCCGTCATGCACGGCATCTTTATATCGGACATTACCAGGGACGCATTCATATTTGGTAAAGCACGCAGCGCTTCTGCACCGCTTTCATATTCTACGACTTCGTGCCCAAGCATGTGCAAAAATGCTCTCACTGTATCCCGACTGCCATGATCATCGTCCACTAACATTATTTTCATGCAGTTCCCTCCTCATTGGCACGTAAATCTTCTATTAGCGGAAAACTCACCCTGAAAGTCGCTCCACCACCCAGGTTGTTCTCTGCAATGATCTCGCCGCCACAAGCATATGTAATGGACTGTACAATAGCTAACCCTAATCCCATATTTCCCACTGCCCTCCCAGTTGTAAAAAAGGGCTCGAATATCTTCTCGATAGAAGCCGCTTCCACCCCGGGGCCGTTGTCAGCGACAGACAAGATTACCCTATCAGCTACCTGGACAGAAATACTAATTACTTTGTCCTGCTGATCAATATCTTCCAAAGCTTGCGCTGCATTAGTTAAAAGATGGACCAAGATTTGCTCAATTTGCGTCTTTGCACATACAACCCAAGTCCTTTGTGGCGCAAGTCGAAAATTTATCTTTATATCTTTAAATATATCTTGCTCCGTTATCCATGCTAATACTCTGGGCAAGACATCGTCAAGAAGCACCCGTTCTCTACTGAGTAACCCCTCACGTACTAGCCCACACTTATTACTTATGACCTGATTAATGCGTTCCGTTTCATCCACGATTCTTGATAACTCACGCCACAAGTCTTCTGGCCTAAACCGTACTCGATTCTGCATTAAATAGAGCATACCACTGGCAGAAACCTTGATTGAATTTAGCGGTTGGTTAATTTCATGAGCGATACTGCCTGCCATTACGCCTAACGAAGCCATCCGCTGTGCATTAGCTATCACGTCCCGAGCATTTGTTAACGCTTCGGCTGCCTTCTTCTGCTCAGTTATATCTCGAATAACAGCCAGCACTGTATTATCTCTCGTTGGAACAATCCTAGCTTCACGGTATCGAGTAACCGTATTGTCAATAATATCATATTCAATTTTTTGCAGTTCGCCTTTTGCCACTGCTTGTGTAATAGCCCCAGTAAACAACTCGGCAATTTTACTCGGAGCCACATTCTCCATAGTTCGCCCCACAAGCTGCGTTCCTCCGAATATGCTCGAAATATTCTTGTTGTCAATTCTTGCACTCAATACTCTCCCTTTTGAAGAAAAGCGAAGCATAATATCCGGGATTGATTCAACCAAGGCTCGATTATCTGTCTCACTTTTCCTTAGCTCTTGGAAGATACGCTGTCTTTCTACCGCGCTAATGACTAATCCAATGACGACCTTCATAAGTGCAGCTTGACCCTCTTGCCAGATTATCTTGTTTTCACTAAGGCTGGCTAATCCTAAGAATCCTATCAGATGACTGTCACTAATCATTGGAATTAGTAGCATCGATTTTAACTGTGCGGCATTCATTAATTGGCGCTCAGCAATCGCATCATCCGGTAGAGTATCAGCATCAATATGTATTTGTCCAGATTCTTTGAGTCGCTGAATCACCCAAGCATACTTTTCAAATTCAAGTCGGCTAACGCCTGTGCCACTTTGCCAGTAAGTTCTCTCTCGATACCAATAATATTTTAGTCTAAACTCCTTTTCATTTTCGCAAGAAAGATACACAAAGCTCAAGTTGACATTAAAAAAATGTCCAATATCAGCTAGCGCAATTTTGATGTAGCTTCCCAATCGATTCATTTGGCAGTTAGCCAGCTGTGTCGAAATTTTAGCCACCAATTTTTCTCGCACAATTTGTTCTTCCAATATTGCTTGGACCGTCTGACGTTCCACAATTTCCTTTTCTAGCCTCGTATTGATATTCTGTATCTGTACCACTTTCTTCTCTCTTCTGGCTTCATTTTCCTTAAGTAAACCGACAGTATTTTCAATTTTACGGTTCATCTTAATGAATGTGTCGCAAAGGTTGCTTAGCTCATACGGCATTTCTCCCGAGCACAGTTCTCGGCCAACCATTGTGTAATTTTCTGCCGAGATCATATCCGACTGTTCGATAAGCCATTCTATTGGTCGCTTAATCCGATTGGTTATCAGCGTAGCGAGCAGTATCATCAGCAAAATTAACAACAGTATACCACCGGCCATTATCGCTAACTGCTTATAAATAGGTGCGAGAACTTCTGCTTCGTCTATCTTGCCGATAAGCGTCCAGCCTCGCTGAGTTACATCCAGGTAAGCCCCTAACACCTTTTTGCCTCGGTAATCAATCCAGGTAGCCGTATTAGACTCACCAAGCCGGATATTGCGAAAAGCATCGTTAGTAATCTTAAACTTCATTTTTGCAGTGCCCTCGACAAGTCCCTTAGCTACTAACACATCAAGGTTCCGTAGCTCGGTAAGCATAGTTCCTTCGCGGTTAACCAGAAATACCTCTCCCGTCTGACCAATCCAATTCTCACGCAGCAGGATTTCTAGCGTTGTTGTTTTTATAGAGCCAAGTACTAACCCTTCAAAATTCCCGGCGTAGTCGTAAACCGGAGAAGAAAAATTAATTATAGGTGCGCCGCTATTTCGGCCAATAACAACGTCGGAAATAAAATCTTTCCCCGCCGCCGCCGATTCAAAATAAGGCTTACCAATCGCTGACGGATACTGGATTTTCCCATTGAAGGTAGTCATCCCGAAATTCCCATATCTGTCTATATACGATAAGGAATCAAAATTGTTGTCTTCCTGTTGTTTTAGATTGAGAGCAAGTTTCATTTGCTGCTCATCCAAGGTTCGAAAAGCCTCTGTCCGACTAAGTTCGTGAACAGTTGCTGCCCGTTCCGCTATCCAATAGTCAATCAGCCGCTCCTGGGAATGTACTCGTTGTCTAATTAGTTCCAGTTTTTCTTGCTTGGCTACTTGAATCTGGCTAGCAGTATAAATTGCCATAATTAAAGCGGCTGGAATAACAACAAGAAACACCGTTAAAAATGTGAATTGTTGTTTTAATGAACGCCTTTCCATGTCTAGACCTCCTTAATCATTAACTTGTGGCAACTCGATCCGATGCAACCTAGAGAAAACATTCATCGAATTATTGCCCTTCATCCCTAAATACCTATGTAAGGGCTGCTTTTCATGCAAACCACTCTTTTGCTATCACGCACGACTAAGGAGTTATTAGAATTTGTTTTACTTAATTATCTAGTTATTTAACATATTAGCAAATTTAGCAGAACTTTGTAATCACGTTGGCAATAATAATCAAGAACGAGAGTTGCTGGGATGCTTTATCGAAAGTTGAATAATCAATCCACGTTACGTTAGAACGAATTCTAAGATATTCTACCAATCTCACGTTCCCCTTTTAGAACACTTAGGTTAATAATATGGTTTGCACTCTTATTATAGGAGTGGAGCACGAAGTATTAGCTAGTCAATGGATATGCGAATAGTTCACTCCTCTTATCAGCCCAAATCGAGTAAAAAAACTCCTACCATAAATTTGATAGGAGTAATTGAGTTTAAAATATAGGCCAGTATGGTCCGTCACTAATCAGTCTCTAATTTGAAAACTTAGAATAACAACTTTGATAATATTGGCGCTATAATCGTCGCAATGAATCCCACCAGGCCGACAGACAGTCCGGCCAAGCCCCTTCGTTTGATTTGCCTGCAACGCTTGCTGAACTCCGGCAACGCACGATGTTGTCCCAAAGCTATACCTCTAGATACATCATGTCGTACACGGAATAGATTCCTCTGGCGCGGTTCAGGCAAAAAACCGTTATCCAAATTTTATCTATACTATGCGCAAAGAGAAGCTAGATAAAATCTAGCTTCTTTCTTTGTATATATGTATTTTATGTAATGAAATTCACAGCATTTAATTATGTAACTTATTTATACCAGTCATTAATCAATTTTAAAACGAGGTCCTTTTTGGATTTTTAGATTTCGTTTAATCATATCCCCTTGCTAATTGAAAATCGTCAGTACAAGAAAAAACTTGGCGTTCCGCATGGTAGATCTGTAAGTAGTTGAAGCGAGTCACATTATCCGGCTTGTATTTCAAGGGAGTTCCTTCACGCATCGCCTATACGATTTCTCCAATTTCTTTCGCGTTTATGGTTTTGGGCATAAGCCATGAGGGAGTCGTTAGAAGCCTGTGCCAAGCACCTTCGAACATCTCACGGTATGAACTTAATACTATCCTCTGTTTCTTGGGGTAGTGTAGGCCTATCTTCTTTCCATATCAGCAGCGCAGCAGATGTTCTCGGTGCTTCTGGATATTCTGCACGCTGGATGTACTCTAAAAAAGTCCGCAGGGGCTAAAAGGTATTCTAAATGAGTTTTTCAATCCAGCAGTATATTGCCTATACCATGCAAGGTAAGACTCCATATCACTTCTGGATACGTGTTGAAGGTTAGCCCAATCGGGATATAGCTGATTAATATATACCAGAAACAATTTAAGGCTTATAATATCCTTTTTACATTGATTTAGACAATATTCTCCAATCCGTGCTTTTATATATTTTTTTACTAGATCAAGATAAGGTTTGGGGATTTCCGAGAAATTTAGAAGGTAAGATCGTCACTCTTATTAAACTTTGTGCCTGGTATATTTCTAACTTCCCAAACATTTTTTTCAAATTCGTCGCGCGGGCGTAGTAGCTTTCAAAGAAGCCACAAAGTTGTTGTAGTATCGTCTCATACGATTTTGATGCTAAATGTCCATCTTTACCAACACTCATACCATGATTAACAAGATAAGAACGCCATTTGGTCATAGCCTTATCAAGATGAATTTCAACAAAGCTGTTGGCGTTCGGATATGAATTACTTATAAACTCGGCAAGGCGGCTAAAACAAATACCATAGTTTAGTGCCGATTGAAGCCGTAATGATTGCTCTGTTAATCGTTTGACAAAAAAGAATTTAACTTCTTCACGAAGTGGGGCAGGTAATATGCTGAAATCTATGGCCTTATTTCTCACACTCCACTTTTCAGGTCGCATATCGTTAAAAAATGGGCCAGTTATATACCAAATATCATTTTGCCAATATCCTATCAATGTAGAGCTTATTTCACCGATTTTTTCAGGTGTATTAGTGATTTTAAGTGCAACACTCATATCTAACAGCCACCTTTGTCGTTATGATGCTTCAATCGAATGTTTTCTTGCGTTCGTTCCCAATCAGCCCGGATGTCCTCGTCACTAGGATGGATGTAAATTTACATGGAGGTTTGCACATTTGCCCAACCACCACGCTTCATAATCCGTTTAGGCTCCCAACCAAGCCTTTTTAGATTAGTAAAGTGACTATGCCGCAGTTTATGGGGAGAAATAAACTCTATCCCCGTTTTCTTTTTTAGCCGTCGAAAGAGGGAATACACATTATTATGATTTAGTTGCTTACCTTTGTTTTCATCCTTTAGCACAATTAACAACAAATGTTACCTTACCCGTAAGTTGAAATTTTCGTATTTCATTTACTGGCTCGGCGGTACCTTTAGACCCCATAAAATGAAATCGTTTCTACCCATAAAGTGAAAATAAACGTACTTTTTTACCCGTATAATGGAATTATCCTTATACCTAAGCCATAAATAATAATTTTAAATGCTATTAATTATTATTTACTACTAATTGCCTTGTGTATAGTAAATCAAAATAAAAAATCGACCAAATTCTAAATACAAAGTCTGCCAATATTATAGGCGGAAACACTCAGAAACCTCTTTCAGTCAACTGATTTCTCTACAATTAAATTTTTTCAGCACTTTATGGGTAAAAATTTGCAGCTTGCACTTTATATATTACCAATTCTGAATACTTGGCATTTTGTCACAAAAGTCATTCTAAGGTCTATATGATCTTTTCACCTTTATAACTTTCCCCGCCAGCATTAGGTAGGAGCCCAAATCGCTCTGTCCACAATGTTTTATATTTGATAGCCTGCGCGTGGATTTTCTCCCACTCGCCCTCGATTTGTTTTACAACTTTGCCTGGCACACCCACAACCATTGAATACGGCGGTATGACCTGATTTTCTCTTACTACAGCACCTGCAGCAATAATGCTTCCTTTACCAACTACTACATTACTTAGAATAACCGCGCCCATCCCAATCAAACAGTGTTCTTCTACTGTTGCCCCATGAATCACAGCACTATGTCCGACGGTAACATAATCACCAATAATAGTGGCACACGAATCAGTGCCGTGTAAGACACTATTATCTTGGATATTTGAGTAGCGGCCTATCTCAATAAAATTCACATCGCCTCGAAGAACAGAATTAAACCACACACTGCTGAATTCCTTCATACGTACACGCCCGATTACCTTAGCCCCATCAGCCACAAAGCTCTTCACATCTAAATCCGGCGCAACTCCTTCAAAAATCATTCTTCCACTCCCTTTTCAGCTATTTCTACTTTTCCTGCTAAAAAAGCATAGGTTTGTAAATTTAGAACTATAAATTTACAAACCTATCAAGTCGCTATTTTAAATTATTGCTTATTCTGGCTACATGCCACTCGAGACATATGTCCAATAGGTACAATACCTAAACTCTTTTCTATAAAATGTGCAACCTCTATGACTTTTTCATAGTTAAGACCTGTGCTAATACCCATTTTATGCACCATATGTACTAAATCCTCAGACGCGATATTGCCGGCCGCACCGGGCGCAAAAGGGCATCCTCCCAAGCCAAATGCGGCACTTTCAAACCGTGTCATGCCCATATGCAGCGCAGTAATAACATTGGCTAATCCCATACCATTCGTGTCATGAATATGTAAAATAAATGGGAAATCAGGATACTTAACAAACAAATGGTTCAACAGCTCTTCCAACTGTAGCGGAGTTGCAGTACCAATGGTATCACAAAGAACAATTTCATCTGCACCAGCTTTCAAAGCAAAGTCTACCAACTTTGAAACTTGTTCAGGCGAAACTTTCCCGGCAAACGGGCAATCAAAGGAAGTAGCAATTGCTAAGCGAACTTTGCGATCGCCTTTTATTTTACAAACCTCAGCAAATGATGTTATCGATTGCTCAATCGTTTGTTTAGTATTTTCTAAATTGTGTGCTTCGCTTGCAGAAGTAACATAAGTAATTTCGTCCGCTCCAATTTCAATAGCCCGCTTAGCACCAAAAAGATTAGGCGCTAGCGCAATAAATTGAATCTTATTTCCGTGTTGTTGCTTAACGGTTTGCAAAACTTCAGCAGCATCCGCCATCTGCGGAATTGCTTTCGGATGAACAAAAGAAGTAGCTTCAATTGCCTTAAACCCGCATTCTACCAGCTTATTAATGATTTCTATTTTAGTCTCTGTCGGAATCGGGGTTTTTATATTTTGGAACCCGTCGCGAGGACAAACTTCAATAATTTCTACACTTTGGGGAAGCTTCAAAATAGTCGCCTCTTTCTTCTCTCAATTTATCTATATACACTCTTTATTTCTTAAATGATACCCTCTGCTTTTAATGCAGCTAATTGTTCTTCATTTAGACTCAAGACCTGTTTGTACACTTCATCATTATGCTGCCCAAGGGTTGGAGCCGGCGTATTCAGGTTTACCGGAGTTTCCGATAATTTCAGCGGAGATCCTGTAAGCTTCACTTTTCCTGCCTTGGGATGATTATGCTCGATAAACATCTTTCTGTCTTCGGCGATATGCGGATCTTCCGCCATCTGCGCAACATTGTAGATTGGCGCGGCTGGAACGCCTGCTTCCAACAAGCTATCGACAACGTCTTTTACGGTATGGGACCGTGTCCATTCCTCAACAATGACCTTCAATTCCGCATGACGCTCTACGCGGTCAGGTACATTTCGGAATTTATCCATGTCCGTAAGTTCATCCTTACCAATGACATTACAGAATATCTTCCATAGCTTGTTATTTGCCACGCCAATAACACAATGCCCATCACTGCAGGTAAAAGAATCGTAAGGATAACAAGATTCATATAGGTTACCAATAATCCCCGGAACACGGCCTTCAG
>Ga0074195_1004448_pt1 | contig 11536 bp, 14 predicted proteins | sample EPASupsiteHSE623_FD_64525 | JGI IMG/M metagenome (GOLD analysis project Ga0074195, IMG submission 64525) | Bioremediated contaminated groundwater from EPA Superfund site, New Mexico - Sample HSE6-23 | ecosystem: Environmental > Aquatic > Deep subsurface > Groundwater > Contaminated ...
ATCAACATTTAGTTTTTTCGCTAGTTCAGCTTTGATATAGAGCTCTGCTTCTACAATTCGATATATCAGTATACTTCTTGCTTCAACAACTTTACGAACTCGGCATCTCCCCCACTTTTTTACGCCATTGGTGCAAAGCTGCTTCACCAATACCGGGTTCCCTAGATAACTCACCAATGGATTTATTCTCTGGGGGCATCACTTTAGCAATAATAGATTACTTGAGTTCTTCACTATACCGTGTCATGTTTAGTCACGCTCCTTTGAGATATTATCAATATACATCTCTCTGGCCTCCATGACAACTATCTTAACACAAGGGGGATTAGTCAAATAACCATTATTATTGCAATTAAGCTGAGTACGTTTTGTATCTTTTGTTATCTATGAGAAAACTCAGGTAAATCAACGATTTACCGGGCTTATCTATGTTTCTTTTGTAAAGCATTTTGTTTTATTGGGAAATAAATAAACCCCAACTTTGTTTCCAATCTCCTTCGGAGTAGTTTACAATCTCATAATGGTTCTAAACAACGGTATAGCCTTAATTATTTGAGCTGTAACAAAACAGACTGGAAGAGCAAATATAGCCAGGACTAGAAATTTCAGAACAACAGGAAGATACCATACTTGTATTGACTGTGCAATTAATACAAGTATAGGCGCTTGAATGACATACATAGTAAACGCACTGCTTGAACCTCATATATTTAGATATTTCACCAAAATTATGAACTAACATAGCATATATGTCAATTTTAAAATAAGTCAAGCCTGACCCCATTCTAAATGTTTTATCTTTAAGTTGCCAAAGCTCTGCTAATGCTGCTTCCAGTTGCCGGAGAGCTTCGGCCGTATCCTTTCCCGCTTTTATAAGCCGATCAAACTCATCAGACGCTTCTCGTATTTTATCACATATCTCGGTTTCTCTTTTCATGTACTCCGGCGATTTCCACGGTGTTAACATGGAAGGCCCGTTATCATGATAACCGAGTTTTTTTGGGCCTTTGCTCTATACAAGGCTTGGTCGGCCAATACCAGTAAGTCTTCCAGGTCCCGTCCAGGTTCTAGCGAAATGATTCCTGCGCTTATGGCAAGCCCATATGAGGAATTAAACCGTGCTTCAACCTTTTGGCGAATCCGCTCCATAATCTCATACGCCTCCATTAAAGAAACACTTGTAAAGATGACAGCAAATTCATCGCCGCCCCAACGCGTAACGATGTCTGTACTCCGAACATTCTTCCTAAACATAGTCGCCAGATCAGACAATAACCCATCCCCTGCAGCATGGCCATATTTATCATTAATTGCTTTAAAGTTGTCTATATCAATCATGGCAATACACAATTGTTCTTGGTTTCGGGTCACGCGAGCCTCTGCTTCGCTTAACCGTAGGTAAAAGTATCTTCTATTCCACAAACCGGTCAAGAAATCTGTGTGGGCGCTCAAATCCAGTTTTTGGACCAGCCTGCCGCCTATAAATCCGGCCACACTCAAGAGCAGAGCAATTCCGGCCCACAACAGGCTTGCAAAACTAACACGCAAAACTACGTCCAAGTAATATCCCGTTAGTCCCACTATGATTCCCAATGTGGCAAATGCTAACGGAGCATGCTTGTAAAAAAGCCGCACACTTATCCCTTCTTTACGTAGGTGAAATCATTGGCGATTTCACCGTAAACTACTTGCATCTCCCCAAGCCATTTACAAAATTACATCTCACATTATACCATATTGTTCAGTATTTGTGCAATAAAATAACAATATTTATGTACAGATAATTCAGTTCTTCACCTCTATAATTTAGTAGACAGTTCCATTTTTTTATGAGGTGAGGCATTATGAGAGGTAAACATATTGCAAAATATAGAGAAATTGGCCGCAAAGTCGCGTTCTACCGCAAGCTTCGCAATTTTTCACAGGAAAGCCTGAGCGAAAAAATTGACAAGTCAAGGTCTTACATATCCAAAATAGAGGCGGAAAATTCCGCGATGGAATTCAGCCTAGACATTCTGTTCGATATTGCGGACGCTTTAAAGGTAGACGTTGCGGCATTTTTCAATCCCATTGATGTAGAAATCCGGGGCAGGTATTTAAGAGACGAAGGCACAAACAGATAATCAAGCGGGTGTTTCACCGCATAGTAGGAAATCAGCAACTATGTCCTCACAATACTTGAGAACGTAGCTGCTGATTTTTATTATAGAAGATTCCCTTATATATATGCGATATCCTTATTTATGAAGGAGAATTTTTTAAACCGTTTCTACAATTCTAACCCCTGACTGCAATACAAACTCCACTTGCACCAGATTGATTACTTTGATCCGCTCCACCAGCATCCCTACAATAAGCGTGTCCTTATCCACTAAGAGTTGGTTCACAACCCGCACGAATGCCTCCTGTAGTTTTCCCGCATCAAGCGAAGGCATATCGCAGCTTTTTTTGCCATCTTCCATTCGAGTCCGGCAAATCCAGACCGGCCTCCTGTATTTCCCCGTGCCCCATTTTCTTCTGCTAAATTTCCGGCCGCAGGCGCTACAAATGATTTTCCCGGAAAAAGGAGCAGAGAGGGTCAGGCTAACGTCATTACGGCACATTCTAGCAGAATTACAAAAAAAGATTAACGTACCACCATTGCTTAAGCTAAATATACAAGATAATACTAGAAATACTAACGATAACGCTGTGGTTTTGACCTTATCAAAAACAGCCCAAGAAAAACTTGAAGAACCAAAATACGCCGCTGGAAATCAAGAAATTGAATGGATTATATTGATGATAACAAAGATAGCTTCTTCTCGCAAAAAGTGATGGAAAGCATTAATAAAAAACAGGCCGTTCTTTGCATAATCTAACCTCAAAAGATTTTGATTTATTTAGCGATTTTATGAATGAGCTTCACTCTACAACCGGCATTTCTAAACCTTTTTTTGATAAGGTTCAAAATTCCGCAATTAATAATGAAATAAAATCTTTCTTTATGCAAATTTATAAGTTTGCATATGCACCACATGGCCTATGATAAACGTTAAACTGCTGCCTTGGTAATAAACAAGCGTAATACATAATAATTATGCTTTATCGTCATGATCAAATCTCCGTATTCAACGAGTAGCGTGCCATTAAACCCGTTATACGATCCTGATAGTGTCGTCGGCTTACATGCTTAGGTGATTACTTCGACCGACTATTACTTTGAATTTGGATCGACTTTATATTATTCTGTATTTTAGCTAGAGCAAGGTCCTATAGTGGTACTACGCCTGTAATCACAGCAGTAACCAGCATAATAACTGTTGTTAAAAGGCCCCATATAAATGAAAAACGCTGGTGTTCAAAAAACTGAACCTTAGTTAAAGAACATAATAAAAGCGGCGCTGCAACTAAAGGACTTATTCCATAGCCAAGCTGCCCAAGCAGAACTGCTCTGCCAAGTTCAGCTGGGGCTATACCAAAATGTGTAGCTGCTGTACTAATAATAGGCAATACGCCAAAATAAAAAGCATCGGGGCTAACAATAAGGGTAGACAAATAGCTGATTACACCTGAGACTATCGCCATATGAGAACCTAATGCGTCAGGAATTAACGAAACTAAAGCAAGTGCCATCTCATCAATCATCTTAGTTCCCCGAAAAACTCCTGTGAAAATTCCTGCTGCAAAAACCACGACAGTTGCCCACAAAGCATTGCCCGCATGCGCTCTAATGCGTTCCTCCATTTGGTCAAAGTCACGATAATTAATTAAAAGCGTCGCACAAAACGCAATAATAAATAAGATAGCTGGCGGCATCACATTCTTAACAAGTGCTACCATGACGATCAAAACCAGGGCAAAATTAACTCCAATCAGCTTAGGGCGCAAAGTAGCTGCCTCTTGATTTAGGGCTGCTGTAATTTCGGCTGCTCCAATTACACTACTTTCATTATCTTTATTCTTTGTCCAGCCGAGTCGTTTACGCTCTTTCATTCCCAGGATATAAGCTACAACAACTAGCCAAACTAAGCCAACGCCCATAACAGGGATTAATGGATTAAACAGTTCTTCAACGCCAAGCTGCAATACTGCCATAGCTCTCATTGTGGGCCCTCCCCATGGCGATGAGTTCATAAGATAGTTTGACAGAGATGCTAGACACGTTAAAACTAGTGGATTCATACCTATCCGGCGATAAATTGGCAGCAATGCCAGCGTTATAATAACGAAGTTCGTTACTCCTTCGCCGTCAAGTGCAAGTACGATCGTCAACACCGTTGTCCCAACAGCAATTTTCAAGGGATCACTTTTTACCATACGTACAATTCTATAGATTAATGGGTTAAATAAGCCTGTATCCAATTGAATGCAAAAGAAAAGAACTGAGAACATAATCATCATTCCTGTAGGGGCGGTAGTTTTTAGCCCATCAAACATCATATTTCCTAACTTTGGGCCAAAACCCGCGAGTACTCCAGCCACAATTGGAATTGAGATAAGAGCTGTAATCACGTGAAGGCGTTTGGTAAAGATTAATAATACAAAAGCAGCAATTGTGACTGTCCCTATTAACGCTAACATATAGCTTCACTCCCTTACACATAAATTAGGATCAATGAACTGCACAATGGCAGAGCTTAACCTTGACACTGATCTTCTTATCGAAAAAGATATTAGCACAACCAAGATTAAGCCCTTTTACATCACTGCAAATTTCCAGGAGATAACCCCTTATTGATCTATTACTGAACCGTCAACATGCAACCGCGTTTGAATGGGGCGGCGGGAATAGGGGTATTTCTCGGCAAGATTTTCTGCAAGCTCTAAACCAATGCCAGGCTCTTCGGGGGCAATTAAATATCCATTTTCGCAAGTGAATCGTTTCTTAACAACATCACCTTGGCGGAACTCATTTACTGTATTTTCAATATTATGGCCAATATAACGTTCCGTTGCAGAAGCACGATCATCACCGGGATACTCTAAAAGAGCAAAGTTAGGGATGCTGAGTGCAATCTGGAAGCAGGCAGCGGTGCTTATCGGACTGAGAGGGTTATGTGGAACAACCATGATATCATTTGCTTCTGCAAGCGCCGCAATTTTCTTGGCTCCTGTAATACCACCACACAAACAGACATCAGGACGCACATAGGAAACTGCATTTCTTCGAATCATCATTGCAAATTCTTGCGGCGTATGAAAACGCTCACCAGTTGCCAGGGGGATATCAATATGTTCCGCAATGAATTCCATAGAATCAAAGTTATCCGGAGTTGTGGGGTCCTCAAAAAAGAAAGGATGATATTTCTCGATTCCCCGTGCAAGCGCAATTGCTTCTGCCGGCTTTAGTCGACGATGTATTTCTATGCAAAGATCAACTTCATCACCGACAGCCTCACGATACATGCGAACCCGATCAATTGCATTCCCAATCTTCTGCGCGTGTGTTTCATTATAGGGAGTCGCTCTGTCCTCATCCAAAAATGGACTTAAATGTCCAACAGCAGTAAATCCTTTCGCTTTTGCATCCTTCAAATTTGCCAGCATTTCATCAATAGTGGTACCACCGACGTGATAATATACCCGCGCTTTATCCCGGCACTTACCACCTAATAAATTGTAAACAGGAGTGTTAAAGAATTTACCCGCAATATCCCATAACGCAATATCAATTGCACTTAAAGCACCCATTATTGCGGCTCCACGGAAATGGAAGCAACGGTACATATATTGCCAGTGATGCTCAATACGCAGTGGGTCCTGACCAATTAAATAACTTTTAAATGACTTTACCACTTCGGCAGAGGCATCTAAAAAACCCCAGGTTCCCGATTCTCCGACACCGATAATCTTTTCATCAGTATGAATTTCAACAAATAAAAAACGATTAACTGGAATAATCTTTACATCAGTAATTTTCATGTCATTCCTCCTAAAATTCTTACCTGTAGCGATGTAGCAAATCTCCATGAATTTATTATAATAATCCAATCTGACTTCAGCATTGACTTTATTTGAAAGTTTTTTATTTTGTCCGAAAGTATAATCTATACAATAAATTCAATAATTTCTCCATATACTACAAAGTTTTGACTATTATTTTTTGCATATGCTTCAGCTATTTGATGTACGTTTCAGCTAAAAAACAAGCATTTATAACAAAAATAAATGCCATATGGAAATTATTCTGGTTCACAATAATTGGTATACTCTTATCGTTGTTTTAGCAGCTACACTTTTGTATACTTTAGATAAATGGCAAATAAAGAGGAATATCATGAATTATTACTATACCTTAGATGACCTTCAAAAAGGGATTTCGTTAAAACAATATGTTCACGATATTAATCGCTATAGATTTAACTGGCACAAAGATATTGAAATTACGTTTGTTCTTCAGGGTGAGATTGAATTCTGTGTTGAAGGAGAGACATATTTTCTTAAAGAAGATGATTTAATTTTAGTGAATTCCAACAAAGGACACGCTTCCTTATTAAAAGCACCCGGCAGTATTGCTATGGTGCTCCGTTTTGATCCGGCAATTTTAAAACCGGTCTTCGATGCAAATACTAATCTGCAGGTTTTCTGCATAACTAATGATGAGAATAGATGGGATGACAAATTCCGCAAGATTCGCGCGCTTGCAGCAAAAATAATGATTGCATTTTCTAAAGATGATTTTTCGTCGCGATTAGTGGTTAAAGGAACTTTTTTTCTTTTGATGGCTTCCCTTCTATCAGAATTTCCCCTAGATAAACAAGTAGAATCTATCCGAGGATTCGGAATGAGTTACCAAAAAATATCAAGTCTTCTTAATTATATTGAGCAAAACTACAACCGCAGAGTTAGCTTAGATGAAATTACCAAAATATCTAAATATAATAAGACATATGTTTCTTCTTTTTTTAAATCAAATGTAGGTGTTACCTTTTACGAGTACTTAACTCGGATACGTTTACGCCATGCACTGCACGAAATAAATACTACGAATAAGCCTCTCACCCAAATTGCCCTTGACAATGGCTTTCCTGATTTAAAAGCTTTTAGTACGCGGTTCAAACTCACCTTTCAGCAATCACCCAGCCAATATCGACTTAAAGTAGCGAATGAAAACAACTATTTAGCTGCTGAGAATCAACGAAATTACCTTCCTGTAGGAACAGGAAACGTTGATCAAAAGCTAATGGAATATCTTCAAGGAGAGTACGATAAATCAATAAGTCTTCTAGAAACAAAGAATAGAAATGATAATAATAACTTTGACCGCCAGGAAATTACGAGATTATGTTATGCGTTACTAAAAATTGTTGAATGATATACCTCTTAGATATTCTCACTTCCCGGTTACACTTTTCACTGTAATTCCTTTCCTCAACCAGCTTCCATATCCAAGGTTTCAATGGCACACACATCTTGCGGAAAACCTTCAGTTATCATTCCTATCAGTAATTACCAGAATCCAAAAGTTGCTTAACCATTCCGCTCCAGGTACAACTTTGGCCTATCTTGACATTACGAAGGAAGAACTAGATGTCATTTATATCCCACTAAATTTATAAATAGATCGTAAGCGTCCAGGCAAGGCCACATAGCAAAAATGCCTGTTATATAATGAATTCCATTATACAGCAGGCGTTACGATTTACATTTCAGTTGGAATATTCTGTGGCAACTTGTAGTGAGCCGGTATTTCCTCAGCCCAAGGTAATAAAGTCAGGATCGGTATGTCAGCGTTTTGCTGGATTTGCGTAAAGACATATGTTAAATATTCCAGTGGCTTTACTCCATTCTCTAAAGCCATTTGTATCAGGCTATAGATGGCAGCCGAAGATTTGGCCCCACCCGGCGTATTGCAAAACAGCCAATTTTTTCTGCCAATCACAAACGGCTGGATGGATCGCTCTGCTCGGGTATTGGACAGTTCAATCCGCGCATCTTTTAAAAATGTCAGCAAGTACTGCTTTTGATTTTGGGCATATGTAAAGGCCTTGCCCAAAAAATTTTGCGGCAAAGGTTGTGGCGTGCAGGCTTCCATCCAAGCAAAAAAGGCTTCTACCAGTGGTTTGACCTTAACCGGTCAAGATGCACTCACACGTCGGAATTTGCATTGTCTACAGGCTAAAAGGAAGCCGGCGTCGGCTTCCTTTTTCCTCACCTATTTTTTTATAACCAGCCAGCCCTTCCTCGATCTTCCACTTGATTTTCTTGACCGGGAGAATGTTAAGGGCAGCTTCTTTTTAATTGGACAAAATGTAGCACGTTACCCTGATACAGTCCGTGAAATGACGGAGCAGAGAGGGTCAAGGATCAGGTCTCTATATTGCTTAACTTCTTCAGCAATATCATCATTAGTGTTGTTGGAATACATGTCCAACATGTCGATACTTTTTATTGTAGTATTGGGTATAGCTTGTTGTATCCCCTGCATTATTTTTGATATTGGTATCTGATCTATGCAGATCAGCAGATGAACGTGGTTATCCATGAGAACGTAGGCAAACAATTCAAAAGCCGTACTTTTGTTTGTACTTATCTACTAATTCTAAGTATTTATCTTTTCTTCGGTATCTAAAAATATTTTTTCTTGATTGTTGCCTCTCGCAATTGTATGGTATATTGCATTTTCGTAATGTACTCTTGATTTTCTTGCCATATAAACCTCATATATTTAGATATTTCACCAAAATTATGAACTAATATAGCATATATGTCAATTTTAAAATAAGTCAAGCCTGACCCTATACACCCATATAAAGGCAGCTATTTTACTCATGAAGACTCAGCCCTTTGGCCAAGCGGTCGACATGATTTTTTTTGCCTACCATTCCGATACCTACCAAATTAAGGTCGTTGGTATCAAACTCGGCAACCTTTCCACGATTGTCAGCGTCATTGTATGTATTGAACAGTTCTTCAGTATATATTGCCATATTAACTTCTTTGTTCAGTGCTTTCAGAAGTAATTCTTTTAATTGTTCGCCATTTGCAGCGTATACCATGATTGGCTGTTTCGACATCGGCAGATAAGTATTACCTGCGCCGTCCACGTATGGTTCGCCGAGTACATCCTGCTGTCCACCGATTCCACTCATGATAAACGCAGTTACATTAAGCTTCTGCCACATCAAAAGGTCTTCCCGCAGTATTGCTACAATTTTATTGTCAAACTTCATCATAACCCTCCTCTAGATATCAGCTTTAACTATTCGTTTGCTGTAACCTTTTAAACTGTCGACTTAGGTGAGTGATATCGACAAAATCACACGTCACAACGCCGAATAGACATCCTGTTTGTTGGGCAAATCTCGATTGAACACGGTTTGCAAAATCAGAAGTTTGTGGGGTAAAATCACTTTTTGATTTCGCCATACTGCTCTCACCTTTTTTATTAAGTCACATTTTAATATTCTCTAGTTCAAGTTTAAATGTGACTTATACTCGAACGCTGTTATTCCATAAATTCCTTTAAAATGCTTATTTAAGTGAGATAAATCAACAAATCCACATTCTGCTATAACCGAGTAAATATTCTTGTTTTTTTCTAATAACTGCTTTGCACGATTTACCTTGTAGAATATAAAATATTGATATGGTGAAATTCCGGTATTAGCTTTAAATAACCTGATAAACTGAAATTTTGACAAAGAAATTTCTTTGCATATTTCATCAAGACTCATTACACCTGCTAATTTAGAATAAATCATTTCCTTTGCTTTATTAACTAGCTCATTATCTCTTTTATAATCTATAAAGATATTAGTTGGATTAAAGTTATCGACAAGAGCTAGGAGCAGTTCACTACATAGGGCTTCATCTTCTCCACTCTGAATTGCACTTGAAAGATTTAAGATACTTTTCTTTAGAGCCTGATTATAGACAACTGGGGATGCAAATCGAACAATGTCCTTTTTCCCCAGTATATCCAGAAATAGCTTCGGCTCAATATATAACATAACATAATTAAGACCCGAATCATCATGTGCCCTGCCGTCATGTATCTGTTCAGGGTTGAAGAGCATAACCCCATTCGCATAGGATGCATGGAAACTGCCATCTAAATTATACTCTTGAATACCGCGCAGGGTCACACCTAATGCATATTCCTCATGACAATGCTTCTTATATGTGAAATCTGTAAAACTAGCTGATAGCGCAGTGATATCTGATGATTTTTTATATATGAATCTTTCCACGTCCGTCATCTCCCAACTAGTTCAACCAATCCTGAGCCCATTATAGCAGAATATATCAGAAAAAGTGACATACTTACATTAACCAGTTTTTGATACTTAAGCAAGAGTTCCTTAAAAATCGCTCCGAAAAGCACCCAAGTGACAAATGCTAAAAAGCCAATAACAGTAATAATCGCAACAAATACCGCTAATAAATAGGGGTCAGTGTAGTATGGCATAACAAAACCGGGGATTATCGTCATTGTAAACAACACTACCTTGGGATTTACAAACTGCATGATAAATCCCGATCTAAACGTGGCAACTTGCTTTTCAGTTGATCCTGATGTATCCATTTTGCATATCTGATAGGCTAAATACAGAATATAAAGAGTTCCAATTATTTGCATTATAATTAATATTTTCGGTATTACGCTCACAAGCATAGTATTTAATACGGCGGAGATGGCAAGCAAAGCCCCAAAGGCAATTGTTGCTCCATACGAGTATTCCATAGCTTTTTTCACTCCATACTCTTGCACCGTAGACAATATAACAACATTGGTAGGTCCAGGTGTAAATGTTATAATAACGCAGTATATTAAAAAAGATGTAATGTTCATGATATAAAACCCCTCAGATGCTAATATTATGAATTATACATCAAGATAAATAAATGAAGATAGTATATTATTGCAAGGCTGCAAATTATTAGTCCGGTAAAATGCACTTATGAAAAATGCCCGCTACCTTTCTGGCAACAGGCGTTAAATATGATTTCTATTTAGCAGCTCTCAACGAACCAGTTATTCTCAATTAAATTCAATAGGTGTTTCCTCCTACGCCGGTGGAAACATCAACTCGTTAAAAGGCGTCCACAATCAGCACCACTAGTAGTGAATATTATAAGTATGTTGTCATTAACTCGACATTACATAACAATCACATAAATCGACATAACGCTTACACCTAGAAAAAACACTACAAAGTGATGCGTACTTGTGACCTTACTGATGAGAGACAGGATCAAGCCCCGCCAAACCACCTCTACGGACGCAAAGAATGATTTTACGTCAATGCACAATACTATCCTGCGGGGAAAGCGGGAAAAATCAACGAGCCCCATTGCCTTTGCCTTCTTTCTCTTTCAGCTCGTTGGAGCAGAGAGGGTCAGGCTTGATTTATTTAATCGACTTGACTTATTTTATATTACATTGCATTTCCTTGCCACGCTCATATCCGCGCGTAATGATCGTCGGATCAACATTTAGTTTTTTCGCTAGTTCAGCTTTGATATAGAGCTCTGCTTCTACAATTCGATATATCAGTATACTTCTTGCTTCAACAACTTTACGAACTCGGCATCTCCCCCACTTTTTTAC
>Ga0074195_1004450_pt1 | contig 11528 bp, 4 predicted proteins | sample EPASupsiteHSE623_FD_64525 | JGI IMG/M metagenome (GOLD analysis project Ga0074195, IMG submission 64525) | Bioremediated contaminated groundwater from EPA Superfund site, New Mexico - Sample HSE6-23 | ecosystem: Environmental > Aquatic > Deep subsurface > Groundwater > Contaminated ...
AATCCATCTACATCTGCTATATTATTACTTACTGTTAAAGTCTCACCTTGTGTTACTGTTCCACTGATTGTTACACTTCCACTTGGTAAGTCATTTACTGCTGTTACATTATAAGTTATTGTTTTTGCACTTGAATCTACTGTTCCATCATTTACTGTAAATTCAAATGTTGCATAACCTGTTCCATTTTCATTTAACGACGGATTAAATCTTAATTTATTCCCTGTTATATCTGCTGCTGTTACTACTTGATTTAACGTTACTGCTGTCCAAGTTGTTCCATTATAATATTCTAATGTTCCATCACTTGCTAGGCTTGTGATTTTTACACTTGAAAGTGTATCTGCTGTATCAACATCACTAAATCCAAAGTCACTTACACTTAATACTGTTGCTGTATCTTCATTTATTGTAATTGTCTTATCTGCTGCTGTTGGTATATCATTCACTGCTGTTACATCATAGATTACTGTATATGCACTATCTGAATAAACTGTTCCATCACTTACTTTAAAGTCAAATGATGCACTATCTTCTCCATTACCATTTGATAAAGGATTAAATCTTAGTTTTCCTGCATCTATATCTGATTTTGTTATTTCTTGATTTGATGTTACAGATATCCAATCTTCGCCATTTTTATACTCTAATACGCCATCTCCACTATTTACTAAACTTGTAATTTGAACTTTTAATAATGCACTACCTGCATCAACATCAGTAAATCCAAAATTACTTGCACTTAACAGTGTTGCTGTATCTTCATTTATTGTAATTCTAATTCCATTTGCTGTTGGTGTATCATTTACCCCTGTAATATCTACTGTAAATGTTTGAGTATCACTTGCGCTTCCATCACTAGAACTAACTGTAAATGTATCTGTTGCATTTGATGTTAAGGCATTTATAGCATTTGCCGTTGGTACATATACATATTTACCTTTATCTACTCCAGTACTAACAACATACAATGTTCCATAAGTTCCTGCTTTTGAAATATCATAAGTTACTCCACCAATTGCTGTACTTCCACCTGTTGCTCCTGTGCTAATACCATAAGTTAATGAAGCTCCGCTATCTCTATCACTAGCACTTAAAGTTCCACTTGTATTTGCAAATGTATCAGTTGCACTTGTATCTGTATAACTTGCACTTGTTGGTGCTGTTAATACTGGTGTATCATTTACACCATTTATTGTGATTGTTAAAGTTCCATCTCCTGTACCTGCTCCATCAGTTGATTGAATTGTAAACACATCTGTTACAGTCGAAGTTGTAGCGTTTATCACACTATCACTTGTTGGTACATATACATAACTTCCATCACTTGATTTTACATACAATGTTCCATAAGTCCCAGCTTTTGAGACATCATAAGTTATTACACCTATAGTGTCACTTCCACCTGTTGTTCCACCGCTTATTCCGTATCCTGAGATTGAACCACTTGATGCTGTTGCGCTTATAGTTCCTGTTTTATTTGTAAATCCTGTATCATTTGCATTTGTATCTGTATAACTCCCTGTTGCTGCACTTATTGTTGGTCCACTACTAACTGTAATTGAAAAAGTTTGATATGAAACATTCCCTGCTGCATCTGTCACACTTAAATAAATATTATAAGTTCCCGCAATTAAAGCTGAATTTGTTCTAAGCGATGTTCCTGAGATATTAAAACTTGAATTATTTGCATCATTTGTTCCATTTCCAGTTGCTAGAGCATACGTTATACTATTTGCATCTGTTGCTGATATTGTTGAAATACTTGAATTAGTACCAGTAACAGAAGATGAAATAGCAACTGTACTTAATGCAAGAGATGTTGGTGCAGTTGTATCAACAATAATACTATTTGTAGATACAGCAGATAAATTCCCTGCGGTATCAACTGAATAAACTTTATAAGTTCCATCTACCAAACCAGTTAAAGCTAAATTTGTATTACTATTTGCTGTACCAATAGCTATACTATTGAAATTATTATCAGCAGCACTTGTAATACTTGCTAAGTCAGTTACAGTTACACTATCTTTTACTATATATGCTGTTCCTGTTTCATTACTTTGAACTGTGGCATTTGTACTGTTTTTTAAAGTTGCTGTTGTAACTGATGCAGTTGGTGATGTAGTATCAATAGTAACAGCTAAACCTGTTGAAGCAGATGATTCAGTTCCTGATACTGTTTGTTTTGCTGTGATTGTATGAGAACCATTTGATAAAGTCGATAATGTTATCAACCAATTACCAACACCATTGGCAGTTGTTGTACCTAAAACTGTTGTTCCATCTGTATCATATAAAGTTATTGTTGCACCAGCTGTTGCACCACTTCCTATAAAGGTTGGTGTATTATCATTTGTAATATTATCCGTAGAACTACTTCCACTATCTGTTCCTACTGTCATATCAGGGGCTGATGGGGCTGATGGTCCACTAGATACGACAGTTACAACATAATATTGATTCCCTAAAACAAAAGTATCTGTTCCTGAACTAGAACCAGCTACATATTCAACACTTTGTGCGTTATTTAAAGGATCACCATAATCATTAATCGCATTAATTAATGTATCATAATTATCTGGATCATTTAAATCAGCACCTGATGCAGAAGGAGCTACTATATAAAAACCATCATTGTTTGTCGACCAATTAGTATTTGTATATGTGTTATTAATCGTACTTCCATTATAAATAAAAGTTTCTGTTCCACTAGGATCTACTGTTAATGTATTATAAGCACCACCTATTATGGTAAATGTTTCATCATAATAATTACCATTAGTATCTGTAGCTCTAATAGTAATATTAGCACTTGCAGCATTTGCTAAAGATTTACCTGAATCTAAAGATAATACACCAGAAGAACTAACATTAAATAAATTACTACTATCTGTTACTTCAGAAAAAGTAATTGTATCTGTAGAGTAAGTATAAGCATAACTATTATTATAATCACCCAAAGAACTAACTAAACCATTCTTATCAAGAGCTCTGATATTTGCTATTCTAACACCTGTCAAATCTTGAGGTGCTAAGGTAGAAGATAATTGAATATCAGTTGGTGTTGGATTTGATGGAGTAAGTATAATATCATCAGCAAAATAAGTAACTTTTCCAGCACCAGTATTTACAATTTCTATTTTAGTTAAATTAGAACTCCAATTTTGTCCTGCTAAATCTAGTGTATAAGTTGAACCAGAAACAGGACTAGAAATAGTATATGTATGAGTTAAAGTGGAACCAACATATCCATTTACAGTAAAATTACCAACACTTCCTGTATTTCCACTGTAACCTACTTTCATAGATGAAACAACAGAAGGTGTACTAAAATTAAACTGCATTGTTTTACCCTGATTTGAAGTATCAGTGAATTTTCCTGCTGAAACTGTTACACTTGTTCCAGAATCTAAGATTGTAGCATCAACAACAACACCATTAATATTTTGTCTAATATGGTTTGTAACATTTGGATCAATTGTTCCACTAGTAAAATCAAATTGAGTTGGATTTACTGTTGTTCTTACATCAACTTTTTCAGCTGTTGTCATAACATTTGGAGTTCCTTCATCATCTTGACCAACTACATAAATATCATAAGCTGTATTTGCACTAAGCCCAGTGATGTTATAAGTTCCTGTAAATGGTGTTGTTGTGACATCACTATTTCCTGACTTTAGAGCAGCAGAACCTGTTGAGTCTTGTCCTGCTTTGATTTGAGCAATACTTGGAGCTGTTGCACCATCTGCAACTACAACATAATAAACTTTCCCTGCTTCATCTAAACTTGCATTTAAAGATAAACTTGTTGCTGTTACATTTGAAGTTACTGGACTTAGATCAAATGTTGGTGCTGTTGTGTCAGAGGGAGGTGTTGTAGAAGCACCTAAAATAGTAATACTCTCAAGATTAAATCCTGTTTGAATTGTACTTCCACTATTCCAACTATAATATACACGAAAAGTATCAATTGTTTTTCCTGTAAAATCTGAGAAATCAAAATTTAAATCGGTTATATAGGATCCAACACTTGTTTTTGCCAGCGTAATTGCAATCTGTGTACCATTTGCATAACCAACAGCATAAACATTATAAAAATCATTATTACTAAAATTAGCACTTCCCTCATAATCACCAATAACTGCATCAGTAACCCTAAAACTACCCCCTCCATTTACTGCAATTTGAATATATGAAGTACCAGATACATTAACTGTTGAATCATTAATATATGCTCCATATTCATCAGCAGCAACAGGATTATCTATATTATCAGAAGATCCATCATTTGCAGAAATTATGAAAAAACTATCTGCTGTCCTAAAAGTTCCTCCTCCATTATCAACTGCATTTGCAAAAGTATAAATACCATCATTGGGTGTTACAAGAGTTCCATCATAAGCCATTATCTCAAAATTATCACTTTCAATAACCCCACTACTTTTCTCTAATTCCCAATCTCCACCTAAAGCACTATTTCCAGTTGTATCCTCAGAAGCAGCAACATCAGCTTGTGTTAAAGTAGCAATCTCATTTATAAATGCTTGACCTGTTCCATCACTTGCGACATTACATCCATATAGTAAAATATCTCCATCAACAGAAAGTGAATTTTTCATAGTTTCTAATAACAAAGCATTATCATCTAAAGTAGTACTATTTAATACATCATTTCCTACAGTTATTTCACCTGTATTTCCATGAGATAAAATATGAATAGCATCTATATCTTTTTGAGTTTCTAAGATAGTATTTATTTCTGCAAGTGAACTAACAAGATATGTTTCAACACCCTCACCTACACCATCAACCAAAGTTTGATAATCTTTTACAGTTACATCTACAAATGCAACTTCTCTTCTGTCTCTTTCAAATCCTTGAACTGCTTGTACTTCATGTACACTATTTTCAGCACTATTATTTGTAGCATCATTGTTTGAAGTTGATGACGAAGATTCACTTGAAGTAAAACTACTATTATCAAGCACATCAACGGCCGTTGCAACAGCAGCTCCATCAAAAAGAATTCTTTGTTCTAAGGCACTTATTATTGGTTTTTTTAAATTTCTTTTTTTCATAACTTTTTCCTATCCTAGTTATTTTTTTGGTAAAAGTTTGCTGTTGCACTCATACCTGGTATTATATTGTCATAAGGTTTTAAAGGCTTCGCTCTTATAGTTATAGATTGACTTGAAGAATCCACAACAGAATCCCATTGTACAACTTGGGCTTTTATAGTTGTTTTTGTTTCATCTATTAATAAATCAAACTCCATCCCTTTTTTTATCCAAACAAGCCAAGAAGATGGAACTACAACTTTTGCTTCAAGATTATCAACTCCAACTATTTCCAAAAGCTCATCTTGAGGTTTAATACTTTGATGTTTTGATACTTTTTTTGAAGCAATTTTCCCATCAAAAGGTGCCAAAATATCACATCTTGAAATATTAATAGCTGCGATATCACTCTCTGCTTTTTGTTTATTGAAATTCTCTTGAGAAATTTGAATATCAAATGTTCCAATTGAGCCAAAAGTATCTAGTTTCTTATTTTTTTCAAGTTCTAGTCTTGCTATTTCTTTTTCCACATCTATTTTTCTTTTTTGCGCTTTGTAAACTGCACAATCAATTTTGATTAAAGGTTCTCCTTTTTTAAAAGAATCCCCTTCAAACTTTGATAACTCAACAATCTCCCCTGCTATTTCACTTGAAAGAATTGTCCTATCTAGTGAAACAATAACAGCTCTTGATTGGAAATCTTGACTTGCATACAAAGAAGAAGCAATCAAAACAAATCCTAGAAACTTTTTCATAAAAAACCTTTTTTAGCTAAATTATTTTTGCGTTGTAACTGTTGAGTCTAAACTCTCTTTTCCATTTACACCCATAGAAGCAAAAATTCTTCCATAACTATTTTGCACATTTGCATACGCTGATGAATATCTAAGAGTTGCTAAAATATGATTTAATTTTTCTTTAATTAAAACTAATTTAGTATTTACATTTGCACTATTTTCAGCTTGTGTTAATTCATAAATATCATCTGCTACATTTAAATAATCTTTAGATAATAAATACTCTTTCTTAGCTTGATTGTATTTTACGATTGATAAATGAACTTGTGATAAAACAGCCATTGTTAAAGCTAAATCTTGCTCTTTTGCAACTTCAACTTGTGTTTTTGCTAATTTATTCATTTCATTTCCTTTAAATACATTTAAAAGATTCCATGAAACATTTGCACCATAAGAGTACCAATCATTATTTAGTAAATAATCACTATTTTCATAAGATAATGAAGTGTTTAGATTAATTCCTGGTAACATTTTTAGTTTTGCAACTGTAATCTCTTTTTCAGAAATTCTTTTTTGGTATCTACTTTCTGTTAATTCAGGTCTATTTTCTAAAGCTAATGTTTCCATTTTGTCTAAACTTATATCAAGTTCTGGAATTTGATAATCTTTTTCTACTTTATCAGCTAATTCAAATTGAACATCAGGTTTTAATCCCATTAATTCTGCTAACTCAATTTTTGCAGAGATTAAACTGCTCTCTAAAGTATGAAGTGATCTTAAAATATCAAGTAGTTCTCTTTGGTATGATAAAGCTTCCATTGGTGTTTTTGCAACTTTTTGAGTTTGCATATCTTTTGAATTCTTTAAAGCTTGATTTACTTCAAACATCATAGGTTGAATTCTTTTTAATAAATCTTGTGAAGAAACTGCTTGATAATATGATCTTCTTATCTCTTGAGTTAGGTTTTGTTCAACTTTTTTCTCTTTTTCTTTTGCAATTAAGAATTTATCCGCTTGTTGTTGAGCTCTTACATAAGATAATCCAAAATCTAAAACATTCCAGCTAAATCCTATATCTGAAGTAACTCTTTCTTTATCTTGAGAAACAGAATACGATGGATTAGAACTTAAAGGAGCAGGATTACCATTAACAAAAGAAGTACTTGCACTTGCTGCATAATTATTTCTTTCAGAATATCCAGCTGCTGCCGTTAAACTTGGTAACATATCATAATAAACTAAATCTAATTGTTGTTGAGATAAAGCTGTTTCAAGAACTTTTACTTTTTTTGATAAATTGTGATTTAAACCTCTTTGGATAGCTTCATCAATTGTAATTGGTTGGTTTACAGGTAAAGCAACTTCATTTAAAACTGTTAGATTATTCTCTATTTGTTTTTTAACATCATCGTTTAACATAGGTTCTGGTTTTATAGAACAACCTGTTACTATAAAAGAAGTAACAATCGAAATAGCAATAGCTTTAGAAACTTTTTTTATCATACATATACCTTTGATTTTATATTTTTATTAATAATATCATTTCAAATTCGCAATAGAATCTCATAAATACTATTAAGTATCTAAATTTTGAGATGTATCTGAGATTTAGATACAATAAAATCCATTAAAAATATAATTAGAAGGTTATTTATGGAATTTTTTAATGACAAACATCTTTTACTAATAGAAGATAGCGATGAATTTATCGAAAATGCAATATCTCTTTTTAATATGTTTGTAAAAAAAACATTTGTAGCAAAAGATATAAAAGAGGCTTTTGAAATTTTAGAAAATCAAAAAATTGATTTAATAATTTCAGATATTCATCTAAAAAATGAATGTGGACTTGATTTTATAGAAAAATTCAGAGAAATAGATAATGAAACTCCTATTTTAATTCTTTCAGGATATAAAGATGAAGATTTATTATTTAAAGCAATGACTTTGAATTTAAGTGGATATTTAATAAAACCCATAAATTTTAAAGTTCTTATGGAAGCATTTGAAAAATGTGAAAATAAAATAAAATTTAATAATCAAAAAATTATAGAATTAAAAGATAACTTTAAATATGACAAAGAATTAAAGAAAATTATCAAAGATAATGAAATTTTTGAATTAAATAAAAAAGAGATTTTATTTTTTGAGATGTTGTGTGAAAATAAAAAAAGAGTAATAACCAAAGATATGTTTATAAAATGTGTTTATGAATATGAACCTATGAGTGATAGTGCTTTAAACAATTTTATATTAAGAATTAGAAAAAGATTTGGAAAAAACTTTTTACATACAATTCCAGATGTTGGTTATAAGATGATATTATGAGAAATATAGACAAATTAGTAACAAAAATATTAATATTAACTTTTATTCTAAGTCAAGCTCTATTTGCAAATTTAGAAAAAGTAACTCTTCAACTTGAATGGAAACATCAATTTGAATTTGCTGGTTTTTATGCAGCAATTGAAAAAGGATATTATAAAGATATTGGATTAGAACTAGAAATAAAAGAGTTTGAAGATGGTATAAATATAACTGAAGATGTAATAAATGGAAAATCTAATTTTGGTATTTCATCTTCTGCTTTAATTTTAGAAAGATTAAAAAATAAACCTGTTGTTCTAATTGCATCATATTTTAAACAAAATGCTTTAGCTTTACTTACAAAACCAGAAATCAAGACTCCTGCTGATTTAAAAAATAAAAAAATTATGGCATTAGAATCAGAAATGAGGCAAACTGGATTAGGAGTTATGTTAAATGATTATGGCATAAATACCAACAACTATACTTTAATAAATCACGATTTCAAAACAGAAAAGTTCATAAATGGTGAAATTGATGCTATGAGTATATTTATTACCTCACAACCATACGAATTAGATAAATTAGGTATAAACTACAATATATTAAATCCAGCAAATTTTGGAATATACTCTTATGATGTTGAATTATTTACAAGTGAAGAAATGATAAATAAATATCCACAAAAAGTGGAAGATTTCGTAAGAGCAACTAATAAGGGTTGGGAATATGCTTTTAAAAATAAACAAGAAGTTGTTGATTTAATTTATAACAAATACTCTAAAAGAAAAACAAAAGAAGCACTAATATATGAAGCAAATTTGACAGAACAATTATTTAAAACACCTATATTTAAAATAGGTGCGATTGCTCCTGAATTAATTAAACTAAATGCTGAAATGTATTCAAAATTAGGTTTGGTAGATAAAAATTTTAATGTTAATAAAATATCTGAAGAGTATTATTTTGATTCAAATAGTAAAACAAAAAATTTATTTACGAATGAAGAAAAAAATTATCTTTTACATAATCCAATAATAAAAGTGCATAATGAATCAAACTGGCCACCCTTTAACTTCAATATAAACACTATACCAAAAGGTTTTTCTATAGATTACATGAATTTAATTGCTTCAAAAATAGGAATTACTATTGATTATATTTATGGTTTTACATGGAATGAATATTTAGAAAAACTAAAAAATAATGAAATTGATGTTATGTTAAATATGGCTAAAACAACACAAAGAGAAAATGATTTTAATTTTACCTCTCCTTATATACAATCTGTTGATACAATTTTTGTAAAAGAAAATATAAATCATCTAAAAAATCTAAATGATTTTAATGGTAAAACACTAGCAGTAATAAAAGGTTTTTATGAAGAAAAACTTTTAAAACAGTACTATCCAAAGATAAAACTATTATATGTTGAGAATTCATTGATTGGACTCAAAAAAGTTCTATTTAATGAAGCTGATGGTTTTATAGATGATTTTACCGTTGCCAACTATTTTATTGTAAATAATCTTATTTCAAATGTAAAACCAGCTTTTGAAGTTAATGATGAGAATTTTAATTTAGGTTTAAGTATAGCAACAAATAAACAAAATCAATTATTAAGTAATATATTAGAAAAAGGCAAAGATTTAATTACAGAAGATGAATTGTTAAATTTAAAAAGAAAATGGATTAATTCTAATGAAAGAATAATAATCCCAAATATATATTTAACAAAAGAAGAAAAATTATATTTAAAAAACAAAAAAATAATCACTATGTGTGTTGATCCTAATTGGGAACCATTTGAGAAATTAGATCAAAAAGGAACTCATATTGGAATAGCTGCTGATTTAATAAAACTAATCTCTTCAAATTTAGGAATAGAAATAAAAGTGATTCCAACAAAAAGTTGGGATGAAAGTATTGCTTTTTCAAAAGAAAAAAGATGTGATATTTTAAGTTTTTTAAATGAAACACCAAAAAGAAAAGAGTGGTTAAATTTTACAAAACCTTTATTTGAAGACCCTAATGTTATAATAACTAGGAATGAATTTGAGACATCTAAAAACTTATCATTTCTTGATAATAGAACAATTGCAATCCCATCTAATACAGCTATGTATGAATTATTTCAAAAGGATTTTCCAAATCTTAAAATTGTTCCCGTAGAGACCGAAAAAGAAGCTTTTAGCTTGGTAGAAAATAAAAAAGTTGATATGACTGTTAGATCATTAATAATTGCCTCATATACTATTAAAAAAGAAAATTTATTCAATCTTAAAATTGTAGCCCAACCTTTAAAATATAAAAATATTCTTAGAATTGGTGTTATAAAAGAAGATATGATTTTAAAAGATATTCTAAATAAAGCTATAAATGAAATATCAAAAAAAGAACAAGAACAGATACTAAATAATCATGTATCAATAAAACTTCCTGATAATTCAGAATATTTATCCTATTTTATCTACGCTTTAATAATTATTTGTTCAATTGTTATAATAATTTTATTATGGAATTATGAATTAAGAAAAAAAATAGAAATAGAAATAAAGAAAAATATTGAACAACAAAATCTAATGTTTCAGCAAAATAAAAAAGCAGAACTAGGAAATTTAATTGGAAATATCTCCCATCAATGGAGAGATTCTCTTACAAAAATTGGATATATAAATTTAAATTTAAGAGCTAGGCTTCTACAAAATAAAGAAGTTCCGAGAGATTTTTTAGATAAAAGTACACATGAAATAGAAAAAAGTTTAGATTTTATGTCAGAAACAATGCAGAATTTTCTAGATTATTACAAACCATCTACAAATATATCAGAATTTGAAGTTTATGATTCAATGAAAAGTACCTTAAGTATTATAGATACAAAAATAAAAAATTCTAATTTAGAAATAGAATTTAAAGGTGATTTCTCAATAAAAATAAGAGGTATTAGAAATGAATGGATGCAAGTTTGGATAAATTTAATAATAAATTCTATAAATATTGCTTCACAAAGAAATATTGAAAAACCAAAAATGATAATATCTTTAGATAATAATGAAATTACAATAGAAGACAATTGCAAAAATATTGAAACTCAATTACTTGAAGATATAAATAAAGAAAATTATAAAGGACTTGGTATAAAAATGGCAAAAGAAATTGCCTCAAAAAATGGTAAAAATATGATTATTTCAAATAATAAAGATGGGGCAGTATTTAAATTTGTAGAATACAAAAATTAAACAAAATATTTATTTTTAATATTATATACTTCCCATTACTAAATAAAGGAAAAATATTGACAATAGACATGACAAAAGTAGCAAATGTAATTTTATATATGTTACATAAACAAGTGAAGCACTTAAACGATAAAAAAGTAGCAATTATGCTTTTTTTAATGGATTACAATCATCAAAAATTTTGT
>Ga0074195_1004451_pt1 | contig 11528 bp, 5 predicted proteins | sample EPASupsiteHSE623_FD_64525 | JGI IMG/M metagenome (GOLD analysis project Ga0074195, IMG submission 64525) | Bioremediated contaminated groundwater from EPA Superfund site, New Mexico - Sample HSE6-23 | ecosystem: Environmental > Aquatic > Deep subsurface > Groundwater > Contaminated ...
GTAACAGTTCCATCAACACTTGAGATGTTTAACTCATTTTCTTCTTTAGGCGAAAACTTTGGAACAATATACGGTATGATAGGTTCGCTTGCAGCACAATCAGGAAACATGACAGTACTGCACCAGCTCGACAGCTTGTCTCAACTTTCTTCTGGGGAGGCAGAAGACGCATCAACAATTGATGACATGAGATGGGGTATGACTGCCGATATTACTGTTACGCAGCTTATATTCAGCGGTGCCTATCTGGTGGGTCTGCAGACCACTAAAGTTTATAAAGGACTTACCGATCTTGCTCTTACAAAATCCGAAAAAGACCTCAGGCAAAATGTTGCAAATGCATATTTTCTTGTTCTGATGGTCGAAGAGAATTATAAACTGCTCGATTCGACCCTTCAGGCAACCGAAAAACTTTACGGAGAAATGCGGAAAATAAACGAAGCCGGGTTGATGGATGAAACCGATGTTGACCAGATAGGAATAACAGTCAGCAATATCAGGAATGCTAAAAATGCGCTGGAAAGACAAAGGGAAGTTGCATATAACCTGCTCAAATTTCAGCTTGGGTATGATCTTTCTAAAAAAATTGAACTTTCCGAAACTCTAAACGGCTTTCTTAACGATCCGGCTATTCCGCAGCTTATACTTGAACCTTTCAGTGTTGAGGCAACTCCCGAATACCAGCTTCTTGAGTCACAGATTAAGATGAACCAGCTTAATGTAAAACTCAACAGATATGCATTCCTCCCTGACATTGCTGCATTTTACCAGCACGAAGAAAACTTTAACGATAAGTCTTTCAGCTTTACCCCTCCCGATATGATCGGATTGAGTATGACCGTTCCGATATTCAGCAGCTGGAATAAAAGGGCAAAACTTGCACAGGCCAAGATAGGTCTCGAAAAGGCTGTTTACACACGCGACCAGGCATCGCAGGGAATGATAATGGATTATATCTCGTCGAAAAATGCCGTTCTTAATGCTTACGAAAAATACATTACAAACAAGGAAAACATGACTCTGGCAGCGAAGATATATAACAGAACCCTTACAAAATTCAAAGAAGGTGTAAGTTCAAGTATGGAACTTACCCAGGCGCAGAGCCAGTATCTTACAGCCCAGAGTAATTTCTTCGGAGCTGCTTATGAACTGCTTTCGGCAAAAGCCAAAATTGAAAAAATGTTGAACAAAGAATAATAACGAAATATGAAAAAATTAGCAAATCTGATACTTATTGCAGTTGTGATTACTGTTGTATCGTGCGGTGACGATAAGTCGAAGCTTGAAAAGATGAAAGCAGAATACGAAAAAATGGGCAACGATATCAGGGCCCTCGAAGCCGGAATGACAGGGCAGGATACAATGACCGTGTCGGGTCTAAACGTTTCTACCCTTACAATGAAAAAAGATACGTTCAAGACCTTTGTAGAAATTCAGGGCAGCGTTGACGGCGAAGAAAATGTTATGGCAACACCTAAAACACTTGGTGTAATAACACAGATATATGTACAACAGGGCGAACAGGTCAGAAAAGGTCAGGTTCTTGCACAGATCGATGCAAGTGTGCTGGAACAGACACTGAAAGAAGTAAGCACATCGTATGAGTTTATAAAAGATCTTTATGAAAGACAAAAAAGCTTGTGGGATCAGAAGATCGGAAGCGAAGTACAGTACCTTTCTGCAAAGAATAACAAGGAAAGCCTTGAACTTAAGATAAAGACCCTTAATGAACAGCTGGATATGTACAAAATTACGTCTCCTATCGATGGTTCTGTTGAAGATCTTTCAATAAAAGTTGGTCAGAGCGTTGCACCGGGAATGCCGGCTTTCAGGATTGTGAACTTTTCAAGAGTTAAGATCGTAGCTGATGTTTCAGAGGCATATTCTGGAACCATTAAAAAAGGAGACGAAGTTCTTCTTCATTTTATAACAGATAATATTGATTACAAAAGCAATCTTTCGTTTGCAAGCCGCTTTATTAATCCTGTTAACAGGACTTTCAGGATAGAAACCTATGTTGACCCAAAACTGCTCGAATTCAGGGCAAACATGATAGCTGTTGTAAAGATCAGGAATTACATCAACAATACTGCGATTTCTGTACCTGTAAACGTAGTGCTTAAGGACAAGGATGAACCATATTTATATGTTGCCGAAAAGTCGGGAAACAAGTATAATGCAGTTAAACGACAGGTTAAAACAGGACGTTCATATAATGGTAAAATTGAAATTGTATCGGGGCTCAGTGATGGTGATATAGTTGTTACTTCCAGCCTGTATTCAATGAAAGAAGGTGATGTTATTGCACTTTAAGAAGTTATACAATGAAAAAAACAAAATATAAAGAGTTTAAACCGACAAGCTGGGCTATAGGGAACAAGTCCAGTATATATGTGTTGCTGGTAATGATCTCAATTTTTGGTATGATCAGTTACAGCAAGATACCCAAAGAGCAGTTTCCTGAAATAGTTATTCCTACTATCCTTGTAAATACAATTTATCCGGGCGCCTCACCCGAGGACATGGAAAACCTTGTTACAAGACCCATTGAGAAAAACCTGAAATCGATAAATGGCGTAAAGAAGATAAGCAGCAGTAATGTTCAGGACTTTTCGATGATAGCTGTGGAATTCCAGACCGGGATAGAGCAGTCGGAAGCAAAGCAGAGAGTTAAGGATGCGGTAGACAAATCGAAATCCGACCTGCCATCTGACTTAAAGGCTGATCCGAATGTAATGGAGATAGATCTTTCGCAGATCCCGATTATGTATCTGAATATTTCGGGCGATTACAATCTCGACAGATTAAAAAAATATGCCGAGATGCTGCAGGACCGGATCGAATCGCTGCCAGAAATTACCCGCGTGGACATCGTAGGAGCTCTCGACCGAGAGATACAGGTGAATGTTAACATGTATAAGCTGCAGTCAGCCAGCGCAAGCCTTGGGGATATTGAACGTGCGATAATGTACGAGAACATGAACGTTTCCGGAGGTACAATAGATATGGGTGGGATGAATTTTTCTGTGCGTACCAACGGAGAATTCAAAACAGCCGAAGAAATAGGAAGTATTATCGTAAAATCGGGAAGCGGCGCTATTGTTAAACTTTCCGATGTAGCAACAGTGGTCGATAACTTTAAAGAACAGGAGAGTTATGCGCGATATAACGGTAAAAATGTTGTTACGCTAAATGTAATTAAAAAAAGCGGACAGAATCTTCTTGACGCAAACGATAAGATAAATGAAATAATTACTGATCTGAAAAAGTCGAAGATACCAGGGGATGTGAATGTTGAAATAACAGGTAATCAGGCTAAGTTCACAAAGTCGACCCTCACCGAGCTAAACAACACAATAATAATCGGATTCATACTTGTTGTGATTGTTCTTATGTTCTTTATGGGAGTTACCAATGCCTTTTTTGTCGCATTGTCTGCACCTCTTTCAATGGCTCTTGCATACATTGTGCTGCCGGGGATTGACTTTACAATGAATATGCTGGTGATGTTCGCATTTATTTTCGCCCTAGGTATTATTGTCGACGATGCCATTGTTGTTATCGAGAATACACACCGAATATTCAAACAAAACAGGGGGAGGATGACCATTGTTGAGGCAGCGAAATATGCGGCCGGTGAAGTTTTTGTACCAATACTTTCAGGAACCCTTACAACTCTTGCTCCATTTGTCCCGCTTGCTTTCTGGCCGGGTGTTGTTGGTAAATTCATGTTCTTTATACCTGTTACACTTATAATCGTACTCTTTGCTTCACTAATTGTTGCTTATATTTTCAACCCGGTGTTTGCTGTGAACTTCATGAAGCACGAAGACGAAGATGTACCTGTAAACAGAAAGAAAGCCTGGAAAAATGTAATGATCTGGGTTACTATAGGCATATTATTCCATCTTGTAACATTACACGGGCTGGCAAATTTTATTCTTATAGTAGTTGTACTCTATATTGGATACTTCCTTTTCGGCAGAAAGATGCTGCTTGCCTTTCAGCACAGGACATTGCCCAGGATCATGAACCGTTACGAAAGGATGCTTGTGTGGGCTATACGAGGCAGAATGCCATATAAGCTATTCTGGGGAATGGTGGCTATGCTCTTCTTTACTTTTATGCTTGTTGGTATAATTAAACCAAAGGTGGTCTTCTTCCCTGATAACGAACCTAACAGCGTATGGACACTTATAGATATGCCAATAGGTACTAATGTTACAACAACAGATTCTATTACTAAAATCGTAGAAGAAAGAGTATACAGTGTAATAGGCAAGGACAATCCAATAGTTGAATCTGTTGTTACAAATGTTGCAAAAGGCGCATCAGACAACATGTTCGACAATTCAACAATCACATCGCACAAGGCTAAGATTTCAGTCAATTTTGTTGAATATGCAAAAAGGAACGGGGAATCTACCATGCCATATATGGAGAAAATCAGAGACGCAGTAAAGGATATTAAGGGTGTTAAGATAAGCGTTGAAAAGAATAAAATGGGACCACCTACAGGTAAACCTGTGAATATTGAGATCTCCTGCGACGACCTGCCGCTGCTTGTTCAGACAGCTTCCGAATTTAATAAATATCTCGACTCTTTAGAGATACCCGGACTTGAAGAAATACGTTCTGACTTCGATATGGGCAAACCCGAGATAATTGTTCGTGTTGATCGTGAAAGAGCTAATCGTGAAGGTGTTAGTACTGCACAAATAGGAGCAGAGATACGTACTGCCATTCTCGGTAAAGAAGTTTCGAAATTCAGGGAATTCGAAGATCAGTATCCTATCCAGCTCAGATACGACGAGGATATTAGAAAGAACATTAACAGACTGATGGACGCCAAGGTTATATTCCGTGATATGAATTCCGGAATGCTTAAACAGATTGCAATATCTTCTGTTGCCGGAATAGAATACATTAACAATTACGGCGGTATAAAGCGCCTGAACCTTAAACGAGTTATAACAATAACCGGCAACGTAAAATCAGGATATAATGCTAACGAAATTGTTGCAAAGATTAATGAAGCCATACCATCATTCAGCAAGAGCGAAGATGTGGAAATTAAAACGACAGGAGAACAGCAGGATCAGAAAGAGAGTATGAATTTCCTTTCGATGGCGTTAATGTTGTCGATAATGCTTATACTATTCATCCTTATGCTTCAGTTCAACTCATTCGGACGAATGGCAATTATTCTCGTTGAAGTTCTATTCAGCGTAATAGGTGTTTTACTCGGATTCATGATATTCGGCATGCCAATTTCAATCACAATGACAGGTATCGGAATCGTTGCTCTTGCCGGTATAGTGGTTCGCAACGGGATTTTACTTGTTGAATTTACAGATGTACTTAAAGAAAAGGGCTACAGAACTCGTCAGGCAATTGTTCAGGCTGGTAAGACCAGAATTACTCCCGTGCTTCTTACTGCCATGGCTACAATTCTGGGTCTTGTTCCCCTTGCGGTTGGATTGTCAGTAAACTTTTCCACATTATTAAGCGACCTGAATCCACAGCTTCACTTCGGAAGCGATACTGTAATGTTCTTTGGTCCTCTGGCCTGGGCTATTATCTTCGGTCTCAGCTTCGCAACCTTCATTACACTTATTATGATACCTGTAATGTATTATATTGCATATGCAATGAAAGTAAAGTTCAAAAGAAGCCGCAAGAAAAGATTCCCCGAAACCGGCCGCCCCGAATTCGGCCATCTGCCGGATTACGATGTAGATGCATAGAGTTTAGCTCAATTGAAATTTGCCCCGGAAAAAACCCGGGGCTTTTTTTTATTTGATTCTGTTATGCTCTATCCTGAAAAATACATTTGATAATTTATGTTGTATGTTATTTATTAACCTATTGTCAAATTAACTATTTTTGCTCTTAATGATGAAAAACTATTCTTTAATAATATTCTTTTTAGTACAAGTCCTGTTTTGTTTTTCTCAGGAATCAGGCGTGCCGATGCTTAAGAATTACAGTCCCGAAGACTATGGTTCGGAACCGCAGATTTGGGCAGTGACCCAGGACCACCGGGGTTTCATGTATTTTGGAGCATCTGATGGTATTCTTGAATACGATGGTGCTGAATGGAGAAAGATTTATACAACGAAAAAGCAGGTTGTACGCTCGCTGGATGTTGACAAAAACGGAAATATTTATGTAGGGTCGGTTAATGATTTCGGAATGCTTAAACCCGACTCTGCAGGTTCTCTTAAATATAATTCAATCAGCATAAGCCTTGATAGTTCATGCAGAATTTTCGAAGATGTATGGAAAACACTTGTAGGAAAAGATGGAGTATATTTCTGTTCAAACAATTTTATTTTCAGATACGATCCCCGGTCAGGTTCCATTAAAGTTTTCAGGTCGGATAACGGTTATTTTCTGTTGTTCAGACATAATGATGAAATGTACACAATACAGAGGGGAAAGGGGTTGTACAAAGCAGGTAAGGATTCGCTGGAACTTGCAAAGGGTGGAGAAAAAGTAAGGACATGGTTCATGGAACCATACGGAGATATGATACTTACCGGCACATCCGGATTGTTTGTGTATGATCCATTTGCTGAGAAAGAAGAAGACATACTTACTAAAAAATATTTTGACGAAAAAAACATTGCAGAGCTTGATGCCTTCCTTGCCGAAAATCAGCTCTACCATGCTATTTCACTTAAAGACGGAAGATATGCCCTTGCTACAATCAGAAGCGGTATCGTAATTATCGACAGAACAGGAAAAATACTCCAGCATATTTATAAGGGCAACGGGCTTCAGAGTCAGACGGTTCATTTCTTATTTCAGGACAGGCAGGGCGGATTGTGGGCAGCGCTCACATACGGCATCTCCCGTCTCGAGGTAAGCAAGCCCCTGTGTACCTGGGACGAAAGAGCTGGTCTTGTTGGTAGTATTTACAATGTGATACGGCATAACGGTCAGATCTATGCCAGTTCGAACCTGGGTCTTCACTATCTCGAAAATAACAGCTTTTTTCCTGTTCCCGAAATCGCCGGTAAAAATGCAATTCAGGTGTTTGACCTTAAATCGTATAAAATCGGTGGTCAGAAAAGACTTTTTGCAACGGCTACTGACGGAATATGGGAAGTGAACGGAAAGAATGCGTTTAATATAAGCAGGCTTGTCAGTTTCGGAATTTATCAGTCTCCATTCGACTCATCTGTTTTATATGTATCTGATGCCAATGACATTTATACAATTGAATTCAGAAATGGAAAATGGCTTCAGTCAGAGTCCCTTGTTACAATTCCAGATGCTCCCGGGGGTCTTTTCCAGATCAGAAAGGACCAGATGTGGTGTATTGCAGGTGAACTGCCCGTTTTATTAAAAATAAGCCAAAGTGATAATCAAATTAAAATCACACCAGAATATTTTAGACCTGGGTCAAACCCCGAATTAACCGATATAAGCTTTAACACTGTAACCGAATTCGAAGGTAAATTGATTTTTCTTACCGACAAGGGAGTTTTTACTTTCGACGAAACTAAAAAGAAGTTTATATTTTACGACAAGCTGTTTGACGGATTGCTTGCAGCAGGGAATTATGAATATTCTGATATATCCGCTATGGGAGATCGTTATGTTGTGGCAGTCAAACAGAACAGAAGACTTAACCTGATTTTTGTCGGAAAGGAAAACGGGAAATGGGAAGCCGACTCCTCTTCGGTGAGGCGCATGAGGGATATTGAGCTTTATTATAATGACGGAGACAGTCTGTTGTGGTTTGTGTCTTCCAAGACCCTTTACCGTTTCAGACCCGATAATATTTTTAAAAATGTGCTTCCCGATTTTTCACTTATTCGTCTTGTTGCTCTTACTGGTGATTCAGTGATTTTTGGAGGTGCCTTTACCGGTGGAAATAAAGAAGGGTCGCTCGTGGGATTCAGCCAGACATCACAGGAGATCCCGGTAATATCTTACAATAACAACGATATTGTATTTTATTTTTCTGTTCCGGAGTTCGACAACGAAAGTTATAACGAATACAGTTATTTTCTTGAAGGCGACTGGAAACAGAAAACATGGTCGCCCTGGACAACCGAGAATAAAAAGGAGTTTACAAACCTGAGAGAAGGGGAGTACACATTTAAAGTAAAAGCCAGAAATATTTATGGGACTGAAACTGAAGTCTCGTCGTTCAGATTCAGGATACTTGCGCCATGGTACAGAACTATTTGGGCTTGGATAATATATATAGTTGCTGGAGTTTTTCTGCTCTGGCTTATCATTAAACTTAATGTCCGCAGGCTCGAGCAGGCAAAGGAACGACTTGAACAGATAGTGAGGGAAAGAACGGCCGAGATAATGGAACAGAAAGAAGAGATACTTCAGCAGAAAGAGGAGATTATGGCACAGGCCGAGCAACTTGAAGCTACAAACCGCGAACTGGAAAAACTGTCACTTGTTGCACGTGAAACTGATAATGCAGTTCTTATTGCAGGAACCGACGGAAATATTGAATGGGTGAATCTTGGCTTTACAAGGTTATATGGATATACTTTGGAGGAACTGATAGTTGCTAAGGGAAATAATATTCTCGAAAACAGTTCCAACAAGAACATAAAGGAACAGATTAACGAACTTATAAGAACGGGAAAAAGCTGTTATTACGAATCTCTTATAGAAGCCAAATCAGGTAAAAAAATATGGGCGCACACCACCCTTACTCCTGTTTTCAGCGAAAGGGGGGAATTTATTAAGATCATTGCCATTGATTCTGATATAAGTCTTATTAAGGAAGCTGAAGAAGAGATAATGCAGCAGAAAGAAGAGATAAAATCGCAGAGGGACGAGATAGAATCACAACGCAACCATGCTCTGATGCAAAGAGATGAAATTGTGAAACAGAAGAACGAATTGACAGACAGCATCCGCTATGCATTGCAGATGCAGAATTCAATGCTTCCCTCATCATCATTATTCAGGGAACTGGTTGCCGATCATTTTATTTTTTACAAACCCCGTGATATTGTTTCGGGGGATTTTTACTGGATAGCAAAAGTAGAGGAGAAAATAATTGTTTCGGTTGCTGACTGTACAGGACATGGAGTTCCGGGAGCTTTTATGAGCCTTCTTGGCATGACCTCACTTAAAGAGATCGTGGTAAAGGAATATATTACTCATCCGGGTGTTGTACTTAACAGATTACGCAAGGAAGTTATAAAGTCTTTCAAGAATCAGGGTGATGGAATGGAGATGAAAGACGGAATGGACATCTCACTTTGTGCATACGATATAAGCACAAGACAACTCGAATTCTCTGGTGCATATAATTCCGCAATACTTATGCGGAAAAACGAAATGACGGAGCTGAAAGCCGACAGAATGCCAATTGGCAAATACGAGACCATGCAAAGGTTTTCTTTACAGACAGTAGAAATTCAGGAAGGTGACGTTCTTTATCTTTATTCCGATGGATTCAGGGATCAGTTTGGTGGAAAACGCGGGAAGAAATATCTGTCCAGTAAATTCAGAAAACTTATTACTGAGATTTCAGTAATGCCTTTAGAAGATCAGCAAAAAGAACTGGCACGGGTGTTCGAGGATTGGAAGGCACATCACGAGCAGGTCGACGATATAACAATTGTTGGCATTAGGTTTATATAAATAAAGTTTTGCAATTATAAAGTCCGGTGTAAAACAATCATTCAGAGCAGGCCATAATAAGTTCCGGATAAATGCATTGTTCTGTTTTTCTTTTTGTACACTAACTTGGTTATCTTTGTAAAAAAGTTAAGAGCGAAATTATTTTACATACCCGGCAAGAAAAACATTAAACAATAAATAATATGGAAACCACAATTACAGACAAGCAATCAAACGAAAATCTTTATGTCAGCGATGAGATAAAGGGATACCTTTTGGAAACAGCCAGATGGGGAAAATTCCTTGCAATAGTTGGGTATGTCTTTCTGGGAATAATGCTTATTGTAGCAATGTTTCTGCTCGTTGGTTCAAGTATAATGGGTGATTTTGCACATGCCGGAATGCCAATGGCTTTGCCTGCTTTTCTCTACCTTGCAATGGCAGTAATATATTTCTTTCCCGTGAACTATCTTTTTACATTCTCTGTTCGTATTATAAAATCGCTGCAAGGTAACAACAACATGCTTTTTGCCGAGGGTTTCAAAAACCTGAAATCGCTTTTTAAGTTCACAGGTATTATGATGATTATTGTGATATCTCTCTATATAGTTGCTTTCATAATAGCCATGCTTGTAATGATGATGCAGTTTTAGATCACAACTTCTTTTTATTAACAGAGAAGGTATTTGCCGAAAAAATGAATCCCTAAGGGATGAAATTATTTAGAAGTAATTGATTTTACATAAAGAACCCCGGAGAGGTGGCATATTATTACCTGAAAAACACAATTCCCGCACACACATCGATACGGTTTTTCACACCCGGATTTCCTTTGCTGAAAATGCCATAGTCTGCCATCAGCAAAAACCCGATCTTTTCTGAAAGACGGTATGAAAAAGTAAGCTCGGGAGCAGCAAAAAAATAACTATCGCTGGTTATGTCGGCTATGTACAAATTTCCCTGTCTGCCTGTTATATGTGTGTTAATTATCCTTCCTCCTCCGCCAAAAAAACCTGCTGTAAAAACGAACTTTGGCTTCATTAAAATATACCCACAGGTGACTCCACCCGAGCCAATACGATACACCGATGGATCTTCATATTTAAATGTAATTGAATTTCCTCGTCCGCCTATATAAATGGTCTTATTTACAAAAAACGAAAGCCTTCCTCCAAGACACGTGGCAACGCCGCTGTTGTTCCCATAATTGTTCGAAAAAGTTCCTATGCTTGTTCCGTAGAACATACCGCCCATTAAAATATTATTTTTTTCAGTTTTCTGGGCAAAAACACAACCTACATTTAGGACAAAAAAGAGAGTTATTATTATGATCTTCATTACTTATTTCGATTCTTATAAAATTCGAAATCTTAAATTCGAAATCCGAAAAACGATTCCCTTTCGGATTTCGTGCTTCGGATTTATGATTTCTCCAGGCGTCCGTTCTTCCACACCGGCACAACTGTATAAACATCCATGGTATGGCAGATGCGGATGATCTCATCACTTACCACGCCCTTAAGGCGGTGACGATGCGATGACTTTTCGATGTATCCCAGAAGGTTACTTTTAGCAAGGTCCCATAGGTCAATTGATGCAATTGTGCTGTCGCAGATCGTCGTGTAATTACCGGTGGCGATAAGTCTTTCGGCAATAGCCCCGGCGCAAAGCGAATCCTCGAGGCTGAAACGGTCCTTCCATCCGGCGCAGAACAGCACGATATCGCCATCCTGTTTTGCAAGATAGTCAGTAACTGCGGTGATGTTCACGAAAGCTGCTATCGAAATATTCTTGTTGTATTTTGCAGCCATATTTATTGCCTGAGTGCCGTTTGTGGTGCTGTATGCAATAACTTTATCCTTTACGCGGTCGGGTGTGAATGCGTCGGGTGAGTTGCCGAAATCTGCAAAATCGAG
>Ga0074195_1004452_pt1 | contig 11528 bp, 7 predicted proteins | sample EPASupsiteHSE623_FD_64525 | JGI IMG/M metagenome (GOLD analysis project Ga0074195, IMG submission 64525) | Bioremediated contaminated groundwater from EPA Superfund site, New Mexico - Sample HSE6-23 | ecosystem: Environmental > Aquatic > Deep subsurface > Groundwater > Contaminated ...
TACAGAAACCACTATATCCGGGCCACTCTAACAACGGAGGTGATCAGATCAATTTCACAAACCATGTAATGCACATTGGTTAAACCATTTGTCAGCGCATGAATATTTCCACCGGAAACATCAAAGTTAATGGATTCTTCTCTTTCATGTGTCACTTAAGAACAAAAAAGAGACAAACAAGGTTCTATAAATGAAGAATTACAGAGAATCATTTTGGATAATGCCACCGATAAAAGGACATATTAGTTTTTTATTATTTTTGGCAAAATTTTATTCAATCCGTTATCAACAAAAAATGAAGAAAATTCTAACCGTTCTCTTTACGGCTCTGTTCGCTTTGGGAGGATATGCCCAAAACATTCAGGCTCATTATGACATGGGGGATGGCCGCGGTTATCTGACAACTACTGTGGAGATGTTCCGTCCCGACAAAATGGGCAGTACATTCTTTTTTACAGATCTGGATTATGGGAGTAATAATGCGGAAGGTGTTTCACTGGCTTATTTTGAAATCGCCCGGAGTTTTAAGATCAATGAATCGGCCCTGGAACCCCGGATTGAGTATAATGGCGGTTTTTACCGTCTGGGAAATAGCAGCTCGTATGCCATTGATAATGCTTATCTGGCAGGCTTACAATACACCTGGAACAACCCGGATTTTACAAGGGTATTTACCTTTCAGGCAAATTACAAAAATATTCAGCATAAAAATGATGCTTCCTTTCAGCTGACCGGGGTCTGGCTTATGCATTTTTTTAAGCGCAAGTTCACTTTTACAGGTTTTGCCGATTTTTGGAGAGAGGATAACGTAATGATGAATGGCGCCGAAACTGATTATTCATTCTTATCTGAACCACAAATCTGGTATAATGCCAGTGAGCATTTTTCATTTGGTTCGGAGATTGAGGTCAGTTCTAATTTTTCCGGGCACGAGGGTTTCATGGTAAACCCCACCCTGGCTGTCAAATGGACTTTTTAAATGCATTGTCTTGCTGAAAATACTGACACGCCAAACCAGACAGATTGAGGAGAAACTCAGGTACCTGAGTTTCTCCTTCTCTATAAATAAGTATTATTTCTTCCTTCTTTTGATAAAATAATACGCTCCGCCACCAACAACCAGAACTACAACGACAATAACAGCAATAGTAGTGGTGTTGTCCTCTGCTTCCTGTTCTCCTTCATAAAATACCGGATCCATTTCATCAATTGAAAGCGTATCCTTTTCCATTTCCAGAGGATCTTCATCCTGAGCTGCAACAGGTTCGACATTTCCAAATGCCAGAAATCCCAGCATTGCCAAAATCAACATTAACTTCTTCATACCTTTATTTTTTCGATTCAACAATATACTATCTTGATTTATAATAGTCGCTTCCCCGGCTTTATTTAATTAAACTTTCTAACAGAATTTGCTAAATTATAATATTTCAATGCAATTTCGGGATTCGATTCCCTGAAAGTATCACCCAATGCAATAATAGCAGGTTCATAACGCGAATTGATCCTCAAACATGCTTTTAGCGTCTCCCTGGCTTCATCCGACTGTCCTTCCTTCATCAAAACTTTTGCCAGATCCACATACGCACTAAAGTATTTTTTGTTAGCTCCGATCAATTTTATAAAGTCCTCCCGGGCTGCCTGGTAATCCCCTTGCTCTATTTTCAGCTGTCCCGAAAGCGTCAATGCAGGCTCATACATTTCATTGATGGACAATGCGTGGTTTACGGCATCGAGCGCTTCCTGGTTTCGATCCGACAAATTTAAACTTTTAGCCAGTTTATACCAGATATGTTCATCTTTTTTGTAAAACTTCAGAGCGCTGCGATAATACTCAGCTGCCTGCGTATAATCTTCATTTTCAAATGCGTGCGAGCCTTTTAAAGCCAGCTTCGAAATTCGTGCAACAACTGCGCACACGGGGACTCCGTCAACCATGACTGCATGAATTGTTCCCTCCGGCGGAAAATGATTTTTCCTCAACTGCTCCGGACGGATATAGCTGTTACCTATAATCGCGTAATCCCAGTCCACATCGTTGCGCTGTTGCCAGGTAAAATACTGAAACCGGACATTATTCAGGTTGCGAAGGTACCAGTTTACAGGAAAATTACTCCCTATTACCACCCTTCCTTTCACATCGTTTTCATCCAGATACTTCTCAAGCCACTCCGCTCCCGACCGCATCGTATGATAATAATAATCTGTTTCATACTTCCCGTAGGCGCCCTTTAATCCACCAGTTAACGGGTTGTAATAAAGGTAATAATACGGGTGAGAAGCGGCCATGAATTTCACGGGGTGAATAATTAAAAATGCCAGGATTACAATAGCAACTCCCCTGACCAATGTTTTCTTATATCTTGAAAAAAATTCACTCAGCCCGACTGCAGACAGAATGACAATTCCGGGATAAATGAAGATGAAATGCCGCCACGCACCGTAAAGGTTCGAATCTTTCAGAATGACAAACAAAACCGGGAACACGACCGTAAAAATCAAAAAACCGTAAGTAATCCGGTGACCAGTGACAAAGATCCGGCGCGAAAAAATCAGGAACAATGCCAATCCCGCAAAAACGACCAAAGGGATCGTGATCAGCATATATTTCGGTAAATAATACCAGGGATGATGATCAGACCAGATAAAGTTCCCTTCAAAAATCTGCTGGATAGTTGTAGGGAAATGGGTCATCACCTGATACGATTTCCATGGATTCACAATTGGATTTTGCAGTGCATATGGCCAGAGCAAAAGTCCGGCGAGGTAACCTGCCGCGGAAATGATCAATAACAGAAAAGCCGCTCTTAGCACCTGATCGGTGCAAACCTTTTTTGTTTTGATGTATTCAAGGAGAAAATATAGTAATCCTGCAAGCAGTAAATAGAAAACAAGTAAAATTCCTCCTGCCCTGATACTGACGGAAAAAGCGATACTCACTACCAGAAGTAAAACGAGCGATGTTTGTGACTTGAACTTGGAATAGGTTAATCTCAGTATATAATAAATGCCGGCAATATAGGCCAGGGCAAAAGGAATATCTTTTAAATTATTTTGTAAATGACCAAGGAAACGAGGTGACACGGCAAAAAGCAGCAGCACGATAACAGCAGCGCCATAGCCTTTGAGCCACCGGGCAAACCAGGCAGTAATAAAAATTGCGAGCCAGCCGATAAAACTGCAGAAGAGGTGCCGGAATCCATAGATATCTTCAATACCCAGCCAATGAGTCAGAATCGTAGCAATATTGTCGGGTGTCTGTCCATAATATTGCAGGTGGGTTTTTGGTGTACTTAATGCATCCTGATCTTTTCCCATGGAGGCAAAATAATCATACACATCCTCAGAATGCCTGTAATGCACTTCCTCATCTCCTGAAATACCCGCATCCCGGCTGATCAGCAACAGACCTGCGAGCATGGCGAATGCAAGAACAAAAAATAGTATTTTCAGATGCTGTTCCCTCATTCCTCTTCGTCGGTCACATAAATTTTTTTAATAAAATACAGCGGCCGTCTTTGCGATTCCTTGTAAATACGGTACACGTATTCTCCAAGCACGCCTAAAAAAATCAGTTGGATGGAGCCCAGAAAATAAATGCTCAATACGGTCGACGACCATCCCATTATGGCAAAACCAACTATTTTGGCTGTCAGAACATAAATTCCCGCAGCCATAAAAATCAAAGTGCCGATCAATCCCATGACCAGGCAAATCCGGATTGGCAGCCTCGAAAACGAAAAGATCGCATCAGCAGCCAGATATAATAATTTGACATTGCTCATTTTCGGGTTTCCCTTCAATCGTTCCTCACGGACATATTCCACAAATCCTTGCCTGAATCCAATAAAACTTCTCAACCCGGGCAAATAACGAATACGTTCGCTCATTGACAGGAAAGCCGTCAAAGCCTGTCTGTTCATCATGCAAAAATTACCTGCATTTTCCAGATCGTCCAAATTGGCTACCTTCTTAAACAGGAGGTGGAACAAGGAAGTCATCCAGTTCCTGGTTTTATTGCCTTTCCTTGCGATCCGCTTGCCGCTAACCACGTCGCAGTTTCCTCCGGAAAGTTCCCGGTACATCGATTCCAGAAATTCGGGCGGATCCTGTAAATCGCCGTCCATCATGGCAACAAATTCGCCGTTGGCATGTTCCAGTCCGGCAGTAAAAGCAGCCGGATGACCAAAATTTCTCGACAGAGAGATAATTTTCAGGTGCTTATTGTTCTGCTGGTGACCGATCAGTCGTTGAAGGCTGCCATCGGTACTGCCATCATCCACAATAATAATCTCAAAACGCTGACTGAACTGACTAAGTGCCGCGTGGCTCCTGCTGATCAATTCGTCAATCAGAGCTTCTTCATTGTAAACGGGTATTACCAACGAGATTTCCATGTATCTAAAGTTCAAAGTTTGACGATCAAAAGCTTAAAGTTATCTTCTTCGTACCTAACTTCTCAACATCCTGATCTTTTTCCTCTCTATTCAATCCGTTACTTACGACTTACTACTATTACCAATCCTACCCATTATGTTGTGTTCCAGGAACCGGAACCGGGAATTCCATATCCACGGGGCCAAATTTGACCTCTTTTGGCCCAAGTTCCATATCCGATTCAAACATCTCATCCCAGGTAATTTTCTTGCCGGTATAGGCAGCCGTACGCCCCATGATGGCCGTCAGGTTGGAAGCTGCCGTTTCCTCTGCGTAATTGACGTATTCACCGGTACGAATGGCATGGACCAGGTGCATATGTTCCTGTACATAAGGCGGAATTTTAATCTGATTCATCGGTTGCCCGTTTTTATCTTTCGGATATTCAAATTTCCATTTCACTGTACCATCCAGGTTCCAGATTGTGTTCTGGCAATTGGTATAACCTTCGGTGCCGTTAACTATTTCTCCCGTACCATTGGCACAATTGTCGATTTGCCGGCACATGCTGTGCGAGCTGACACCATTCCCGTAATCAAAATCAATACTGAAAAAGTCATACTGATCGCCCGTGATCCGGCGCGCACGCCCACCATAGCCAATGGCGCTTTCAGGATGCATGCCAAGAAACCAGTTCACCACATCAATATTATGAATATGTGTATCCAGAATATGATCGCCGCACAACCAACAGTAATTATTCCAGTTCCTGACCAGATAAGTCATATCGTCCCATCCTTCCTCCCGGGTTCTGAACCAAACATGATTCTGATTCCAGTATGCTTTTGCGGAGGTGATCTGACCAATTGCGCCGTTGGCAACCTGTTTATACGTTTCGAGATAGTCCTCCTGATGCCTCCGTTGTGTTCCGGTAACGACATTCAGCCCGATTGCTTCCGCTTTTTTTGCCGTTGCAATCACCGAGCGGATCCCGACAGGATCAACCGCAACAGGCTTTTCCAGGAAAACATGCTTCTTTTGAAGTACTGCTTCCTTGAAATGTTCAGGCCTGAACTTAGGTGGTGTGGCTAAAATAACGACATCGATATCCGGGAGCGCCATCAGTTTTTTATAGGCGTCAAAACCTACAAAACAATTCTCCTCCGGAATTGGCAGATTATATTTTTCGAATCGCTTTCTGCATGCGTCAACTTTATCCTGGAAAACATCGGCAAGTGCTACCACATTGAGCCCGGGACCGGCGCTGATAAAGTTAATGGCCGCTCCTGTTCCCCGATTACCTGTGCCAACCAATCCTGCTTTTAACGGCTTTCCGTCAGGTGCCCCGGACAAAATCGGAGGAAGCCCCAGTACTTTATTCGTATTTTTTGCTTTGCATGACGACAAAACTGCGTTCACTCCCAAAACACCTATACCTGCCAGGGTGGCGGCTCCCAGAAAATGCCGCCTGTTAATATTTTTAGATTGATCAGTCATCTTTACTATCTTTTATCTTCTTATCTTGTAATCTCTTTATCTTGCCACCAGGCTATCCGCTTCACAAACAACCCGGAAGCCAACTTCCAGAACATCCGAATACCACCAGATTGATTTAGGCATCTGAGGGTCGGTCATCAACCAATCTGTTGTCCGGGTGAAGTCACGCGCAGCGCTTCGCACATCCTTCGCGTCACTTTTAAATGATCCACCCCTCATCACATACTCACGTCCCTTCTTCGGGCCTCGCGGATCAACAGTTATTGCATCCTTGTATGACGCATAGGTACCGGGATTATAATTGTCGCTGCAAAATTCCGCTACATTTCCAAGCATGTTTTTCAATCCGAAAGGATTTGCCTTTACGTCTCCCGGCTCTTTTGTTTTTCCTTCGGAGTTCTGATCATAAATCACGAACGAATTGATGATCGTTGTATCAGGAGCAAAAATCTTCCGGATGAACCCTTTTGAACTATAATCGCGGGGACTGCCTTCAAACGGATAGGGAGTCTGAGTTCCTGCACGGCAGGCATATTCCCATTCAGCCTCGGTGGGCAGCCGGTATTTTTTGCCTGTTACCTGCGACAGCCATTTGCAATAAACATTGGCTGCATGCCACGTCATGGTAATGGCCGGACGCTTCCCTTTTCCCCAACCCTGGTCGGGCGCTCCCCATGGTGGCGTGGGACCCGAGATACCATCCAGTTCATTCTCTTCCATTGATTCCTTCCGTCCCTGCGATGAGGTTGCCTGGAAGAACGCGAGATATTCATCCCAGCTGATTTCGGCCTGCCCCATAAAGAAACGGCTGACTTTGACTTTACGTACGGGCCCTTCATCCGGATCACGCAGTGGTTCGTCCTCCGGGCTCCCCATTTCGAAGGTGCCACCGGGAATAGCAACCATATCAAACGACACATCAGTACCGGGTATCTTTTCCTCGAAATTCTTAAATTCGGTAACCGGAGTGGCCTCGGTGTAAATCTGCCCAACGATAGTTGAATCGCCAAAACTCAGATTATGCTCGTGTTTTGCATTCGGATCAAAATGCCCAACATGTAAATGACAGTTAATACAGCTCAGCTCTTTTTTACTGGTCAGAAAATATAAATGCGCATCATCACCCTCGGGCGAAAGCGTTGAAGGGAATAAATTTCCATGGCACTTTAAACATGACTCCTGATAGACAAAATGCTGCGCCTTTTCGAATTTTCGTTTTTCCTCCCAGTTAAAATCGGCGCTATCCTTAAAAAGCATTCCGTAGACATCATTAAAGCCGTGTTTGATCTTAGCGGGCAGGTATCCATGTCCTTTGGGAGGCAGGTGACATTCAGCGCAATGCGTAATCACACCTGAACTGTTATCGTAATGAGAAGATAATTTCCAGCTTTGATCAGCATGAGGATGGATATGACATGACATACAGTATTCGTCAGTAGAGGTATAATCCATGAGCTCATTGCCGGCACTGGCAACAAAAATACATGCCAACGCGCCAAACAGAATAAACCATAACCAGGCCTTGCTTCCCCTGAAAGGATTTTTGAGTTTGAATTTGATCCTTCTCACAATTTTATTGGTATTAAGTCATGCAAATCTAATTCTGCCCAATTAGCTAACTGTTAAAGCACGCTTAGATACCGATTACGGCAGGGTTAATTACAGATTAATTTTACCCTTTCCTGCGATAAAAAGCAAAGTTAAAATTTTAACAATCAATGAAATAAAAAATATTAACCCTTCACGCAAATTTTATGATTTAAGGAAGTCATTAAACGACATGGAAAGGGGTTCGTTGTACAACTCCTGATAAAGAGCTGCGAACTGATCGTAGGTAAAACGAGCGGTATTCATGTTATTTTGCAGGACCAGCGCCCTGAGTTTAAACGACAGCGCCTGGTCATTCACCGGATCAGTGATCAGTATCCTGTCGGCCAGCTTAAGGATCAACTCATGGTCACGCTCCGGATCCAGTTTATTAATAAAGTTCATCAAAATGTCGATGATACTGTTGCCCACGTTTCCCGCGTACACATCCAGCCAATCGTGCGATTCTCCTTTAAATACCTTTCCGGCGCTAACCACCTTATAAAAATCAGCATAAAAGTCATTTTGATGGTCGTGGCCTTCATTCAGCAATTTTAAACACTCTACATAGTCGCAATAGACATTTCCTGAGAAGCGCATGGTCCAGCAATCAATATGAAACAGGACATCCACCTCATCCATCAATTCCAGAATAAGTCTCAGCTTCCGGATTGTCACCCCCCTGCTGTTCTTGGCGTTCTGATAGTTCAGATCAGGCCACAGAGTATCCGACAGCTCTTTTGTTGTGATCCCCTTTTTACTTTGCCGGGAAGAAACCAGGATCAGCAAAAACAACTGTTTGATTTTTGGGGTGAACTGGCTTGTGATGTCCTGTCCATTGCGGTCTACCACTTTAAAATCGCCAAATAGCTGAATGAAATTTTTCGAAGGATAAGGTCCAAAGTCGGGGTCCTGCAATTCCTTCATTTTTTCCGGGCTCAGCGTTTGTTTCCGGTAAGTATGGAAAGGAAGTTTCTTGTAAAGCCAGAAGAGCAGGAGCAGTGCCAGCAACACGATGCTGATTTTGGACAACAAGGGGTAGCGGCTGAAAATTGTCTTATGTGGGGTCAGATCAACCAAATCTTTACTGAGGCTCCAGATTTCTTCTTCTCCCAGCGTCCGTGACCAGATTGTCAGGTCATCGATTGCTCCAAGCATATTGGAAGCCGGGTTGTAGCCGGCCAATCCCATGAAAATGTCATCTTTCCCTTTGTATGAAGGATGTCCCATCGACCGGCTGTCGAGTTTGCCGTCCACGTAAATCGCCTGCTCCCCGTTCAGCTTGCTGTATCGCCATACCATATGGTACCATCGACCTGCTTCGATCCTTGTTTTTCCCTGGAGGTCATTGGAATAAAAGCCGAAGTACGGACGGCGGTCACGGATAACCAGGTGAATGCTCTGCTGATAGGAACCACCCGTGGTTCCCAGGATGCAATAATCATCCTTCCCTTTTTCGTAGCGGTCAATTTTTACCCAGGCCGATACCGTAAAATCATGATCCCTCAGTTTTAAATCCTCCGCCTTTGGCAGAACAACATGGCTTCTCCCGCTAAACCAGCCCACCATACCCCGGATAGAATCTTTCCGGTATTCCACTCCTTCATTTTTGCCATGGAAATTGTTCACGCTCTGATCGTGTACGCCGTTTTCGAAATTGTAATGAGCTTCCAACTCCTCTGTAATCTCAAGGGGCATACCCACGAAGTGCTGCATTTTGTTCTGAGAGGGTTCTTCAAAGGTAACCGACTCCGGCTTAAACCGGTAACCGGGACTCTTGGGAGTTAAAGTCATGCTTTCGCCAGGTCCGAGGGGGAAGCAAAATTTTCCACTTGTCAGGCTATTCGTACCTTCCCAGCTGACGTATCCAAGAATTTGCGTATTAAAAGTGACGGTTCCCTTAATCGTCCTAAAGCTTCGCAACTGGTATAGCACCTGGAGAATCCAGTTCTCATACCGGTCAAGAAAAATGAAATTGGGAGTCTTTCCCGTACTCTTCCACACTCCCTTGACATGCTCAATCAGGTAGGGATTTTGCGTTGTATTGAAAAACGAGGCATTATTTGGCCCTGATTTACTGGCGATGTTGTAATCATTATAAATCAGCAGACTGTTTTTGGGATCGCCTTTTAGAAATTCTCCAAGAAAAACAGGCGCTTCCAGTATCGAATAATAAGGCTCCACAGCATAATCCCAAACATAATGAAGCCAGTCGGGACTATTGCGATGCTCCTGCATGCAAAAAATGATCAGGCGCTTGCCCGAATCGACCAACTCTTTCAGCGAAGGCCATTGTCCCTGTTCCAAATATTCGAATAAATAAGGTTGAATGCCCGATTCATCGATCAGATTTGAAAGTTCATTTACATTCACATTAAAATCGAGGAACAGTGTCAGTATTTTATCAGGCTTATTTTCAAGCTGTTTTCTTATCGCTATAAGCTGTTCGATAAAAGGAAAGACCTGTCCGTTCCCGTCAACCAGTACGAGCTGACTCTGCTGCCGGTCCCAGTCCAGATACAAGCGGAAGCCTCCAATATTCAAATCGAGCAGTTGCTGGATTGAACGTGTTTCTTTAACCCTGGCATCAGTTCCTGAAAAATTCGATATGACATAAATACTCTCATCATAATTTTTGAGAACAGTATCCTCTGCCGCATCAAGCTGAGCAACAATTGTCAACAGACAAAACAACAATCCGTTGAGATATTTGAAAAGTTTCTTAAACATGCCTGGTTTAGAAAATTTCCAACAAATATAACAAAATCAAAGTTTTAAGCGATGAATGGCGAATGAAAGTCAAGTTGTTTCATGCAGAAACGTGATGAACGCAGATGAAAATTTTGCAGTAATCGTTTTTTTTGTATTTTTGCCGGCACGAAAGGGTTGTTAGCTCAGTTGGTTTAGAGCATTACCTTGACAGGGTAGGGGTCACTGGTTCGAATCCAGTACAACCCACTTTTGGGGCATCCAAAGCGAATCAAAATCCGGTAAATCGTTGATAATCTTTTCTTTTTGGTTTTTTCTTCAACCAAAATAATCCAATTCATATCAAGTAACTCGTGAGCTATTCCGTGAGTAGATTTTTTGTATTAGGTTTGCTCACGGCGATCTCTGTAATAGTTTGTGATTCATTTCTTTATGAGTTTGAAACTATCAATTTTAATTGACTGAAAATAGCTTCTTTTAGTATGGTTCTTTTTCCGCTCGCGGGTTCAAATCATATCAACAGAAGCAAAATTGAAGTCCTCTTTTAATGCGATCTTTTTTGATATGAAAGAAAAACAGACATTTGGAATTCAGTTCGTGGGCAGGAAAAACAGAGAGAAGGAAAAAAATCTCACTCTTTTTGCACGAGTCACAGTTAACAGCGCCGTTTCGGAAATCTCTCTGAAACAAAACATCGCATCACAAGACTGGAATCCCGTCTCCGGGACAGGGAAAGGAAGAAAAACGGAAATAAAGGAACTCAACCGGTTCCTGGATCAGGTGCGCACCCGGCTTAATAACATTTACCGTGAGCTCCTGGTCGATGGAGATCTCCCCTCTCCTTCCATAATAAAAAACCATTTCTTAGGAATTGAAGAACAAGGGAAGTCGATTCTTGACGCTTTCGATTACCACAAAAAGGTCGCGGTGGGTGACCTTTCGGACAATACCCTGAAGCATTATAAGACAACCGAAAAGTACGTAAAGGAATTTCTCCTTGCCCAGTTCAAAACAACCGATGTATACCTTCGAACGATCAATTTCAAATTTATTACGGATTTTGAGTATTTCCTGCGGAACAGGAAGCCGATCGATCACCAGAAACCCTTGCAAAATAACGGAGTAATGAAGCATATCGAGCGGTTCAGAAAAGTAATCAATCTGGCTCAAAAACTCGATTGGCTTAAGGTTGATCCGTTCAGAAACTATCAGATCAAATTTAAAAAGGTCGAAGTCGGGTATCTTGAACCTGACGAGCTACAAAGGATAGAAAGCGCCGTATTTAAACTGGGAAGACTGGAATTCACCAGGGATATATTCATTTTTAGCTGCTATACAGGAATGGCATACATTGACGT
>Ga0074195_1004453_pt1 | contig 11528 bp, 7 predicted proteins | sample EPASupsiteHSE623_FD_64525 | JGI IMG/M metagenome (GOLD analysis project Ga0074195, IMG submission 64525) | Bioremediated contaminated groundwater from EPA Superfund site, New Mexico - Sample HSE6-23 | ecosystem: Environmental > Aquatic > Deep subsurface > Groundwater > Contaminated ...
TAAAGAGAAGTTTTTGTCAAATAAACTTCAGATTAATAAAAACGAAGTCATGTTTTTGGAACATCAATACCATGAGCGGGAAACGGGGGATGAGTATAATTATTTGAATCCACATTTGGCCGCTGATTTTGATGTTTTTGGTAAAGGGTCTCTGTTTCAATATTTAAACCGTACTTCCACTAAAATTGGCAAAGCAATATTTGCAAAAAGACTTTGTCAATCACAAATGGACGAGAATCTTATTAGGGAAAGACAGCTTGCAATCGAAGAGTTGGCGGGCAAGAACGATTTTATCCAAGATTTCCAGACACACGGAATGTTCTTCACCGAAAATGACAATGAATCAGCAAATTTACATTCATGGCTCAATCAACCTGCCGAAAAAAACAATTTATTGCGTCTATTATGTATAGTCGTACCGCTGTTTAATGCGGTATGGATTGCATTAATCGTTTTTGGCGTATTTACATTAAATTCCATAGCATTAATTGTGTTTCTTAATATATTCATAATCTCTTTGAATTTTAAGAAAATACAAAAAGCACACTCCCTGTTAGGTAAAACAGCCAAGACTTTTGAAAAATATACTGCCCTTATAAAGATGGTAGAGGAGACTGAATTTAAATCTGTCTATTTGTCATCTGTAAGACAAAAATTGTTTCACAATGGTAATAAAGCAGGCGATTCATTGTCGTCGCTGTTCAAACTATTGAATAAATTCGATTTACGATATAATATAATTGTCTCTTTTGTTCTTAATACATTGCTGCTTTTTGATATCCAAGTGTATTATCGCTTAATAAAATGGAAAGAAAAAAATAAAGATCTGGTCTTTTTGTGGTTAGATGCTTTGTCTGAGGTAGATGTTCTTATTGGCTTTTCTACCTTTGCATTCAACAACCAAAAATCGGTATGTTATCCCAAAATATCTGATAATGAATTTGAAATAAGGGCAATGGCAATGGGGCACCCTCTTTTGCACCACTCGGTAAGAGTCTGCAATGACTTTCATATTTCAGGAACACCGGCAGTAATGATAATAACCGGAGCAAACATGGCCGGGAAAAGTACCTTCTTAAGGACATTGTCTGTGAATTTGATATTGGCAATGAATGGCGCACCTGTTTGTGCAAAAGATTTTCTGTTTAAACCATGCGAAATACTGTCGAGTATAAAAATTCAGGATTCATTAACAAACAATGAATCTTATTTTTATGCCGAATTATTAAGATTAAAAGATATAATCACCCAAGCAAAAGCAAATCCCGGGACACTTATAATTTTGGATGAAATATTACGAGGTACTAACACTAAAGATAAGCATTTGGGTTCATTAGGGCTGTTAGAGAAATTGATAAGTATAAACTCGGTTGTGATTATTGCAACTCATGATTTAGCTATAGCGGAACTAGAAAAAGATTATCCGGAGGTTGTTGCTAACCATTGTTTTGAGGTGGAACTTATGAATGACCAGTTAATATTCGATTATAAATTTAAAAAAGGAATAAGTCAAAAACTAAATGCCTCTTTTTTAATGAGAAAAATGGAGATAATAAATTGACTTAATTCCTAATGTTAAGTTAACTTTGATAAGACGTATTGATACCACTTTTTATAGTTATAGAAAATGATATATCTCAAAGTATTTTTTATTGCCTGTATAATCTTTCAGTCTTGCAGTGAAAACAAATCTGCATCTGTTAATTATAATCATAAAGTGGAATCAAATTTTTACATTAATAAATTTAATGGCAACTTAGTTTTAAATTCATGTATAAACGATACCATTCCATGTTCGTTGATATTCGATACGGGAGCCTGTGGTTCGTTAATTATTAAATCATCTGTCTCTGACAAATTTTACCAAGGAGAGAGCTCTGTTAAAGACTCTATGGTAGGAGGATTTGATGATGCTTTCTATTATACAGATAATATTAAAGAGCAAACTAAAGTGTATGCGGGCAACAAGGATATAGAGTTTAAAAGTTTCAGGAGAGTTCCAGACAATTCCGCATTGGGGGAAATAATTAGCAAATCTAACGCAGACGGAATTGTATCAGTACAGGATAATATAAAATCTCTAAAACTTGAATTCAGCAGTAAACGGATACTGTTCAATACAGATAATGATATAATTGATGCGGATATTGTATTACAGCTGACAAAAAAAGGTAATAATTATATCATTAAGCAGTTCCCATTTATATTTAAATTGGGAGATACAACAATAATGGCTAAAGAAGACTTAATGATGGACACGGGGTATAGGGGAGATATATCTTGCAAGAATATATCATTAGATAATGTTTTTGAAAAAGCCATACTTACTTTGTCAAAAAAGAAAATCAGTATGAGTCCCAAAATTTATCTATTTATAACAGATACTCTTTATATTAAACGAGATTTATGGATAGAGTATAATAACCCTTCGGAAAATTTTTATTATATGTTCAAAACAAGTCATTTGTTGGTTGGAGTTGAATTCTTAAAGACATTTGATATTTATATGGATTTACAAAAAGACTCTATCTGGCTGAAAAGAATTAACTATGAAAGTATCTTAAACGGCTCTGATTCTGATAAGATTGATGATCCTATTATAGCCGGTAGATATGATTATGTTAACAAGCAATTTATTGTAATGTATTTAAAGTCTAACTCTCCGTATACTACTGCCGGGATAATGCCTGGAGATATTATTTGCGATATAAATAATAAAAACTTTATTCTTATAAGGGATTCTATAAGAAACAACACCGTTCATTATCCGCTGCTGTTTAATATTTTGAGAGATGGAAAGTCATTAGCGCTATACTTGCCGAAAGGATGTAATTCAGTAATAATGAAATAGATTTGCAATTCGACTTGAAAGTGATAACCCCATTGTTTTTCGATAGATTGATGTATGATATAAACACAATACCATGAGACTATACTCTTACTTAACATTAATGCTATTTTTTTCCATTTCCAACGTGGCCTTTTGCCAAGAAGAAGGCTACATTGGTGTGGAGAAGATCAATATTTCCCAGAAAGATAACGGATATTGCTGCTATCAGTGGAACAAACCCAGGAACTGGGGATCGATGCAGGCCATAGACACTTCCCTGCTTTCTGTCGCTTATGATTACTCTTTCCGTGTCAAAGAAGAGGAGGAGTTTCATACATTAAAGGATTTGGACATATTGCAAATCGGCCGCAGGGTCAACAGGTTCTATAGTGGCTATTCCCAACGTGTCGATTCCATCGCGTTTAATTATCTTATGTCAATGGCGCAGAAGCATCTTGATGTCCTCCGACCGGATTGGACGCCCAGCAGACTCTCAAGAACATTATATAGCTGGATACCTGAAGGTGTCTGCCCCCTTTATCTGGATGTTTATACAAATCATTCTACAGGTATGAGAACAGTCTCCTCAAGGTTCCAGTACGACGAGTATCAATATACGGAACGTACAGAGCCGTTCAAATGGACAATGGTCCCTGGTACGGACACTATCATGGGCTATCCATGTAATAAGGCAGAAGCCACATTCAGAGGGCGTAAATGGATAGCTTACTACACCTTAGATATATCCTACAGCTATGGACCGTGGAAATTCTCAGGTCTACCCGGCTTGATTCTGAAAGTCACAGACGAAAAGGAGCTGTTCCGGTGGGAGGCGGTCGGCATCAGTAAGCCGCAAGATGAGCCTATATGTGAGTTTGTGGCAGGATATTCTACTGATAAAAGAATATATGTATGGATACCGGACCGTAAAGTCCGCAAGTGTTCCAGAAAGGAGATGGAACGGCTTTGGAAAAGATTCTGGAATGCTCCTTTGTCAATCCAGATTCTTGATAAAATGGAGGTTATTTTCACGGATGGTAAAAAAGAGGTTAAAGTTTCCGTTGCTGACCCGGTTCCTGAAGATTACTATCCGAAACTGGAGCTAGACCTGTAAATCCATGAGAAAAACCTTACTGATAGTCGCACTGCTGGTGATTTCTTATGCCGAATCGTTCTCCCAGATAGTGATAAGCGGTTCCGTAAAATATGTCGGGAATCTGTCTGCTGTGGATCTGGCCAATGTTGCGGTAGAAGATCCGGGAACCAAGACGGTCATCGCCTTTGCCACCACCGGAGCGGACGGACGATTTACCATTTCCTGCAAGACAGAAAGCAGTACACTTACGATAACCGTCGCAGGGTTCAATATTGCGAGAACTACCCAGACTATAAAGGCGCACTCTCAGAATGTAAACATTCTTGTGGAATACAGGGAAATCAGACTTAAAGAGATAGTTGTAAAGACAAAGCCAATAAAACGCACCGGTGATACCCTTACATACTATGTCAGCCAATTCGCCGACTCTCTTGACCATTCCATAGGAGATGTACTAAAAAAAATGCCCGGCATATCCGTCGATAAGATCGGGGGCATAAAATACCAGGGAAAGGCTATAAAAAAATTTTATATCGAAGGGTTGGACATGATGGGTTCCCGGTACGGGGTGGCGACTAATAATGTACGGTCCAAAGACATAGCCACCGTAGAGATATACGAGAACCATCAGCCTATCAGGATACTTAAAGACCTCTCCTTTTCCGAAAGTGCTGCTATCAATCTTAAACTGAAGGATAAATCGAAGGGAGCTCTGATAGCCACGATGCAATTGGGCGGCGGATATAAGCCCCTGATGTGGGACGAAGCCCTGACTGCAATGCTTTTTACCAGTTCATATCAGATGCTGGTTACCGCCAAATCAAACAATTCCGGGCATGATGTCGTTTCGGAGTTATCGGAGCAGTATGGAGAATCTGCGCAACTCTCACCATACATCGGCGTATATGCTCCCTCGACTCCCGATGTGGATATGGAGCGTTATATGGACAATACCACTCACGCTGTTTCCATTAACAACCTTTTTAAACTTAGCAAATACAACACGCTTAGTATAAATGGCATATATTGCTATGACAGGCAGACTTTCAAAGACTCTTCAACAACCGTCTTTTATATGCCCTCTACTGACCCTCTCAAAATAAACGAATCTACAACCCTAACCCGCAAGACAAACTATGCAGAAGTCAGACTCAAGTATACGGGAAACAATGATACTTATCTGGAAGAAGCCCTTACTATAGAGGCAGAATGGAATGATTCCCGGGGATCTGTCCATACATTGGGCGATGTCATCAACCAGCGTTTTGACATGACTCCAAATTTAAGCCTTAAAAATGTTTTTAGTACAGCAAAGAGTTATAAGAAATTTGTTACCCTCGGCTTCAACTCGAATACCAGCATAAGCAGCCTTCCGGCTTCCCTTATCATCTCTCCGGCTATTTATACGGCCATCTTCGGATACGACCAAACGGAAGATGCGGAGGCCCTTCAGACCATGACTAACCGGGCGTTTCACACCAATAACTTTGTCTATTCTTATTTCAGAATTACACCTGGACTTGAATTGAATGTCAACATGGGCTTTTCTGCCGACTATCAGAAGATGGAGAGTAGTCTTGGTCTGACATTATCCGAGCAACATCCGGATTCCCTTTGCAATGACATCAACTATAACAGGTGGGGCATCAACGGTAAAGTGGGTCTGAGATACAAATACAGGATATTGAACCTATTTGGATTCGTGGATATGGATTATGCTTCCATCATTGTGCAGGATAACATCAGGCATACGAACTCCTCGCAATCCAGACCTTTTTTCTGTCCCGTTCTGGAAATGGACCTGAGATTGACCACAAATCTGAAAATGATTTTTAAGTCACTCTATTCCGAAGATTATGGTTCCATTACTGACAAGTACAGTGGATATATTATGACAGACTACCGGAGAATAAGCAGCCGGGATGGTGCTATCGGGGAAAACAGACGGCAGGACCACAATGTTGAGCTCAAATATTCCAATGCCTTGTCCGCATTTTTCGCTTCGGGCGAGGCTGGTTATTGGCACAAAAAATCGAATCTTATGTACGGTACCTCCTTCAACGGGATGCTGAGCCACATCGAATCCTATAATCAGGACAATATATCGCAAGGATACAGAATCAACGGGAGAATTTCCAAATTCTTTGACGGAATAGCTACCACGTTGGAGCTGAATGGCGGGTATGAGCACTTTTGGATGGATGTCTTGCGCCAGGGGAGTGTGATTAATACCAATACGGCTTCAATCAGTGCCGGCTTCAAGTGGATAACCAAGTGGGGCAGGAAGGTTAATACACGATATAACGCAAGCTATGTTTACAGCAAGACAGGATATAGCGACAACAGTACATCTATCAGCCCCATCAATTCACTGCATCAAAGACTGTCTGTAGATTACTCACTAATTCCGGGACTTGTCTTTAACCTTACCGGCGAACACTATTTCAACAGTGCCATCCTATCCGGCAGCCGCCACATACCATTCCTTGACGCAGCACTTACATTCAAGACCAAGAAGATAGAATATATGCTCGAAGGCAGAAACCTTCTGGGCACACGTACCTATAACAACAAATTTACATCTGATGCCACGGATTTCGAATACAGCTATCTTCTGCGGCCTACCTCAGTTATGTTTAAGATCAAATTCAGTATAAGATAAATACAGAACGTCAAAGGAGTGAACATTTATCCCTAGTACTTCGTCACTGTATTCTGTATATCATTCCTGTACACCCTCGGGGTCTGGTTCCGGTATTTCTTAAATGTATGGTTAAAATTGGAGAGATTATTGAAACCGCAGGAATATGCAACATCAGAAATGCTCCGGGTTGTCTCTTCAAGTAGCCTTGAGGCATTACCAATTCTAACGTCATTTATATATGTAATAAAGCTTCGGCCTGTTCTTTTTTTGAAAAAGTGACTAATTGCCGACTCAGACATATTTACAAGGTCGCCAATCTCTTTAAGTGTGATTTCTCTGTGATAATTCTGATTGATATACTGGCAAATAGTATTTATACGTCTGCTTTGCGATGTCTTTACAATGGAAAGGGAACTGTAATTGGTACTTGCCAGCACTCTCTGCTTTTGCGATGTTGCGAGATCATAAAGAATTGACAGAAAATCAAGAGCAGAAGAAAACCCCTGAGACTGACTCAATTTTAAAAATTTGCCCTTCATATCATTAATGGTTTCCTGAGAAAATAATATGCCTCTTGATGCCCTCTCAAGCATCTCCTTCACGGGAAGAAAAAGTCTTTTGTCCATGATCCAGGATTCAAGTATTTGTGCCTGGAACTTTATGTTTATAATGTGATTGTCCTTATCAAACGGAGCTTTCCATGCATGTGGAAGATTACTGCCTATGAGTACAAGGTCGTCGTTGTTAAAATTTTCCATAGAATCTCCAATAATTCTCTTACCGGAAATATTCATAACTAAATTAATTTCGTAGTCGGAGTGAAAATGAATGGGGTAATCAAATTTCGCCGGTTTATGATTGGCTAAAAGAAACAAATCTTCCGAATTCAAATTAGTTATTTCTGAATGAATCTTTGACATAGATTTTGATATTTGCAACAAAAGTAATAATTAATATTAATTTTAGTTAATAATGTGTTCAAAAATACATTAGTTGATAATTGTGTAAATAAAAGAATAACAGCAAAGTACAAAACGAAAGAAAATTATATTCAAAAAAACGTCAAAAATTAACATAAATTAATAATAAATAGTTGTTGCAAACTCCTATTTTTACACTACCCATAAATCAATATACCAATGAAAAACATTCTCTCCTCTTTAGTGTGTCTTTTATTTATTCTCTCATGCAACAAAAAGGATATACAAATAGATATAGGGCCCGATATAATTAATGCCAGCTATCTGGGAAATGGAGCAGAGTGGGACCCTTACTGTGAAGCCGAGTTGTGGGGAGCAACTGTTACAGAAGAGATGTGGAAGACAATTTTTGAAAGGACAGATTATATGAGAATGTCAATCGTGAGATGTATGATCAATAGTCCGTTCAGATATTATGATGTCAAGACCGGGAAATTCGAAAAAGAGAGAAATGTTGAATCCCTAAAAAAGATGCTCTCGTATTGCCAGAAGAACAACATCACTGTAATGTATGGAGAATTTAATCCTCCTACTGAAGAATTGAAAAGCGATCTGAGATGGATTAGTATGTCTGTAAAGTATCTGAATTATCTTGTAGTGGATTGCGGATTTACATGCATTAAATACTTTATCCCCACAAATGAACCCGATGGCAACTGGTCGGTCTACGATGGAAACTATGAATCATACAAAGATCTGATAAGCAAGTTCCATAAGGAGATAAAACTATATCCTGAACTATCTGAACATATAAAATTTGCTGGTCCGGATGTGGTGATGGGGTATAAAAATCCAAAATATGACATGAAGACTGCCGATTGGGTGGCTTGTTCTGCAAGAGATATTGATTCACTTGTAGGTGTCTATGAAATACATACCTATCCTGGATATGAGCAAGTGAGAGACGGCAGCTTTTCTAAGATGCTAAAAGAGGTTTTGAAAGAGGTTCCTGCCGGGAAACAGCTTATAATAGGAGAGGCGGGGTATAAAGCAGGTAAGGAGGGTGATTCTCTGGAAAACAGGATCCACAAAGAAAAATTGGACAAAACCCCACTGATAACTAACAAGGAGGGTGCTGACTGTAATATGCGTGTCTATGATTTTGAATACGGTCTTGATATGGCTCTTCTTGCAATGGAGGTAATGAATAACGGAGGTTCCGGTGTTGCAGCATGGATGCTTGACGACTCGCATAGTGTTGGAGACAAGGGCGATACAGCAAATGTGAAAATATGGGGTATGTGGAACATTTTCGGATCAAAAGTCTGGAGCATGAAAGGAGAGGAGAGCCTGAGGCCATGGTACTATGCGTGGTCCCTTATGTGCCGGTACTTTCCCGCCGGAAGTAAAATATTAAAGACAAATTTCTCTGACGTCAAAGATTTAAATGTTGCTGCATCTGTAAAGGATGGAAAACTTTCTATTGCGTTCCTAAACAGATCTTCAGAAAAAATAGATTTAAACGTGAACATACCAGAAGAATTTAAAGAGGCAAGAGTATTAAGGTATGAAAAAGAGAATATGAATATGTCAGGGGAATCAATCAAAGCTGAAAAGAGATTTAATCTTAAGATTAATGGTAAGAGCCTGGTAGTGATTACGGATCTCAATTAGCCGAAGTAATGAAAAACTCTTATTACATCTTAATGATATCGTTGATTATACTATTATTTGTTGCGTCATGCGATAAAAAGCAGAGTCCGGATCCTGATCCGCAACCTGTTATTACAAATCTGACTATAGTTGATAAAAGTGCCACCCCGGCCACAAAAGCGCTATATGCCAACCTATGGACGATTAGGAAAATTGCACCAATGTTTGGTCATCATAATTATTCTGCTTATGGAGTAGGATGGAGTGATATAGAAGGTAAGAGTGATGTCAAAACCTTATGTGGAGATTATCCTGCTCTGCTGAGTGTAGATATATCCGAAGTTGAGCTTGGTAATGAGAACAATGGAGGCAATGTGCCTTTCGACAAAATAAGGTCGATGATAAAGCAGAGTTATTCAAGAGGAGGGGTGATAATGATCTGCTGGCATCAGACCAATCCTGTAACAGGGGGTGATGCCTGGGATAATTCAAAGGCAGTAGATAAAATTCTATTGGAAGGAGGAGAGGTAAATGTAATGTACAAGGAGTGGCTGGATAAAGTAGCTACATTTATGCTGTCTCTGAAAGATGATAACAATCAACTGATTCCGGTAATATTCAGACCATTTCACGAACACACGCAACAGTGGAGCTGGTGGGGTAGTTCGGCGACGACAATTTCTGAGTTTATTAATCTCTGGAGAATGACTGTGAAATATCTGAGAGATACCAAAAATGTACATAATCTATTATATGCAATATCTCCCCAGATGGACACCGATTACGGAGCGGCTACTACCGACAGGTTAATTTTCAGATGGCCGGGAGATGAATATGTAGATGTAATAGGTATGGATTGCTATCATGGCACAAATACAAAAGCCTTTAAAAGTAATCTGTCCTATTTGTCTGCTTTGTCATCAAAATTAAAGAAACCTGCCGGCGTTACAGAAACCGGTATCCCTTCCGGCAGAGCTTCGGATTATTGGACAAGACAAATAGCAGAACCTGTAAGTGGAGTTTACTGCTCGATGGTAGTAATGTGGCGTAACGAAAGTACATCTCATGCTTACGGACCTTACCCCGGAGACAACTCTGCAGCGGATTTTATACAGATGTATAATTCTAAAAAGCTTGTTTTCGAAAAGAACCTGCCGGATATGTATTCAATGCCAAAGAATGTCACTATACAATAGTTTTCATAAAATATTAACATAATACTTTAATTGTGTTCAAAAAAATACAAGTTTGATAAATAAATATGTAAAGTTCGTAAAATTATAAAAAACAATATATCAAGCACATAAAACAAAATGTTGAATATTATTCAAAAAATAATCAAAAATTAACATAATATGCCAAGTAAAATAACATATAGATGAATAACTTTATACAGACAAATTAATAATTAAAAACTTGAACAATGACAAAATTTAGCCTAAGTCTGTGTTTGCTTTTGTTGACGAGTGTGACTGCTTTTACTCAGAATATAAAGGTAAATGGAAGCATAAAAGACGAAAAGGGAGAACCTATCGTTGGTGCGTATGTTTCCGTACAAAGAACAAAAACTGCTGTTAATTCCGATGCCTACGGAAATTATTCGATTTCTACTGCAAAGGGTCAGACACTTGTTTGCCAGTTTCTAGGTTATACTACTCAAACAGCAGTAGTATCCTCTTCTACAACAATCAACTTTATTTTAAAGGAAGAAGCAGCTCTTTTAAGTCAGGTTGTTGTCATGGGTTACGGGAGTATTAAAAAATCTGATTTGACAGGTTCTGTAGCCTCGGTTAAATCTGATGTTTTCACTCGTCAGCCGTCACCATCTTTTGAAAAGACCCTACAGGGCAGGGTAGCCGGAGTTCAGGTAGTGACGGACAATTCTCCCGGAGGTAGTGCCACAATCAGAATTAGGGGTGGTAGTTCTATCTATTCCGATAATTCACCATTATTGGTAGTGGATGGATTTCCTTTAGGGAGTGCCGGAGGTCTTAAACAGTTGTCGCCGGACGAAATTGAGCGGGTAGATATATTAAAAGATGCCTCAGCATCTGCAATTTACGGATCAAGAGGTGCCAACGGAGTTATTATTGTTACAACTAAAAGAGCAGCAGAAGGAACAACAAGGGTTTCTGTCAGCAATCAGACTACATTCAATCAACTAGCCTCAAAGCTTGACAGGTGGTATGATATGCTTTTGATGGCTCAACTTAGTAATGAAGCTTCCATTAACGCCGGGTTGAATCCTCGTTATATTGGTAAAACCAACCCTTCCGGAATATATTATCCTTCATTGGGAGATATCGCTACCGGAGCATGGCCTTACAATACGGCATGGGAAGATTTTGTATACAAAAAAATTCCAATAAATAAAAACATAAATAT
>Ga0074195_1004454_pt1 | contig 11526 bp, 15 predicted proteins | sample EPASupsiteHSE623_FD_64525 | JGI IMG/M metagenome (GOLD analysis project Ga0074195, IMG submission 64525) | Bioremediated contaminated groundwater from EPA Superfund site, New Mexico - Sample HSE6-23 | ecosystem: Environmental > Aquatic > Deep subsurface > Groundwater > Contaminated ...
TCTGGCTTCACCAAGAGGTGTTTGGATGAGTTGCTGGTGGATGTTGGTTTTAGAAATGTCAATGTCTCAAAAGAATTTGAAGGGCACGACATGGGGTGTTTGATATCAACTGCAATAAAATGATTAAACTTTATCTTAATGCCAATCACAACGAAATTACCTTTAATAAGAAAAACTATCTTCTTTTGGCTGCCCAAAGACTAGGACTAGAAGACTTTATATTAGATTTGTCTTTAACTCCAAATACCATTCCTGAATATGTTCTTAATATAGAACCTTTTGCTCCTTTCGTCACTGGAACTAAATGGACTGGAATATGGGAAATTGATATTATGTTCGACCGACCAGAGATGAATCTAAGTCACTGGGTTGCTTCAGATACTGTATTCTATGCAAATCCTTTTATTCCCGAAAGAATGAGTAAATTTGGGGGAAATAAAGTTCTTATGTATCAAGCTTGTGACCCTGTAATACACCACAGGATGAATAATGTTTCTCAGACATTTGATTTTGTCTTGTCTGGTTCGGCAGGACTAGATATCTATAGAGAAAGGGAGAGGTGTATTAAAGCATTGAGAGACGAGGGATTCGTTTTTCATGATTATGGTAAAGGCTTCCCTCCAGAAGAATATGTTAAATATCTTAATAGTGCCAAAGTCCAGTTTATACGTTCTGCTAGCAAAATGCCGACTGGAGATAGTCAAATAGAACAACGGTTTTTTGAGTGTCTTGCTATTGGTCCTGTTTTAAAAGATTATCACCCTGGGTTGGAGGATATTGGTCTTATTGAGGGGGAAGACTTTTACTGGTATAAAAATGATGAAGAAATGATACAAAAGATGCGTTTTTTAATAGAAAATCCTGATTTTGCAAAGAAAATGGCAGAAAACGGAAGAAGAAAGGCACTGATGTACCATTGTTATGAACATAGACTGATGTCTATAATTAGATATGCACGAGAGTATGAAAAAAACTAATTTATTTATTGCCCCCCATTCGGATGATGAAGCTCTTTTTGGTTCATATATAATTCTCCGAAATAAACCTATAAAAGTTGTTGTTTGTACGGATGGAATACAACACGAGGAAAAATTTGATATCAAAACAGAAACAAGGAGAAATGAGAGTCTTTCGGCCTGTAAGATTCTCGGGTGTGACGTTGAATTTCTTGGTTTATCGGATAAAAAACTTGAACGAGAGCAACTAAAAAAAAGACTTTCCGCCTTAGATGGTAATTTGATTTTTGTACCATTAAAGACTGGTGGAAATCCTCATCACGATATGGTGTCTGAAGTGGCTGAAGAAATTTGGCCGTTAAAAAAGTTATGTTTTTATGGGACATATTCTGACAAAAATCTGAGACCAGTAGGAGAACAGGGTTTCCTACCATCAAAAGAAGAAGCAATAACAAAAATAAAAGCTCTTGGGTGTTATCAATCCCAGATAAAAATTAATCCGCACCATTTTGAGGCGGTTGCTGGTAGGGTGCCTGAGTATATAACCCTGAAATGAAAAAAGTATTTCTACAAATGATGTTCGGGTCAAAAGTGCCTTGGTTTGACCAATATGTCAACGATGTTCAGTTTTTAGAAAAATATGGTTGGTATTGGAAAATTTTTACACCATGTGATGTTCAGTCAAGAGGAAATGTTGAGGTGGTGCCCATGTCGCTTAATGATTTTGACAAAAGGATTGAAGATAAGTGTGGTTTTCCGCCCCGAAATTACATAGACCCAAAAACAGAGACTCCCCACAAACTTACTAGTGACTACTATCCAGCCTATGGATTTCTAATGGAAGAATATATTAAGGGTTTTGATTTCTGGGGACACACTAACTGGGACGTAATATATGGTCGACTTGACCACTTTTTTCCAGATACCTTGTTGGAAAAAAGTGATATTGTAGCAGACGAGAATAATGAAATTAATGGGCCTTTTACTGTATATAGGAACAATGCAAAAACGAACAGCATCTTTATGCTTGTTGAGGGGTGGAAAGAGATGTTTAAAGAACATGAACTTTTTACTTTTGATGAATACCACATGACCAAGAAAGTTCAAGAAATGTCTGAGAGAGGTTTGGTGCGTTTTAATACTCCAGGTGAATTTCCTTTTCATGGATATGACAGATTTGACCACCATATTCCTGTTCCGCAACTTAAAAGGAAGAGGGACGGTTCATTATATGAACTTTTTACAGACAGGGTAACGGGCAGAAAGATGGGTAGAGAAATTTCATTTTTTCATTTTTCGTATAGTAAAAAATATCCACACATTTATGAATGATTTAACTGGTAAAAAGTATTGTATTCTCGGTAGACACGGGTTTATTGGTTCTGCCCTAGAAAAAGAGATTGTTCTTCGTGGGGGAGTAGTTACCTCTACACCAGAAAAGGGTCAAACCGCTATCTTTAATTTTGCCTCTCCCACGCATATTCCATTTGAAAAAAATCCAGATTATTTTATAAAAGAAACATTAGATAGTTTTACTTATTTGCTTCCCTTTTGCAGGGATAATAAAGTTCTTCTCGTCTGGGCGTCCAGCGCTTTAGTTTATGAAAAAAAGGACAGGTTCACGAGTCTTAAAAAGGCAATTGAAGAATTACAGGTTGCCTATTCCACACCCGCACTGTGTTTAAGAGTGTTTCCTGTATACGGAACAGGTGAGGGGAGTAGACCTTTTCCAACTGCAATCTATCAGTGGTGTCAAACAATGAAAAAGGGAGATAGACCCGTTGTTTTTGGTAATGGAAAACAGAAAAGAGACTTTATTTTTATAGACGACTTGGTGGACAACATACTTGGTTTGGTACAAAAACATACCGTTGGTATCATCGATGTTGGTCCTGGCAAACCAATTTCCTTTAATCAAATTATTAAAGAAATCAACAGTGTTCTTGAAACAAACATTGAGCCGTTATATATTCCTGCCCCAGATGGATATTCAGGAGGAATAGTCTGTTCTGTCCCAGTGAAAACAAGTGTATCTCTGGCCGAAGGAATAAGGAGGATTTTAAATGAATGCTGATATTGAAAGTCTAAAGCATTGGAATTCCCGCTATAAAGAAGGGCGCGATAGCGGAGGTGGTTCTTATGGTGACATTGTGTTTGCAAAACTCAAAGCCATGAAGACACATATTCTACCAGAAGATGTGTCAAGTATTTTTGACCTTGGTTGTGGAGATTTTTCTTTTGGTAGTAGGGTGTCTGAAATGTTTCCTAGTGCAAAATATACTGCTGTTGACCAGTCTTCCGTTGTTATTGGTCGTAATATTAGGATTTATAATAGTAAGTTTAACTTTAAAATACAAGACAATATCAATGAAGATGCAGACCTCGTTCTTTGTGTTGATGTTTTGTTTCATGTATTAAGAGAGGAAAAATACAACGAAATACTGCATGGGCTAATTAAACATTGGAAGAAATACCTAGTTATTTCTGCTTTTGATAGAGACGGTGAGACCCTAGAAAATGGTAAAATTGTCATTACTAAACTTGACGAATCATTATTTGGTAAGCCAATTGAGAAATTTTTGATTGAACCAGATGGTGCAAATTTCTACATTTTTAAAAAATAGTCATGGACAAAGTTACTGCTTGTTTAATCACATGGAAAAGGCAACACAATCTTTCTAAAATTATAGATTCTCTGTCTAAATGGGATTTTATATCTGAAATTATTATTAGAGATAACAGTAAGCTGGAAAATATAATTAACTATGGCAGATATACTTCTGCTCTCAAGGCAGAGAACGATATTATATATACCCAAGACGATGATTGCATTATCCAAAATTTAGATGAAGTTTATAAGGGTTTTATTAAAGACAAGACGAGAATTTGTCATTCAGGCATATCTGACTACGAGAAAGTAATTCCAACAAATATATATGGCGAATGTCAAATGGCGATGGCGGGATGGGGTTCTTTTTTTGATAAAAAGTGGATTTCTGTTTTAGACACATATATAAATAAATACGGTAAAGATAAATGTTTTTTAAGAGAGACAGATAGAATCTTTTCCATCCTCCTTAAAAGACATCACAACTTCGTCTTAGGTGATATAATTGTTCTTGACGGAGCCAAAGACGAATTTGCTCTTTGTATGCAACCAGACCATCTGCCGTTTAAGAACTTGGCAGTCGACAGGGCATTAAAGATAGTTGGAGAAAGAAAAGATGATTGAAATTATTGTATTAAAATTTAATAATCCTGAAGTAGAAATTCCCTGTGTAGACTCGGTTATTCTTCACACCACTGGACAGTATCACCTCACTGTGCATGACAATTACCCTATAAATGAGAATATAGGTGTAATTTGGAACAAATTAATAGGTCGTTCTCAGGCTGATTATATTTGTTTACTTAACAGTGACACCCTTGTAGAAGATGGCTGGCTTGAAAAGTTGGTAGTGGCATTAAAAGAAGACCCGCTTGCTGGGGTTATTGGTCCCTGTACAAATTCATGTAAGACCGAACAGGCTAGACAAGAAAAGACAGACCGAAAAGAAGTGGTTGATTTTGGGGCTTTATACCCAGGGTGGTGCTTAGGGGGGTTTTGTATTGTTTTCCCTAAAAAAATATGGGAAGAAGTTGGCGGTTTTGATGAAGATTTTGGTTTTTATGGACAAGAAGTAAACTTAATAGATAAGATTGTTGCCAAAGGATACAAACAACTTTGGAGAAAAGACGTCTTTGTGTGGCATAAGGGCGGAGCTACTATTAAATTGGTTGCAAGACCAGAAGATATAGAAGCTGATAGAAAACTTGCACGAGAAACTTTTCTTGAGAAGAGAAAATCGTTAAAAAAATTATCTGTTTAAATGAATATAAGAATTTACGATGCCAACCAAAGAAGTGAACCCAAGAGTGGATATGGACTGATGTCTGCTGAATATTCTAGACACCTTAAGGCACTTGGTCAAAATGTTTCTTTTTTCCCAGATAATGACAAAGGTGGTGAGGATATTGTCTTGTGGATTAGGCCACCTCACTACATTAAATATCCTGAATTTCAGGAAACAAAGAAAAATGTCTTTTTTACTATGCATGAGACCGAAACATTTAAAGACTGGAAATCTGACTGGCCACAATTATTAAATAAAGTAACAGCAGTTGTAACTCCTACTCAATGGAACAAAGAGGTGTTTATTAAAAACGGTGTATGTGTTCCAATTCATGTTGTTCCTCTTGGGGTTGATACTAAGGTTTTTAGAGGAGCAAGGACATATCAATTTTCTATTTTATCTTTGTTCCGCGGGCTTGGTTCAGACAGTAGCCGTGAAAATTGGAAAGAAACAATACAGGCTTATTACGATGCTTTTTATGATTTTCACAATTTAGAGGTTGAGTTAAACATTAAGGCGTACGGTGTAAATTATGATGGATACAATAATTTCATTAAAAAGTTGTCATCAGGCAAAGACTGTGCTAAAACACCTCCAATTAATATTATAGACATGGACTTGCTTCCTGAAAGTCTTAATAATCTTTATTCTAAACATTGGTTATTTATCAAGAATGCAAACAGAGAAGGTTGGTGCCTACCTTTATGGGAAGCTATCTCTGCTGGTGTAAGAGTAGCTAGGACAGACATTCCTGTGTTTGGGGATGTAAATGGAGCATATGGTGTTTCCGTTTTTCCCTTGAATGACACCAACAAACTAAAAGAAATTATGCTCGATGAATTTACACACTGGAGAAAGCAAAAAAGCTTTATTAATCAGTATTCATGGAAAAACTCTGCAAAAAAACTGTTGGCAGTATTGGAGGAGGTAAATGGAAAATAAAAAGCTCGAAATTGGGGGAGGGTTGAAAAATAGAAAATCTGAGGGTTATTTGCAAATGGATGCAAAGAAACTTCCAGGGGTTGATGTTGTTGGAGATGTTAATAAGTTGCCTTTTAAAGACGGTGAACTTTCCGAAATCTATGGACATTGGATACTTGAGCATTTTGCATATCGTGATGTACCAAATATCTTAAAAGAATGGAAGAGGGCACTAAAAGATGGAGGACTCCTTCATCTTATTACAAATAACGGACAAGCACACCTTGAGGCGTACCTCGAGGGAGTCATAGATGTTCATGAATTAAATCGCATGCTTTTTGGAGTTTCTTTGTATAGTATCCCAGAAGAAAAGAGAACTTCAGAAACTCCGCAACATTATTGGAAAATAAATATAGAAGATTTACATAAAATTTTTTGGACAGAAGAACTAGTCCACTATTTCTTTGACCCACTTTTTAGTAAGGTGGATGTTGAGTGTACTTGGAAACATCGCGAAGCCGATGGAAAGTTTAAGTGTCCTGGAATAATAATAAAAGCATGGAAATAAATAGGTTGAGAGCTGGTTATGATATGGGTGTTTCCTTTTGTAAGCGTTTTAATCTAAAAGGTAAACACGCTCTTGACGTGGGGGCTGGTCATTGTGCACATTCTGCTGGTTTCGCAGAGTTTTTTGACAGGGTTGATTGTTTAGACATAACAGATGTCCGTTTTGACAAAAAACCCCTCTTAGAATTGACTACACGGGCTTCCAGCCTTGAGTTTTACGTTCAAAATGCCGAAAATATGACCCTTAAAGACAAATACGACCTTGTTTATTCACTTTCTGCTTTGGAACATATGTCCGACTGGAGAAAAGTTATCAAAAATATGGTGGAAGTACTTACAGATAAAGGAAAATTATTTATAGTTATTTCTCCTTTTTATTATTCACCTCTTGGACACCATCTTGACCCAGAAATGGGAGAATGGGAACATCTAACTTTACCTCTTCAAAAGTTTAAGGATGAATATTTTAAAAGAGGTGGAACAGACTATGGATATAAAGTTTTTGGTGAATTGAATAAAATGATTCCAGGAGACTTAATTGAAGAAGTTGAAAAATATTGTGATATTGAAAAACTGGAGGTAACAAACATAACCATTAGGTTGCTAGCAACAAAGAAATGAATAAAATAGCTGTCTACACTTGCATTACGGGGAACTATGAACAAAAAAAAGATGACCAGTGTTTTGATGGGGCAGATTTCTTTTTTTATACTGACAAGATTGTAGACGATGGTGGAAAATGGAACTACAGAAAAGCAACTGACTTATTTTCTGACCCTCGACGAAACGCTCGATACCATAAAATTCTTTCACACGAGATGTTTCCAGACTATGACTATACAGTTTGGATTGATGGTTCTGTTTCTTTAGCTGTACCTGCCCAGACACTTGTTGACTATATGGGTGTCCGCGACATTCTTACTTTCAAACACCCAGATAGAAGAACGGTAAAAGAAGAGGCTTTGGAGTGTATCCGCCTTAAAAGAGATTTTGAAGACGTTATCAATAAACATGTGATGAGGCTTTCCCACAAAGGGTTTGATATTGACCATGGCGGGTTAGTCGAAACAAAAGTTGTGGTTAGAAAAAACAATGAAAGAGTCAAAAATTTTAACAATGAATGGTTTGTAGCCCTTTGTTCTGGTTCTCTTAGAGACCAGTTGAGCTTTAATTATGCAAAGTTTTTGACTGGTGCAAAGATTAAAAGAATGAAAGCTATTAGTCGTGGTAATCCGTGGTTCAGTGTTACCAAGCATGAAAGGAATGAATATGTCAAACAATAAAGTAACTACAGCCTTAGTAATACCAACATATTCAGTGAGTCGACGTTTAATTAATATGGCTTATGAGTGTGCCAGAAGTCATAGAGAGCAGGTCGACCAAATAATAATATCCGAAGACGGTGGTCATTATAGTCATAAACTTAAAAATATTGCTGATGTTTATGTGTATAGCCACCAAAATATAGGTTTTACAAAAAATGTCAATCGCGGTTGGGGTTTATCGGAGAGTGATTTTACGATTATTGCAAACTCGGATACTTTTTTAGTAAGTGGAAATTTGTGTGATTTAACTGAATCAGAAAACGTTGTATGTCCAGAAATTATTAATCCAGATTTCAAGACACTTTTTAGTGGTTCTTATTTTGTTGTGCCTAAGACAATCAGAGAGAAATATGGAATGTTGGATGAGAGGTTAAAAAATTATTGTTCCGATGATGATTATTGTGCCCGCATTAAAAAACTATTTAGGCATGAGCCAAGGGTGGTAATTTTTCACCATAAGGGAACTACGGTTAAAGATGCTAAGTGGAATGTCCCCGTTGAATACAGGCGTGACAGTGAAATATACAAACAAATTATAGAAAAAGAACACCCAGAAAGAAAGACATGGTAAAAGTATCAGTAATCACCCCCACAATCAGACCAGATGGTTTAGATATTGTTCACAAAGCATTACAAAACCAAACATTTAAAGATTTTGAATGGTTGGTTGGTGCTAAGGAAGCATGTCCAATAACTAGCGATAGTTTTGTCACAAAGTGGATAGCTGATGATTTTGAGGGAGGTTTTTGGTCGTTGAACCGTATTTATAACAAGCTCTTCAAAAATTGTAGTGGAAAGATGATAGTTACATGGCAAGACTGGATATGGGCACGTCCTGATGCACTACAGAGGTTTGTAGATAGAATAAATGACACCAGTGGGGGTATAATAAGTGGTGTCGGAGACCAATACGAGAAAACCAATAAATGGGGAAAACCAGAAATTAAAATTTGGTCAGACCCTAGAAAAAATAATAATAATGGAGAATTTTATGAATGTTTCCCAAATGATATTGAATGGAATTTTGCGGCATTTCCAACAGACAAAATTTTTGCCGTTGGCGGAATGGACGAACAACTCGATTGGCTTGGCTATGGGGGAGACCAGTACCAAGTTGGAGAGAGATGGGACGCTCTTGGTTTTGAGACCTATCTTGACCAGGCTAATGAAAGCTTCACAATAAGACACGACCGCTCTAAACACGGAGGACAGGAGAACTGGGACAAAAACCACGTGTTGTTTAATGGGAAATATCAACAGAGAAAAGAGGAATTAATAGCTTCAAATAAATGGCCCATCTTGAATTATCTTCAATAGTCCGATATAGCTTGAGTAATGGATAATCCAATTGTTGATAAAGGAGAATCAGCTCCAAAAAAGGATGTCCTTAAGGCCGAACAGGCTACCACAGAAGAAAAACCCGTAGTTGAGATAGTAGATGTTCCTGTGGAGCCAGTAAAAGACCCTGAGGCGGAAAAAACAGATGTTGTTTTAGATGACTATTACACCATCAATCCTTTTTTTTATGAAGTTGCGAATTTCTTTGGAATAGAACAACCAGATTTTAGTTTGGCTGCCCCTAAGCTGTCTGTTGTTGTTGACTGGGTAGTTCAGCAATATAACACAAAAGACCCTGGAGAAATATTACTCAAACTTCACGAACTTGAGGATAGTATAGAAAAACCAACATGGGGAGAAAAAAGATACACCAATCTTTATAGATATGTAAGATTGGCAAATCAAAAAAATTCAATAGAGAAAGCAATGAAAGCTTTTGAAAGGAGTAAAAATGCCTAGACCAGACGGAAGAATGGCAACTAGGTGGAATCCCAGTCAAATTCCACAGATAGTTAGCGTTCTTGAAAATTCCATTAAAGAGAGAGTTGACCAGGTAAGTTCTGACTTGGTTTATTATGGCCAAGCTTACAGAGGAACAGGAGAGGGGGATGCTGGCTGGTTTATTAGTAGGGTGACGAAAAGTGGAACAACAACTTCTATTGATTTAGCCAGCAATGGCTTTGACCAGATATGGAACAGTCGGGCATCATTAACATATGCCTAAAGGTAGCTTTAATTTAGTTGATTTATTAGACGACATTAACAATGTCGTTGTTACTGGTGGTTTAGTCCCTAAAGGTACTTATTCCGCTGTCACCAACTATGCTGTTGGTGACTCCGTTGACTATAATGGTTCTTCTTATGTAATGTACAGCGATGCTTCTGCTGGAACAGCCCCAACCGATACAGACTATTGGCAACTTTTGGCTGACAAGGGTGATACTGGTGTAACGGGAGCTAAAGGAGACACTGGAGTTATTGGAGCTAAAGGAGATACTGGTACCGCTGGTTCAAAAGGAGATACTGGAACCCAAGGCAATAAGGGAGACACGGGTACAGCTGGAATAACTGGCGACCAAGGAGACACAGGAGTAGATGGTTTTAAGGGAGACACTGGAAACCAAGGGGTAAAGGGTGATACTGGGGTTAAAGGCGACACGGGCATCAAGGGTGATACGGGAGCAGATTCTACTGTTCAAGGTCCTAAGGGTGATACAGGCACCAAAGGAGATACAGGAGTAGCTGGCACAAAAGGTGACACAGGAATCCAAGGAGTCAAGGGAGACACTGGAACGGCTGGCACATCTGGAGACCAAGGGGACACGGGTGTAAAAGGCGATACTGGTTCTAAGGGAGACACTGGAGCAGATTCCACTGTGGCAGGACCCAAGGGAGACACGGGGGATGCTGGTGACACAGGAACACAAGGGGTAAAGGGCGATACTGGAACCCAAGGCACAAAAGGCGACACTGGTGTTACTGGAGCTAAGGGAGATACTGGAATTCAAGGAGACACGGGGGCAGATTCTACTGTTCAAGGTCCTAATGGTGACACTGGGACTGTAGGAGCAAAAGGCGACACTGGTGTTAAAGGTGACACTGGAATACAGGGAGACACTGGGGCAGATTCTACCGTTGCTGGACCTCAGGGTGATACAGGTGTTAAGGGTGATACAGGCACAACGGGTTCAAAAGGCGACACTGGTGTTCAGGGCAGTAAGGGCGACACTGGTGTTGCTGGTTCAAAAGGCGACACTGGCTCAAAAGGAGATACAGGAGTTGTGGGTGACACAGGAACACAGGGAGATACTGGCGTCACAGGTAGCCAAGGAGATACGGGAATATCGGGTAACGGAAGCACAGAATTCTTTTTTCACTCCGATGCTGATGGGACTATATCAAACTATCAAAAGTGGCAGAGAAACGTTCCAAACGGAGCAGAGACAACTCTCACCGCAGAAGCAAGTAGTGGAACAGGTGAGGTTCAGCTTGCAACGGGTGGAAATGTAATTTCTTTTATTACTGATTCAGATTTCCCTGGAACAACAATAATTCCATCTGGCACATGGGAAGCTCAGTTTTATCTCGGGGTAGACAGCGATATTGGGGTTACAACCGTTAAAATTTATGTTTACAAGAGGGCTACGGGTGGAACAGAAACAGAGTTATTTAATTTTAGTTCTTCAGAGCTAAGTGGAGCAGGGCCAACACTTTACACATTTGAAAGTTATCAAAACAACTTTGTCATAGACAACACAGATAGACTTGTAACTAAAATTTTTGCCGCGAGTTCAAGTGGTGTTGCAAGAACAGTCACGTTGACATATGAGGATAACAACCAAGCTTCACACATTCACTTACCATTTTTGACACCAGGAGACAAAGGTGACACTGGTGTTCAGGGTGACACAGGTGTTACAGGCACCAAAGGAGATACAGGTACAACTGGAGCAAAAGGTGACACGGGTACCAAGGGTGACACTGGCACAGATGGAGCCAAGGGTGACACAGGTATCAAAGGAGACA
>Ga0074195_1004455_pt1 | contig 11523 bp, 11 predicted proteins | sample EPASupsiteHSE623_FD_64525 | JGI IMG/M metagenome (GOLD analysis project Ga0074195, IMG submission 64525) | Bioremediated contaminated groundwater from EPA Superfund site, New Mexico - Sample HSE6-23 | ecosystem: Environmental > Aquatic > Deep subsurface > Groundwater > Contaminated ...
GATGTCACCCGTTTTCTCCGTGTGCTCAGCAGTTACATCCCCTTCCTCCTTGGCGCGAACCCCCCCACCTCCAAGATTGCCATAAGCAAGATTGCGAGCCGCTAAAGATTGCTGCGTCTTATCCATCTCTAATGAATAACGGCGAGCCTCCTTGGAAAGTCCTACGTCTAAATCTTCCTGAGTGCGACCACGATTGGTCGTGAGATAATTATTGAGGTCATCAACATCAGCAGCTTTATCTTCCGTGATGTTTCTGATGTTGCGAACAAAATCCTCTTCGGTTCGAGATTTTTCTATGCCAGCTTCACGCAAAACACGCTGAAAATCTTCAGTCAGCCGTTTGGTGTCAGTCTTAGCTTTCTTGGTAACAAATTCTTTTTTCTCCTTATAATACTTTTGTGTTTTCTTTACCGCTTTTCCTTGAGAGGAAGCAGCATATTCGCTCTTGGGTCGTCCTGTCTCTTTCGCCCATTGTTCTCTTCGAGACAGTTTAGTAGCCATATTTTTAAGTCAATTAAATAACCATAACTTGTGGAAGTTGCGCGGTCTCAGGTGTCGGCTCAACCAAATCTCCATGTACCCAATAAGGATTATTGAGATTGGTTGTGATTTCGTCTGCAATTATAATACCACCTATATCGCTAACATCAAAAAGACAAAGAGCATTGTCGGTCGAGCTGATAACGGCCATAGTATTGTCGTTGACAAATAAGCCAAGGACATTATCAAGAGTTGTTCCAATGGATGTCTGATAGACAGGTGCATCAACATCCGTAACGTCATAGACCTTTACGTAATCGCCATCACCAATGAAAATAAAGTTTCCTTTTTTGGCTATATCGTCAGGGGAAACAAGGCGGTCAGCAGTAAATCCTTTGGCAACAATATTGGTAGCATCAGAAATATCGTAAATACAAAGCCTTGCATTGTCTTTGCTCGTTACATACGCATAATTGCCGTCCACAATGACTTTCGCTGGATTGTCGAGATTAGTGGTAATCGTATCTTTAGGGACTATCGCTGTTACAGTCGAGACATCAAAAATAGCTAAAGTATCATTCGCCGAGCTGCAAACATAAACATAATTACCGAGCTTATATAACCCCGAAAGAGTTGATGTCAAAGAAAGGCCAGTATTATCTGAATCCTTGGCAACAATAGCTGTGGGGTCAGTAACGTCATAAATATATAAGGTGCTTGTTCCTGTCTGAAGAACATAAGCATAATTGCTAACAACCTGAACATCAGAAGGCGCGTTGAATCCTGTCGTGTCAAAATCTTTGTTGACCAAATTAGTCGGGTCGGTTGCGTCAACTATTTGCAATCTGCGAGTCGTTGTTCCTCTGTTGACCACATAAATATATGGATAGATAGTCCAACAAGCCTCAGCAATATCAAAGGGAGTTCCCGACTGAAAGTCCTTGGCCACAATTGCATCAAGGTTTGTAATGTCATACATGCAAATGCGGTCATTGGCGGAACTGGTCACATAAGCATAGCTGTCATCAAGAAAAACATCGTTCGGGCCGCTGAGATTGGTTGTGTCAGTGTCCTTCTGAACAATCCCCTTCTTGGTCGTTACATTAAATGACACTAAAGTATCGTTTGCGCCACTACAAACGTAAGCATAATTATTGTAAACATAAATTCCACGTGCGGTTGAAAGTCCCGTAGAGTCCGTTCCCACGGCAGTTATGGCCGTTGGCGTGGTGACATCAAAGACTGCCATGGCACTGGCATCTCCCGTGCTTTGCCCTGTTACATACAAGTAGTTTCCTCTGAGAAAGGCTTGATTGGCCAAAGGAGGAACCTCTACCTGAAGACTGTCGGCAAGAGAGATGTTATCAGGGTCAGAAATGTCAATAACCAAAACTCCGTTATCAGTTGCCGTTGCAGAGCTTCCGTTACAAACTACGAAAGCGTATGTGCCAGCGGCATTAACAGCGAGTCCAATCGGATTAGCAAAGGTTGCGGTCGTAGTATAAGTGTCTTTGGCAACGATATTGGTCGGGTCAGAGATGTCGAAGACTGCAAAGATGTCGTTGTCAATATTGGTGACATAGGCGTAGTTGCCGACCACAACTACGTTCTGAGGATTGTTTAAGTTGGTTACAATCGTATCTTTGGCAACGATATTGGTCGGGTCAGAGATGTCGAAGATAGCCAAGGTGTCTGTCCCTGAGCAACAAACATAAGCATAGTTACCGACAACATAAACACCGAGAGGAGCAGAGCCTACGCCCGTGGTGATTGTGTCCTTGACCACGATGGTATCAGGGTCAGAGATGTCGAAGATTTCAAGACTTAATCCCGTGAATGTTGTTACGTAAACATAATTTCCAAGCACAAAACAACAGCGAGGGTCTAGTCCTGAAGTTGCCTGAGTGTCTTTCGCTACAATGTTGGTCGGGTCGGTAATATCGAACAAAGCAACCGTATCAGCATCATTGTTTACGACAGCAATTATCTGCGCCATTAGGAATAATAAAACTTGGTTACAACAAAGTAGAGGGAAACAACCAACCCTAGAGTTCCTGTTCCTGCCGCATCCACATTGACGTTCACTGTGTCATATCTTGAAACTGCTTTGTAGGTGCTGGATATAACGGGAAGATAAGAAGAATTATGAGAACTTTTTTTGTTGGCATCTATTTCAATCCAACCAGCCAAGAAATCGTTGCCATTCTTATTGGTCAAAGAAACTTGCACAGAACCTGATGTGGAAGCTGTATCAACATCTCCTTGAACAGCAACGAGTGCCCCGTCAAAAGGAATAGTAATGCGAATCTTGGCATCTCCAGTGGTGACGGCTTGCGTAGGATAGAAGACGATTGATTCTATTTGGCGATACGTTCCGTTGGGGTCGGGAACAGACGAGTCATTGAAAAGGTCTTCAGCCCTTAACTCGTCAACAAGAAGTCGCTTCCGTATCGGGGAACCGAGATATTCTACCTCGCTTTTGGCTGTAAAATCATATCGTGAGTTCATTTATTCATAGTTGATTGCTAGTTTGCGAACCTGGGGAAATGTTTCGACTCCTGAAAATTCAAACTGAAAGAGATAAGCATCTTGCTCTCTCATATCAGCCTGGAAAACAGGCATAGACATTCCTTCGATTGTATCGTTGTAGCCGTCCTTGCTGGCGATTAACTTATCGAAGCGATAACGAAATTGAACTCCTTCAAGCATTTCGCCATAAACCCATATTCCTTTTACTTTGCGCTGTCGAACATTGCTGCGAATCTTTTGGCCCGCGGCAATATCAATCGAATGGCTAATAGCTTTCCAGGGAATTTTAGTTCCAGGAACTTCTGCGCTCTCATAAGCATCAACATTGCCCGTATCTGTTTTCCAAATTTTTCCATCATCATCACCGAAATAAGGCTTCGTCACATTGCTAACCGTTACCTGTGCAGCTACTTTTACGGGGCTTCTAAGTTCCCATGCCCCCAACCAGCGATTGGTTTTAGTGTTAAAAACAAGAACACAATTGCTTAGACTAAGGCCATGCGCGGTGTTCGTGACTGCTCCAATGTGCATACAAAGAAGGTCGTTGAGAGAGAAGGCGACAGGGACTACCCCCGCCGTCATGCCGTCTATGTACGGTTGCATTGGTTCAGATATAATCTTGGGTTCAGCATCGGAAAGAGAATCATAAGAATAGATTCCTTTCTTGGCGTTTTTTTCTCCGTTGCAAAAGAAGCAAAGCTGGTCGCCAACCACGGCAATTGAGAGCTTGCTTGGTGCTCCAATATTCTCGGTCAAAGTCTTTACTCCATTACTTTCAATTGGCGTAATGGTTCGGCTAATTGAGTTGTTCTTAAAAAAGTATAAAGCTCCGCGGTAAGTTATTCCTCCAACCAAATCTTCTCCATCTCCATTACGAATGGTCGTGTTATTAACGCGAGTCCAAGTAAGCACATAGCTGCTTCCGCTCTTGGTTGCAATTTTCGACCACATGACATCAGAGCGGAATCCCTTTAAGCCGATGAGCCACAGGTAATTGCCGTACTGAAGAACGTCATTCGCTGCTAAAGCAAATTGAACGGTCAATGTTCCTACCTGGTCAGTGACGGCTCCCAGACTAGCTTCAGAAAAAACGATTGTCGTATCAGTGATGGCCGTGACAGTCTTAGCTCCGTTATATCCAGCAGGGGCAAGACCTGCGATTGTAATAACATCTCCTACAACCACTTCATGTCCAGCAGGAACAGTTAAAGTAACTGTCGGGTCGGAATATGAAACGGCGGTAATGTTGACCGTGTTTAAGAGATTGGTCGTACTCCATGTCTGACCATCAGAAGATGTTTTAATTTCTTCGCTGTTTGTAAAAAAGCAATAACCAACCATGTTCTCGAAACGCCCATATTTACTGGCCGTAAGACTAGTCGCTCCGTTCGCCCAGGCAGAGCCAGTCCAATAACTTAGAGTGGAACTGGTTCCCGCTGAAACATTGGAAACCGCCAAGATGATTCTTGTTCCGCTGCTTTGCACAAAGTCGTAAAGACCAAGCAAGGGCTTGGTGTCCACAAGTTGCACACCGAATAGTTGATAACCATTTCGCTTCCGAATAACTCCTGGCTCTTTTTCCAAGTCAAGATTCAGGCCCTGATAAAGAGCTGTTGGTTTATTGGCGAGAACAATGTCAGGGTTGAATCCGCCAAGGACTTCATGGAACACATATTCTTTAATCATGCTATGAGCTTATGCGATTTCTTCGACTCGTAGGATAAACCACCAGTCTTGGATTTAGCCGTTTCTCGACAGGAGAAGAATCCAGGACTTTATGTTTAATAAGGTCTGTTTGATAATCCTCTTTAAGCTCCCTGGCATCGGCATCTCCGCGCTTCCTGGCAATCGCAGCCATTAAGAAATCAACATAGAGAAATCCTGGGAAAGCCAACTCGTCATCGTCAGAGTCAATGTGCGTATATTTCTCCGTATATTCAATCGTCAGATAAAGCTCATCATCCTCATCTTCAATAACTGGATAAGTATGAAGGCTTCCATCAACGACGGTGCAAACTTTCGGCTTCCCCTCATCGTTTCCTTGCCAGACCTCAGTGGCATAACCTCCCGCCGTTGTTGTATTGTGATTAGCCGTAATACCCGTAACTCCCGACAGAATATTGGTTGTCTTATCATTGGCCGTGTATGTAATTTCATCTCCCTCGATAGTGATTGTTCCTGAATCATCGAACTGGCTTGAATCAGTCAAAGTTATCGTAACGTCAGCAGTTGTGAAGTTGGTAGCCACGGTAGTTGAGACAGCTTCAGCAATTTCTCGATTAAAGACATCGCGCGAGACAGGCACGCATTCCTCACCGCCAATCCATACATGAAGAATACTTTCAGGAGTTACATCGTCTTTGAGATAAGAAGAAAGGTCGTACTTGGTAGTTCCTATTTCAGTTTGAACCGAGAGTCGCTTGGCTTCTTCCTTCCAGTTGCGCTTCTCAAACCTGATACGCTCATCAGCATCGCTCACGATGTCATCAAGAAACTCTTCGGTAATTAGACGGTTGTCAACAATTGAATTGGTTCGACTAAGAGAAATCCGCTTAACATATCCGCGAGTTTTACGGTCGTTTCCCGTGTAGGCAACGATTTCCCAAAAGGTTCCATACGCCGCAGCGGTTGCAGTTGTGTTCCAAAACTGAGCCTTGCCAAAACCTGACGTATTGGCTGTGTCTTCATAGATAGTAAATTCTCTTCCGCAATCAATCGCGACCTTAGTTAAAGAAGAATAAGTGCCTGTTAAAGTTGTCGCTCTATGAAAATCAACTTGATTCGCATCAACAAGATAAACGGGCGTGCCTGGAGGATGGTCAAAGGACGCTGCTCCAAACGCGATGGTGTCAATGTCGGTTGTGCTGGTAAATGTTACAATCTCGGAATTTTCATCGCCGAACTCTCCGAAGAGAACGTGCTTTCGGCTTCCAGCAAATCCAGCAGAACTCAGAACATCACCGCTGGTTGCGGCTGCCGAGATGTGGTTCTTGACGTAAGTTTTGGGGGCTGCCCGAAGCAACCTGCTGTTCCTAAGTTTGAGAATCATGTCCTTATATTAACATAAAATTAACTTTAGATTACAACTAAACTTTAAAAAGCCTGTAAGAAAAGTGCCTTCCTGTCCATTCCAAATCCTTAACTTTCTTCTCGTAATAATTGATTACTCTTTCCACGCCTTCGTATGGGTCAAGGATTGCTCTTGTGCCTTCGGGTTTTATAATTCTTGCAACAAAATGCTGTTGCTTGCCATCGGCAATGCTGAAATCTACCTCTTTCATTGTAGGACTGAAATTCGGCATTTTATTGATGTCGTTTTCCCTTCCCAAGAACTGCAAGCCCAAAGCCTTTGCTGAAGCAACGTCCTCTAGCATGTCGCCACTAAAATACGCTCCACCATTGTATAGAAGGTCATTCACTTCATCAGGAGATACCTGCTTGCCCATTTTTACAGAATAGAGATAAGTCAAAACAAACAGCTTGCATCCATAAGCATTAAATCCTGATTTGCTTCGACCAAGAAAATGGTTTTTCCATTTTGGGTCTAGCTGGTTTTCCATTTTAATCTTGGGTGCTTCGGGAACTTCAATCGGGTCGGGATACCCGCACCGTGGGCATTTTTCAAACATTGGTTTTTCTAAAGAATTATCGAGTTCTAGTTTATAAACGATAACCTCTCCATAATTATTGGCTGAGCAGGCATCTTCCTTCTTGCAGTTAGATTGTGTGTAGCAACCAGCCTTAAAATACAGACCACTCATGTTCCCAGCCAATGAATAAGACAGTTTGCCGTTGTAGTAAATCTTGAGAACTCCATGGCCCGATTCAAACTTGATGCTGAATAGCCTGCCAAGTTCATAATTATCGTCTAAAGTTTCCACATCATCGCCGTCCACCTCTATAAACAATTTTTTGTTTTCGAGGCGAATCATAAGAACATCGTCTTCCGCATCGTGTACCTGCCCTGCCACTACGTGCCGTTTCTTATCGGGCAAGTGAGTAATCGCTTGCTCGATGTACATTGAATGACTGTCTTGAGTTGACCAACTGGCTTTTTTTCCGCCTTTCATTTCGCGTAGTTCGCAGCGCGGATAGCTTGAGCCACTCGTAGTAGCTCCATTCACGGAACAACGGAACACAACAGAATCTTTCAGAACGAAAAAGAATGAATCAGAATAGCCTTCAAGGTTAGTGATTTCAGTAGGATTGCCAACTGGCAATGTTAGTTTCCAATTTTTAAGGTTAAGGATTTGAGAGGGTTTTCTTTCTCCTTCTTCATTGGTAGTAGGCATAGGTCTTTTTTAGTAAAATACTCTTTATTAGCGAATCTGTTTCTGTCTCTTAACTCCGCAAGTTTGCCTTTATTCCACATTGAGTCTTTGGAAAAATATCCTGTTACGCGAGTTATGTGGTCAACATTTTTGCTTCCGCAAAACGAACATTCAACAACCAATTTCTCTTCCTTCATTTTATTATATTACATCTTTTTATTTCGAGGGATGTGCACAAGGCTCATCCCTCTTTGAAGCGTTTCATCCTCGTCTGACAAACGGATATGTCAATCCGCAGGATTCACTTATGCACTTCATCCGAAAACCGTTGGCGATGTCGCAATCATAAATGAGGCCGTTGCCGCAATCGCACCTCCGATAGCAATCGGGCATCTTTTTGGGCTGAGCTTGGAATCCCATATTCTTAATCATAACTCCGCAGGAGCAGTGGTAGTAGCCGTTATCTAATGTCATAACATTATGGCACTTGGGACATTGCATTATCATTCCCAATCCTCCTTTCTTTTCTTCTTGGTCAAGACCTCGAACTTTCTTTCGGGCGGCGGCTCGCAAACATAGCAGATACCATCCACGACTTCCTTCATAGGAGGGCAACCGACTCGGACAGCCAGCATGCAGTCGTGGCAGATTCTAGGTACGCCGTTCTGTTCGCAACCATACTGTTGCCGACATTGTTCGCACATGAGAATGAACATAGTTCACTCCTGTTTGGACGCAATGTCCTTCATGGTTACAAGGTTTGTAAGGCAGTATTGCACGACCTTGACCTGCATATTGAAAGGCAGAGCATTGATAAGGTCTAGTGCGTCCTCATAATTTGACACATCGTTTTGAATATCGCGGTAAACAGCTTGTTCCTTTTTCTTTTGCCGTTCCTCGCGGAAGGCTTGCATATCAAGAACCATGTCAGCTCCTTCCGAGACTTGCTTCCTCCTCTACGTCATAGTCGGGCAGTTCGCACCGTTCTTCAAACTTAGCGAGTAGCCACCTTAACGCTTTGACAAACATTTTCCTAAACATCTCATCTCCTTCCGATGCCTCTTTCTTGCTTTCTTTTTATTGCGCTTCTGACGCTTGGTGCTTTTGGTCATGGATGTCTCTCCCACCACTGAGGAATAAAACCCGCTGCTTTCGCCCAACAGAAACTACACAGATAGAATTGCTTGCCTTGCCGTTCACATTCTCTCTTACGCTGTTCGCACTCATCGCACACGGTTAATCACCTCCTTTTTAATGTGCTACTTTCCTACACCTATAATAAGCCGAATGGCTTCTAGGATTCTTTGCAAAAACCCTAGCCTGTCGTATTTGCCGTCAGCTAGGGTCTTATAATGATTCGTCTCTAATTTATGTAAATGGAGCTTTTCTTCATGTAATTCCTTGAGCGAGGTTACTTTCTCGCATAGCTCCTTGATTCTCTTTTTTTGATTGGCAATCTTAGTTACCGAGTCCATAAGGACGGTTAATAAGTAAGGTAGAAAATCGCCTGGGCAGCCGCATCCGCAACTACATATATTTTATTAAGGTCATTAACGGGAATATCAATCGTATCGGAAGCTCCAAGCTCATATCCATCAGTTGGCACTGGCGCAGAAAACGCGATTGAACCAACCCCGTCTTCAACAGCTCCCAACCCAATCACTTCAGCTTCAACAGTTGTAGCCGTAACCGCCGTAACAGTAAGCGTGTCATTGTATCCAGCGGGAGCAAGCCCTGAGGTAGTTATTGAATCTCCGACTTCAATATTATGGCCGCTGGCAACGGTCATAGTTATTGTCGGGTCATCATAGGTAACAGCTGTTATTGCCACTGTTTTATCATCGGCAGTCACATCGGAATTACCGACATAAACTTGGTCGGTATTGGCATCAGCAGCCTTGATGATAATTCCATTGATAGGAGTAGAGGTTGCCGTAATCCGAACTCTCGTAGTACCGACTGCCACCTGAGCGTGGTCAATTGTGCGGGTCACGGGATTTACGGCATCGCCATGTTCGTTATGTAAAAGCCCTTCCATAAATTTGGTTAATAAGTAAGGTAGAAAACTTTTTGGTCAGCGGCACTGGCAATCACATATACCAGGTTAAGGTTATATATTGGAATCGTAATGCTCTGTCCCGCGCCAAGTTGATAGCCATCAGTTGTGACTTCGCTATTGGCCGTCACATCAGAGTTGCCAACATATATTTTTTCAGAACCATTGCCATCAGCAGCCTTAACAACAACTTTGTTTATAAGAGTAGATGTAGCAGAAAGCTGGACTGCGGTCGCGCCTACGTTGACCTGTCCGTGGTCAAATGTTCGGACAATAGGGTTCACCGCGTCTCCATGTTCATTGTGTTGAACCTGCATAGAGATTGAATTATTTAATTACGTTGTGATGAATCTTTTTCATTTCGGCCAAAGCGTTTGCTTTGCGTCTTTTGAATTTGAGCCACTCACTGCCAAGAAACCGCAGTCTGGCAAATTCTTTCATCAACTTCCGCTGCTGAAAGATTACTTGCGCCAATGGTTCAGGGACATATTGCCCGTCTATGACACAGTGAGCTTCAGGTTCTCCCAATTCATTCGTGAGTATTATGGGAGGAACATGTTCTTCGGGAATAGTTGTATTTGGGTCGTCCTGGAGAGAGTCAAGATTGGCACTGTTTCTCAAATGCTTGATTCGAGTACGGAAGTTCTTGAAGCTGACATCAAGTTCAGCTTCGATTTCTTCGATGATTCTTTGGTTCATGTATTGTCTTTAAGGTTCATTGAGGGAGGCAGGAACCTGCCCCCTTGCAATAAGCCCTAAGCGTTTAGAACTTCTTCTTTGACCAATTCACCTTCGGCGTTAAGGTGTTTCCTCTGAACCTTGTCGGTTCCTTCCTCATCCTTAAAATATTTTTCGAGGATGTCGGTGATAGCTTCGCCTTTAATAACCTTTGCTTCTTTTACTTCTTTAGGTTTTCGTCCCATAGAAAGTTACTTAGTTGATTATGAACATTGAACAGCAATGCCCGAAGTGGCAGCGGTAGGAGCCGCACCATCTATGAATACTCCAGTCGTTGTGGACATAGCAGTCGCAGCGTTCATTGAAGAACAGTTTCTTAACAGAACCTCTCCATCAGTCAGCGAAGAACCAAAAGCTACGTTTTGAGCAGGAACAGCCCCAGCCAGTTTTGCGTTCCAAAATTTACATTCTTCAATCAATCCCATACGCTCAACCGAATTGGCTTCTGCTCCATAGATAAACCTGTTGGCAGTGTCGCCGCATTTTCGAGCAAAAGTACATCCCTTGAAAGTCACATCCCTAGCAACCTTACCGCTTCCAGCTAAGTCCCTTGAGAATGTTACACAAGGTCGAATAATAGAACCCGAAATGGCATCAACGGTTGTTCCGATAAAGCAATTAAAGTATTGCGAACTATCTCCGTTGGCAACAAGCTCAGCCGCCCCCGTTTGGTCGAGGTCAGTGGACTTGTAAAGTTCGATTCTGTCAAGAACGGTATATTCTCCACCATCTACAAAACAGTAAATACCTTCTGTGACCGTGTTGCTATTTAGGAACTTAATTCCATGGAAAGAGTTCCTGACACCAGTATTCTTAATCGTTCCAATATCGGTTGCGGCAGTTGTAACTCCCAGGCTAACCTTCGCCCCCAAACCATAAGTTCGGCCAGTGAAGTCGAGAGAGTACATGTGCACGCGATTGATGCTCACATCCAGCATCGCTGTTAAGACATGAGTAGCGTTCGTTGAAAGAATGAGCTGGTCATCTTTGTTGGTTCGGGCGACTGACAATGCTTGGGAGATGGTCTTGAAAGCAGTGTCCATTGATTCCCCAACATTATTATCATTGCCATTGTCGTAATCAACATAGATTCTTTTTCCGTATGTCGGAGGAATCCCGAAAGCGGCCAGTGATAAGCCATTCGAGAATACGTCTCCGCTAAAGTGAGTGTTTCCCATTTGAATAATATTTTATAAATTATCAGCCCTTGTTTCTCAACCTCTTGCGAAGCCCTGCGAAACTCAGACCTGTCATAGAGCAGGGGGGATTGCTCCCCCCAACCCTGTCAAAATACTAAAGAGCGTAAGCAGCGTTGCTACCTTTTGAACCATAAGTTCCTCTCCAGTTTTTCCAACCTACCTGCCACCTGGCAGCGATGTCGTAAACCGTGTTCTTGTTCTTGTTATCAACGTACACAGTCGAGGTGATCCCTTTGCGTGTGTAGAAGAT
>Ga0074195_1004456_pt1 | contig 11520 bp, 12 predicted proteins | sample EPASupsiteHSE623_FD_64525 | JGI IMG/M metagenome (GOLD analysis project Ga0074195, IMG submission 64525) | Bioremediated contaminated groundwater from EPA Superfund site, New Mexico - Sample HSE6-23 | ecosystem: Environmental > Aquatic > Deep subsurface > Groundwater > Contaminated ...
TGCATGCAAGGCAATCCACGGCTACCCGACCGGTGGTGCATACCACAACATGACCGTTTCCTGGACCTGGCTCAAGCGCTGGAAGGGAACGAGCAAGACCCCCTCAGTACTCGCAGCAGGATACGAGGGTAAGGATGTCCTCTTAAAGCAGATGTCCCACCACTACCTCGGCGGTATGGAAGGCATAAAGCAGGCAGCATGGTCAGCCCCCGATATCGGCTGCAACATGATTGCAAGCACCCTCGGTGCAGATCTGATTATGTACGGACCTATCGAGAACGTCGAAGCAATGATCACAGCACAGGCCTACACGGACATCACTGTCCTTGAAGCAACCCGTCAGCTCGGGATCGAGTGCAAATCAGAAAGCCACCCCATCTTTAAACTCATTTAATTTTTTTTTTAGCATTCTGTAAATGGGATGCCAAGGATTTTTTATTCCGGCAATTCAACGAAATAAAATTCCTAATTCGATAAGAATCGTTGAGACTGGTGTGAGCCCGTTATTTCCAATAATTCGTGAGTACTCTTCTCCTGAAAATTGTTAGTATTCAGAATATAATGATGGGGGCTGATGCCCCCATACCCTCGAATACGATGAACGTCGCCGCTCCCGACGGGGCACCCCCGCGGCGATTTAGTGACTGAAAATACTAAAACCTCCTGGCCCTGCCGTGCCTCGGTGAGACCTTGAGGCAGGGAAAATCTCAAAAACGATTTTCGTGGTGGGGGTGTGAACTTAATGGTTTATGTCCATTTCAACTGAACCAAAACGTTAGATCTCTTTATTAAAACAGATAATCTTCTCATCGCTTTTTTGCGATTACCGGACAAAAAAGTTATATTTTTTTGGCACCGCGGGGGGAGTTCACAATTTGGATACACTCATCCGCTTCTTTTATCCTGCCGAGATTGCGAAGCGCGATTGCTTTGTTGTAATACACAAATGAGTTAATAGAGTTTAAATTAAGGGCCTTATCAAAAAACACAAGTGCTTCTTCGTTTTTACCCAACTCCCGCAGCGCAATACCCTTTGCCGTCGCCGCCCGGATATTATTCGGGCTTGATTCGAGAATCGTATCAAAGCACCGGATCGCTTCTTTATACCGTCCCAGTTCATTCAGGGCATACCCTTTGTTGCTCAGCGCAATGGTGTATTCCGGATCAAGGGCCAAAGCCTGATCGAAACACACGATAGCATCTTCGTAGCGGTGAATCTTTCTCAGGGCGTATCCTTTCTCATACCAGACGGTGATCAGTTTGGGATTTATCTCAATAGCGGCATTATAGCACGCGATTGCATCATTGTGCCGTCCAAGATAATAATAGACATTTCCCTTTTCCTCAAGAGCGGTGGTATTTCTGCGATCCTGTTCAAGAACACGATCATAGTGCACAATGGCATCATCATACCGGCCGATCTTCTTGAGATGATGGGCCTTTTCAAGCAATGCGGTGACGTCCATACCACTCAGTATACCATTCACACGATAATACCTTGCGGTAAAAAAAGTGGGGGGGTATTTACTTCTTTTTCAGGATAGCAACCGCACCCAGCACCACTGCAAGGAATACCAGTACTGTAGGAAGGGATGCTTTTGTTGTGGGCAGGGGAGTGGGCGGTACTGTGGTTGGTGCCGTTGTCAGCGGCGGCGGGGTAGGTGTTGGTGAAGTGATGGCAAGTGTCGGGGCATACACGGTGGAGGTATGCTTCTCGGCATTGAGCGTGTAGGAAGTCCCGCTGCTGCTCGAGACCCGGGATGTTGTGGATTCTTTTAAGTAGACTTCAAGGGTCTTGTAGGAATTAGATCCTCCCAGGTGGGCCTTGTCCACCGGCTCATTCGTCACATAGACCAGGTACGTCCCGGCATTGATCTCGTTCTCGATCCGGGCCGTGTTCCAGCGGTAGGACCACTCCTGGTTACTATCCAGGCCAATCTGGGTGAACTGCCCCTGGTCAGCCCGCTGGGACACGTCGGTCAGCGTAACCCCGTTCTCTGGTAAGCCCGGACCGGTCATGAAGAGATAGACACTATCGCCGGTGTAGGAGACACCATGGAGGTTTAAGGTGTCTCCCAGGTCAGCCTCGATATTTGCATCCGCAGCAGAAACGGGAAGAATCATCACGGCAGTCAGGAGGCAAGCGAGGAGAAATGTATACCAGCAGGAACCGGAGCTCTGGATAAAGCGGATCAATTCAATCACTGAATAGGAGATAAACTGCCGGGATGTTTATAGGTATGGAGTGAGGATCCAAAAAAGCCATCCTGTGGTACGATCACGGGGATCGCATCTGACTGCATCCGGATGAGAAGGTGCACAGGTGACATTACCAGAGAGATAAGAATCAACAACAAATCGACGTAAAACCGTTCTGACGACAAAAAATGAACTGTGGGATATATCAGAGATTGATCGGTTCAAAACCCTGTTTGAACACCTTGCCGAACTGCACGCGGATCTTGGGGTCCTGCGCACAAACCGGACAGACATAGTCATCAGGAAGATCTTCAAATTTTGTTACGGCTTTAATGCCCCGGTGAGGTTCCCCGCGTTTTTCATCATACACGTATGAACACATGGAGCAGAGATACCGCGTCGGGCGCCACTCCTCAAAACCCCATTTGCCGATCTTGCCTTTTCCCTGGTACCCGCAGACCGGGCAGACGTACGTGTCAGGGAGATCATCAAAGGCCGTCCCCGCGGGAATGCCGTTATGGGGTTCCCCGCGGAGTGGCGAGTAGACGTACCCGCAGAGTCTGCATTTGTACCGTCTGGGTATTGCAGCGGATTTTTTTGTTCCTGCTTTCACTGCGCTTTTCTTTACCGTTTTCTTTGGCAGGACTTTTGCCGCCGTTTTCACCGGGGTTTTCTTTTTGGCCACAACCGTTCCTTTTTTTCCTGCGGGTTTGCTCGCTACAGCAGGTTTTTTCTTTGCCACAGGTGATGCTTTAGCTTTTGCTGCGACCGGGTTTTTTATGCTCTTTGCACTACTTTTTTTGGTTGCTGTCACTGCTTTTGCCATGAGAATTCACCATTGCGGCCTGTTAATCCCGGCGACTGTGTTATGGGGTCAGGTCCGCCCTATGGGTAGATGGAGATTTGTGATTATTATATATTGTGGATGATGCAATCCAGAGACAGGATTATGGAGAAAATTCCGTGTGACACGATCCATTTCGTGCTGTATTGCTCCACGATGCTTTAATAGTGGATACTCCTACACTGACAGAAAGGAGACCGGGTTGGTATCGGTCGCGGAAGCAGGTGTCCCCATTATTGTCCTGACAGGGGACCAGGTGGGATGCAGAGTGATGGCAAAAACGGGATCGTATGACTGGACCTGGCACCTATAAACGTTCACTGGGACTGTTTGAACTGGTCAGTCTCGGCGTTGGCGGGACAATCGGTTCTGGTATTTTTGTTGTGCCCGGTGTCGCAGCAAAGATGGCCGGGCCGGCATCATTACTGGCATGGGTCATTGTTGCCATTTCCGCATCCTGCGTTCTGCTCTCGCTCGCTTATGTATCGTACCGTTTCACACAATCCCATAGTTTTTTTTCACTCTTCTCTTCGGTATTTGGAAAACGGGTGGCTCTCTTGCTCATTACGTTGTACCTGATCTCTTCGATCTTCGGCGTCGCAACCATTGCAGCAGGTATCGGGCAGTATATCATGTACTTTGGCCTGCCATCAGTCCTTATCATCGAAATCGTTATCATCGCACTGTTCTGCTGGCTCAATATTACCGGTATATCCATTTCCGGAATGACAGAAAACATCCTTACCACCATGAAAATTATCCCGCTTGTGCTCATCGCACTCCTTTTAATCCCGTTTATCAAATTCGATAATTTCATTCCGGAGGTGCCGGTCACTTCTGCAGGGCTGCTTGGCGCTGTAATCATCGTATACTGGCCATTCACCGGCTTTGAGATCAGTGCAATTCCTGTGGAAGAGACTAAGGATCCAAAACTGATACGGCGGGCCCTGGTTCTTGTACTGGCAATCGTGGTTTCCTTGTATCTGCTGTTGAACGTGGCGCTCATCGGCAGTGTGGGATCAGCAGCGCTTGCCGCTTCCCCTGCTCCGATTGCAACTGCATCGGGGATGATTTTTGCCCATTCCGGCACCGTAGTGGCAATAATCGGCATTGTGGCGATGCTCTCCGCGTTGAATGCCTATATTATCGCAACCTCGCGGGTACTCCAGTCCACAGCAGTCCAGGTATCCCTTCCAAAGATACAGGGTCTCACTCGCCAGGGAACACCTGCATACGCACTGGTCCTTGGTTGCGGGATGAGTGCCGGCCTGTTACTTTTTTCAAATCATTTCGAAGAACTCGCAACAATATCTGTGATCACCACCCTGATCCCGTACGTCTTTTTCTGTTTAGCCGCGTGGATACTGGTCACCGATGCAAAATCCCGCATTATTTCTGCGGTAGGCGCCGTCTCAACTGCGCTTATCCTGATCATCTATTTTGTTGTGTAGGGATCAAGACAGAAACATCGTATGGTGAGAATCACGCCGGTTTATCCCTGATCAGAGCACATTATTTTTAAGACTATGCAGGACCTTATTCCGGGAATCATCTATTCCTTTGCCGCTCTCTTCATCATCCTCGATCCTCTTCTGTCAGTACCAATCTTTGCTGCCATGACCAAGGGGCAGACACCAGCAGAGATTCACAAACAGGCATTTATCGCGGTCGCTGTCGCCGGCGTGCTGATGTACCTGTTCCTGGTGTTCAATAAGATGATCTTTGATATCCTGGGCCTCAATCTGCCCAGTTTCCAGATTGCCGGGGGTATTCTCCTGTTCCTTCTCGGTATCCAGTATGCACTCGGTATTGAGATCGGACACTGCAAAGAGCGTACAAAGACCGCAGTGGGCGTTGTTATCGGAACACCGCTCCTGTGCGGGCCGGGTACCATCACCACCGTGATGCTCCTTTCGAGAGATTACGGCCTCCTTATTCCCTTTATTGCAATAACACTCTCACTGCTCGCTACGTGGCTGGTCCTCTATTATTCTGAGTTCATCCAGCGCATGTTGGGTGAAGTAGTAACCGACATTATGGGAAAGGTGCTCGGGATGCTCCTTGCAGCCATTGCCGTGAAGATCATTGCATCGGGTGTGATGGCACTGGCGGCGGTTGTCTGAACCGGGATCGAAAGAAAAAATCCTGTTGTTTCATTTTTACAATCAAATAATAATCCTTATCTCGATTAGAAAGAGAAAACAAAAATTATGCGATGCACTCTGGCATTAGGACTTTTACTTCTCGTCGTTCTGATTCCTCCGGTCAGCGCCTTTGATCTGCACCAGGTCTACATCCAGATCGATCCGCAGGGGGATGCAGCGATCACGCTCACCTATCAGGATAATCCTGTTGAATATCTCGGAATTAAAACATTTATTGCCACATCATCGCCAATAAGGGAAAACTACCAGAGATCGCTTATACAGACTAACGGAAAGGGGGCAGAGGTTAAGATTCTCTGTGCAAGTCCCGGTGCAGCAAAACTCATATTCAACCAGTTCGCAACGGTCAATGGAAAGGAATACCATACCAATGCATTTGATCTCACCTCTTCAAGCGCGGATTTTCAGCAGGTAATGGCGAACTATAACTATCCGGTTGATATGAGGGCGGATGCCGTCATCGTCTTTCCGGACGGCTACTCGGTTGAACAGAAAGGAGTCACCCGTATCGAGGCCGTCTCTCACACGGTCTCTGATCAGCAGATGAGTCCTCCTGCTCTCCCGGAGGACAGTTGTAAAGAGGACAAGGATCTTCCGCTATCCGGTATCATTCCTGCTGAAGCAGAACCCGTAGTTGCTGTCGGGGCGGGTATTGCCATGACCGGGCTCGGGCTGACCGCATTTGGTTCTGCGTTCTCTGCTTGGCTGGCAAAACTCGTTGTCTTTATCCAGAATGCATTCGGACAGGTAATCCAGGGCCGGCTTTCTGAAGATGAGAAGAAGAAACGGGCGCTTCAGAGAGAGGAGTCAAAGGAGATCGCATTCGGGTTCACACAGCGGGAACTGGGTGTAATTGCCATCGGGGCTGTGATCATCGGCCTGCTCTTCTTCTTTGCCACACGGACGCCGTTTGATCTGACTACGGTTGCGATCTATATTATTATGGGAGGACTGGCGCTCTGTGCGCACGAAATCGCCCATTGGTACCTGAACCGGAAATACCAGTGCAGTACCGAAGTCCAGTTCTGGGGGCTCGGCTCGATCATCATGTTTCTCACGGCATGGCTCTTTGGGAATGTGTTTGCCCAGCCAACCCTGACCGTTGTCCGCAGCCAGGTACCCCTCCAAAAACGGAGTCTCGGGCTGATTATGCTTTCAGGCCCGGTATTTTCAATCCTGATCGCGATTGCCTGCCTGTTTCTCATACCCTTCGGGGGCATATTCCGCACCGCGGGTATGTTGGGATTCTCAATCAACCTGCTTGCCGGGGTGTTTGAGCTTCTCCCGATAACACCATGTGACGGAAAAGATGTATTCTCCTGGAACAAGTTCGTCTGGGCACTGGTCTTTGTGCCTCTTCTCCTGGTTTACTTCCTTGTCAATATCTGAACTGACGGTGAAAATGGGCTCTGGAGAAATCCTTTTTCCCCAATAATTCGGTAATATTCTCTATCGGTTATGAGGGTGACCCCCTCTCACCCCCAGAGGGGGAGGCAGCCCAAGGGGAACACCCCATGACCCCTTTTTCCAGAGGTTTTTCACTAACCTTCTGTGATCCTACTCAATATTGGGATGCCCACTTAAAACAGAAAACAGCCTTAAAAAATTCAGGAATCCCGTTTTAAGGAATACACTTCAACCATATGATCCGGGTGGTACCGCATCTTTGCTTCCCGAAGACCGGCAACGCCGAGATCGCTTTCCCGGTTGATATAGGTAAAATCTTTTTTAAGAATCGTTGCAGTTTCCGCGTTAATTTCCTTGTAGATCCCTTCACAGTCGGGCATACCTTTCTCGAAATGGACCAGCGCTGTGTCGTTATTGAGGCGCTCGAACAGGGACATTCCCCCGATCGTGTTGTGGACCCGGATAATCAGCCCGGATAATCCCAACTCACCGAAATGGTCGACGGCAAAAAACGTTGCATCCTTTTCATGGGCAAGAACCGGATCTCCTTCGCAGCCTTTCCATTCACACCACTGGATCAGGAACCGCTTCACTTCCTCGCGGTTTTCGGGCGTGATCGGCTCAACTGAATAGAGGCAGTTTTTCCGGAATTTATTGAGATGATGGCGGATGGTGAGATACTGTTTTCCCGGGAGATCGGCAAGATCGGAAGCGCGGTACACATACTCAAAATGGTTCCGGTCAGGTACCAGGTTGAGCCCGGTACAGGTATGCCGCATCCACCGGGCAGTATCAGGATCGATCAGCACGATCGGTTCTGCGTCACTGACTTCCGATGCAAGCCGGACAAGGGAGCGCAGAAGTGCAGGTTCGCGGGGGCCAATCGGGGGGCGGAACCGGGTGATGCCATCAATCGTGCTGGCCAGGATGATATTTTTCCCGACAAAGGCATACTGGTAATGCGCGTAATGGTTCCAGCAGACCATATTGGTAAAGGTATTATCGCTGTGTGTCTGGGGATAATGTGCATAGTGCTGCTGAAAAAATGCCCGGTCTGTTAAGGTGACGGGTTGGAAATCATCCTGCGTGAGTTTCATCATTCACTCCGAAAGAGCAGGGGCACGTGCCCTTGCATAGGTACAAAACCAAGAGGCAGATAAAATTTTTCTGTATCCGGTTCAGCAATCAGGGCGATCCATGTAATACCGGACTGGATGCACCGCTCGACAAGAGCTGAAACCATCTCTTTGCCAATACCGCTCTTTCGAAAATCCGGAAGGACCACAAGGTCCTGGATATATCCATCCGAGACACCATCGGAGATTACCCGTCCCATACCTATAGCCTTCCCGGTTTTCGTATCAACAGCAACAGCAAATGAAAAACTTCCCCGGATTAGAGAGCCGAGAGCCGCAGGATCATATTCTTCCTTCCACCATCCCCCGGCACGGTACAGGTCGGCGATCTGATCGTTATCCCACGAACGGACCAGCTGAACTATGATCTCATTTCCCACAGCTATCATACCCATTGCAACACGTAAAAGATTTCCCCGTCATCTCCCTGTTTTATAGGAAAAATAAGACGGATCGAAAGTGCGTTTCAGGATAAAACTTAAAAAAACAATCTGATTATTCGCGCTTGATCTGTGCGATTGCCGTATCAACGATGGCACCGAGCGCTTCAACACCCCAGTGCGAGGAATTCAGGGTCAGATGATAAATGGAGAGATCGTTGATATCAATGGAATAATACGACCGGTATCGTAACGCTTCACACTGTTCGCGCTCAAGGGTGAGATCCCCGGCCGTTTTCTCATCGGCCACATGATCACGGAAGACGATCCGTTTTACCCGGCAACCAATGGGTGCGTGCACCCATATCTTGAGATCAGCATTCTCAACCATCCAGCCGGAGAGCCTGCCTTCAACAATAATATTGTCCTGCCGCTCAGCAATCTCTTTCTGCCGGGCATCAATCATCTTATCAAAGGATGAATCCGCTTCGGCAAGACGACCGAACTCGGCAAGCTCCATATGGTGTTCCTTTGCAAGCTGCCGGAATACTTCACCTGCTGAGATCAATGAAAAACCGTGGCGTTCTGACAGGTACCGTGAGAGGGAGGTGGTCCCGCTGCCGGGCAACCCGCTCACGGTGATCCGCATCAGAGCCCCCCGATGTTTAAGGATTTCCGGATCACCTGACTCAGGGTGATAGAACAGATCATATACCAGAGAATCCAGGCGGGGATGATCCAGACCGCTGCATCATTCAGCCCGATAGTGCCGATATAGGGCATCGTCATGGTGCTCTTAACCTCACCCAGTCTGAAGAGCAGCCAGAAAAAGATCGGTACGGTCAGCACGAGGATGTATGCCATTGGCTTGAACTGCTGCTGGGACATCTCAAGCTGCTCGCGCATGACCCGGTCTTTTTTCGCATCCATCTTCTTGATCTTTTTCTCATCCTGGGAGAGCTGCGCTTCGCGATACTCAGTCTGGAATTCTTTCATCCGTTCCTGGGCATCAGTCATCCTCTCATAATCGATGGTATACTTCTGGATGATCGAAGAGTACAACCCGGTAAATGCGGAGAGTATCACGATAAGGATGTAGAACGGAATCCCGAACCCATCCACTACGGGAGAGAATGCACCATCGATACCCTGCCCGACACCCACCCGTAACCACTCGATGCTGTACGAAAGCATCATCAGCATCATGAAAGCGAGTGCGATGTAGATACCGTATTTATCCCAGATTTTTGAAAAATCCATCTGTTCACCTGAGAACGTCTGCCAGTTCTGATGAGGACCTGTCGAGTAAAAAGTCCGCGTTGATTACGATTCGTATTGTGCAACCCGTTATCATCGCATAGGCTGCAGCGATTGAACGGTTGAACTGCTGATGTTCTGCAATTGACCGGGACCCTTCTTTGTCCCGTGCGCGGGTTTCATCCGTCAATCGCCGCATGAGGATCTGGTCATCATCCGTTTCAACGAGAACAATAATGTCAGGCATAATCTCGCGGAGCACCCATTCGGGAAGCCCCGCAAGATAGCCTTTTGGTGTCTTGACCGATGCATGCGTATCGATCAGCACGTTGCCGGTTACCGTTGCAATGGCCTGCGCGGCACGCTGCTGCAACTGTTTCTGGACTGCGCGATCGAGCGTACGCATCTGGTCCCTGTCCTGGACAACATTGTCCTTTTTAGCCACTTCAAACATAAAGGAACCAAAATTTATGGACTTGTATTCGACACCCTCACTCTTGAGCTTCTTTAATGCCTCGTTGACAACCGTCGTCTTGCCGACGCCCGGTACACCGGTTATGATGACTTTTTTTCCCTGCATTCGTGTCCCTTTCCTGACTCACTCTTTGCCAAAGAATGTCCGCATGAACGGGTACATCTCCATGATCTGCTGGCTTGCTATCTCTTCATAGAGCCGGTAGGTGATACTTACGGTTAGGAGCAGACCTGTCCCGCTCACGGCACCGATGACACCAAAGAGGTTAGCTACAACACTGAGCACCCCGATAAAGACACCACCGATTACCGTGACACGGGGGATATACCGGTCAAGATACTTTTCCAGTACCTGCGGATTCCTGCGGTAGCCGGGAATGGACATGCCTGAACGCTGGATCTGCCGGGCGACATCCTTTGAGTCAAGCCCTGCGGTTTTGATCCAGAACAGTGCGAAGATCGCACCGCCGACCACCATAATAGTTGTATCTACCCCAAGACGTAATAGAACCTGCCATGGCGCATGACCGAGATCGGTTATCCACCACATCCAGTCAGAGGGGCCATTGATCGGGGCAAGGTAATACATAATTCCATCCAGGGGGGTAGATCCATTGAATTTGCCAAAGATGGTGATACCAACATTGGACAGGAACATTCCCAGCATCTGGATGTTTGCCTGCAGTACCCGGACAAGGATCATCGGCAAAACACTGGCGTAAATGAGTTTCACCGGGAAACGTGCACGTGCCCCGCGTACCTGCGCGTGGGCTAGTGGTATCTCGATGCGCGTAGATTCGACGTATACAATGATGAGGAAGATGGTGATGGTAGTAACAAATGCGAGAAGATCCTTCCCAAAGAATGTGAGATAGTTTCCACCATCAATACCTATAGCAACCAGACGAGGGAAGAACCCGACAGGATACTGGTCGCTGACTGGCACCCAGTTGATAAAACCGTTGACAATAGCCTGGGATATACCGGCAATAATGAAGAGACCGACACCAGAGCCGATACCCCATTTTGTCACGACTTCATCCATGAGGAAAACCAGAACGCCCCCGATACAGATCTGGATGAATATCAGGAGGGAGACCGCAAACAGGTTACCGCCAAAGAACTGCTGGGCAATAACCGGGTTGGGTTGCAGGAAACCACCCACAAGGTTGGGTGCTGCTTCGATAATGATCATGACGATGATAAGGATCTTCTGGAGACCCATGTACATGACCTGTCCGCGCGTTTCGCTTGTATCGATGTGAAGGATATCTGCCCCTTTGAGCAGCTGGAGCACGATGGATGCAGTGACGATGGGTCCGATACCCAGATGGACAATCGAACCGCTTGCCCCGGCAAGGAGCGCACGCCATGCTGCAAAAAGATCCTGAGACTCGGGTGCGATTCCAAAAAGCGGGATATTCGTCAGGGCAAAATACAGAATCAGTATTCCGAGCGTCCAGATCAGTTTATTCTTGAAATGAACGTGTCCCTCAGGGCTCTTGACTGCGGGCATCGCAGCGAGCAGGGGTTCCATTCGATCCAGCAGGTTTCCCATGGTTTCACCAAAAAATATTGGGAGGCTCAGACGACCTGCGCCTTTCCACCCATCTTCTCAATCTTTTCTTTTTCTGATTCAGAAAATGCCTCTTCCGTAA